>LSQX01060004.1_pt1 | contig 12004 bp, 18 predicted proteins | sample 654561 | NCBI WGS metagenome assembly LSQX01 (sample SAMN04489861, study PRJNA283612) | anaerobic digester metagenome | isolation source: 4 biogas reactors fed with cattle manure at either 37C or 55C with and... | place: Denmark: Kongens Lyngby | collected 2014 | reverse complement strand
GTCCAACCTAAGATGAACATATCATGCTTTCCAGCAGCTGTATCTTCTAGGTATTGACCCCATTCAACGATTTCAACAGACACTTCAATTCCCACAGCCTCTAATTGGCTTTGAACAATCGTTGCGATGTCGATCCGTTGTTGGTTTTCATTCGTCCACAGCGTAGTACTAAAGCCATCAGGGTATCCAGCATCTGCCAGTAACTCTTTAGCCTTCTCTACATCCACAGCATATTCTTCAAGATCAAGGTTTGCACCAAATACGTTAGGTCCAAGAGGTCCCGTCGCAGGCGCACCCACACCAGCATACACCGTTTCAACTACCGCATTCATATCAAGCGCATAGTTAATTGCCTGACGAACACGAACATCATCAAATGGTTCTTTTTCAACATTAAATCCAATATAAGTTGTCGAAAGGTTCGCATCTCTTTCTAAGACTAAGTTATCGTCATTTTCAACTCTCGTAACATCAGAAGGTTGAATATCAAACGCGATATCTAATTCACCAGTCTCTAACTGAATTGTTCTCACTGAGTTATCAGTCACGGCTTTAAAGGTAACATTTGGAACCTTTGGTGCATCACCCCAGTAGTCTTCATTCTCAACTAGCACAATACTATCGCCAGTCGTCCATGAGACAAACTTGTAAGGTCCAGTACCCACTGGATTGAGACCATAGTCTTCGCCACCATCTGTAACAGCTTTTTCATTAAGAATCGCTGCCGCAGGGTGAGCCAAGTGAGTCAAAAGCGGAGCAAACGGTGAACCAGTCACGATCCGAACTGTATGTTCATCTACTACAACCACTTCGGAAATAGCCCCCACAATGTGTGAGATGTTCGGTGATTCAAGTCCACGCTCTAAGGTAAACTTAACATCGTCCGCAGTCAGTGCTTCACCATTGGTGAAGACCACATCATCGCGAAGCTTGAACTCGAATGTCGTATCATCAACCTGTTCCCACTCTGTAGCCAAACCTGGAACTAAATCAAGATCCTCAGTCTGAACAATCAAAGTGTCATAAATCTGTCTCGTCACCCGTGATGACGCCTGGTCATTGGTAGCTTGTGGGTCTAAGCTAATCGCATCAGCACCCATGCCAACCACTAATGTATCTTTGCCTACACCATCACCATTATTAGTACCTGTTGATGAACAGGCACTTACAAATAGGAGCAAGGCTAGCGTAACCAATAAGATACTTACTAGTCTTTTTTTCATACTGTCCTCCTTGTATATTCTTTATGAATATTTACCAAAGTATATTTCATAAACTTTGAGGTGTCAACAAATCTATTACATTTAATTTGAAATAATTTACTTTCGTTTTCATTTTGTTACATCAGGAGATAAAAAAAGACTCATCAAGCCTTTTGACGAGTCCACCTAATCAAATAAACCAAACCATACATCACAATCCACATCACAATCAGGACAAGTGCCATGATCAACACATAGCCTGGATTGCCAAGCCAACCCTCAAACAGTTCTATCGGTGAATCGGGAGCAGGCCAATTAAGGTACAAGTAGTTGGTGTTCCACCACTTATTCAAACCATAGATAAACACTGAATAAACCACGAAGATCCCCGTCACCACCGGAATACTACTAACCTTAGGCTTCAGATCCTTCGCCCACAGTAACATCACGACGTAAACCACCATAAACAGATGGATTACCCAGCTCTGGATCGAATAGATGTTCCACTGATAACTGTGACTCCAGTCCAGAAACAACAAGGAAACCAGTGCCCCCGGCAGCGTCAACATAAACAGCCCATCACCCAGTTTCTGTGAAGGCTTCAATGCGTGCCAAGCGACAAAGAAGACCGAAATACCGCATAGATGGAGCGGTATCTCCTCCAACATGAGCCCCTTCTGGTAAATGATTAAACCCTTACGAATCACTTGGGACAGAATTGGAATAAACCCAATAAACAATCTAATGGAGACCCTCTTATCAACGCTAGCACGCTTATACCACACACAAATAGCAATCGTTATGATTAAACAAGCTATAAGATAGTAAACATGAGTCAATGAAAAAAGTCCGAAACCTAGGCCCTCTCCCATGTCCTCAGGATGCATCCAAAAAGTACTCAATCTATTCACCTCTTGTTTCTATTCAATCAATAATGTACTTCCATCAAGGTCAGCCCTTCCGGCCTCGCATTATAGAAGACAAGACCCTTCTCTCTTGCCAGTAACAGTCTTTCAACCTCCTGGTACTCAAGTTTATGGAGTCCCACATTAATCATTGTCTGTGTCAACATACGCACCATATATCTTAAAAAGCTATTCCCCACATAGTCAATCCACAATTGAGTTCCCACTTGAGTGAAACTAATCTCATAGATGGTCTTCACCTGTATAGGACGAATGGACAACGGTGTCGTATTAAAGGAAGTGAAATCGTGAGTACCCACAAAAAGTGTCGATACTTGCTTCATGGCCTCAATGTCCAAGTCACGATTCAGCTGTAATACATGATATCTCTCAAACAGCTGATACTCACCCAACTCAATCTTGTAGCGATATCTTTTCCACAAGGCATCCTTACGCGCATGGAACGAGTCCGAAACCTCTTCAATGCTACGGATATGGATACCATCCGTCAGCTGATTGTTGATAGCCAACGCAAAGCGCTCAATAGGAATCTGTAACTCACTATCAAAATGAAAAACCTGACCCAAAGCATTGACGCCCCGATCAGTTCTTCCCGCACCAGTAATACTTACTTCGCTCTTCTCCATCCGTGACAAGGTCTTCTCTATACAACCTTGAACACTGATACTCTGAGGCTGGACTTGCCATCCCTTAAATAGGGATCCCTCATAAGCAACCACTGCTTTGTAACGACTCACAAGACACTTAACCCAATAATAGCTGATAGGACCACAACACAGCCAGTCAAGAAGACATAGTCATGTGGCATGATCTTCAGCTGCTTATAACGTGTACGAGAACGACCGGGAGAATAACCCCTCGCCTCCATCGCATCCGCTAAATCTTCAGCCCTTTGAAAAGCCGAAACAAACAAAGGTACAATCAATGACAAGATTCCCATTACCCGTTCTTTGATGCCACTCTCCTGGAAATCAACACCTCGGGAAGACTGAGCCTTCATGATTCTGGTTGTCTCATCAATCAAGGTCGGAATAAAACGTAGTGCGATTGAAATCATCATGGCTATTTCATGAGCCGGAACCCCGAAACGCTTCAACGGTTTCAAGAGATCCTCAATGCCCAGTGTCATATCCAAAGGTTTGGTCGTGGCCGTCAAAATCGTGGTCACGATAATCATCAAGACTAAACGGATCCCAATATAGGCCGTTTGACTCAAGGCATTACTATAGACTTTAAACCAGCCAAAATCGACCAGGACACGACCGGTTCTGATAACTAAAATGTTAATGACTAGAAGAAATGTCATCATAAACAGCATCGGTTTAAATGATTTAACAATGTAGCTGATGGGTATCTTCGAGATGGCCAAAGCAACGATCACCACCGCAACCAGCAGTCCATAACCGACCCAGCCAGAGGGAATGAAAATTGAGACCAACATCAACAGCATGCCAACGATCTTAAAACGAGGATCGATTCGATGCATCCAGGAGTCCAGTGGAAGGTAGCGACCTAATGCTATATTATCCATGGTTTATCTCCTTGGCGATCGCTTCAACAAGCTCATCCATCGTGTATATTTTCTTGGACAGATTAAGTCCCTTATCAATCAATGCCTCACGCATCGAAATGACCTTCGGTACTACCAGTTCCAATTTGTTCAGTAATTCGGTATTTTCAAAGAAGGCATACTTATCATCATGATAAATCATTTGTCCATGATCCATCACAACCACATTATCCGCATAGCGAAGCACATGATCGATATCATGAGTTACTAGCAGGATTGTCATTTGCCGTTCTTTATTTAGGTCCTTGAACAGTTGTAACATCTGGTAGGTTCCCTGAGGATCCAGTCCAGCTGTCGGTTCATCCAAGACTAAAATAGACGGATTGGCAGCTAGTACCCCGGCAATAGCGACACGGCGCTTCTGTCCACCCGATAGTTCCAGCGGAGATTGTTCGTAATAGTCTTCTTCAATGCCCACTAGCTCTAGTGCCTGTTTCGCTAACTCTTTGGCCTCTTCGCTTGTTTTACCAAAGTTCTTAGGTCCAAACATGACATCTTTGATGATTGTTTCTTCGAAGAGCTGTGCTTCAGAGAACTGAAAAACCAGGCCTACCTTCTCACGAAGGGCCTTTAGTTTCTTTGGCTTCTCATTGGCGATAATTACTTTGTCCTCAATGGTGACCTTACCGGCAGTTGGTAACAACAGAGCATTGAGGTGTTGAATCAAGGTTGATTTACCAGAGCCTGTAGAGCCGATGATTGCGGTGATTTTATGAGGTTCAATCTCAAGATTCACTCCTTCAAGTGCCTTAAAAGCAAAAGGTGTATTGAGTGAATAAGTATGACCTACTTCTTCAAACTTAATTGCCATAGTTCATCCACAATCCTTTCTTCGTTTAAGAAATCCTGTAAGTAAATCCCTTTATCGCTTAATTTGTTGGCCAGTCTGACACTAAAAGGAACATCCAGTTGAATCTGCGTCAATTCCTTTTGAAGTAAGAGGATATCTTTAGGGGAGCCATCAAAGACCAATTCGCCATCATTTAAGACGATGACCTGATCGGCCCGATTGACTTCCTCGATATCGTGAGTGATGGAGATGATAGTCGTGCCATGGCGATGATGGATGTCATTCACCAGTTCGTTCACTTCTTTTTTACCCTTAGGATCCAGCATAGAGGTTGATTCGTCCATGATTAAAATCTCAGGATTAATCGCCAAGACTCCGGCGAGTGCGACCCGCTGTTTCTGGCCTCCTGATAGTTTTGAAGGTTCATGATCTAAAAAGTCGCTCATGTTAACTTCTTTCGCAAAATAGTTAATGATATTATCCATTGCCGAGGGTTCAATATTATGGTTCTCTAGGCCGAAGGCAATATCGTCTCTGACCGTGGAACCGATGAACTGATTGTCTGGATTTTGAAAGACAATCGCAATTTTATCACGGATCTCGTAGATGTTTTCTTCAGAGAGTTCAACCCCATCAATTTTGATAGAGCCTCGTTTCTTTTCCAAAAGACCTACTAATAGCTTCGCGATCGTAGATTTGCCACTGCCATTATGTCCGATAATGGTGGTATAGGAACCTTTTTCGACCGTAAAACTAATATCCTTTAATGCATCTTCACGCCCTTGTTCATAGTTAAAAGATAAGTTGCTGACTTCTAATTGCACGTTGTCACTCCTTTAATCATTAAAATGACAATCAGTCGTTACCGATTGCCACTTTATTTACTCTCTTTTAGTCGTTTATAGCCTTTTCTACTTCTTGTTCAACTTCATCAAGCTTGTCTTCAATATTAGAAAGAAGTGTGTCAATTTTTGCTCCGACTTCATCAATAATATTATGAACTTGATTGTCCAGATTTACAATAAACGCGTCACCCTCCAATTTACGTCGGTTATACTCCCGATATAATAGAGCACCCGTAACAGCTACTGCCGCTAGACCAATTAATTTCTTCATAGTAATCCTCCAATCTATTCACATTCTAACACAAATAACTCTCTGTTTTAACTTTCTTAATCATTAGTAGCCCGTCTCCCAACGGAAGATGTGTCGACTCTAGATCCCCACGCTGTGCTATCTCTTTCTCGAAATCACTGATCGCCCGAACCATCTTACGAAGATTGCGACTTTTGATCGAACCCTGTTCACTGACATAACCATGGAAGTCCATGTTGTCTATAAACAGTATGCCGGACTCTTTCAGATAGGGAAAGTAGCGTTGGAAGAAGACATGATTCTGTGCCTTGGCCGCATCGAAAACGATGATATCGTAAATGTTCTTAGGTTCAAATACTAGAGCGTCATCATAGATCATGTGAATACTTGTTTCCAAACCAAAGTCCTGCACGTGTTGCTTGGCAAGCAGGTGTCTTTCGAAATCACGCTCAATGCTTGTGATCTCAAGTGTTTGGTGCTTAGCCAGATAGATGCTGGAATAGCCTGCACAGGAACCTAGTTCCAAGAGGTTACTGCCTTCTGCTATATGGTGCAAGATGAAATCGAGTGATTCATCGGCCATGATTGGAAAGTTTGCTTTAAGACAGAGGTCTTTGAGTTCTTGAAGTGTCTTCATGTTAAGAAAAAGCGGAATAAATTCCGCTCTTAGACAAATTCGATTTCAGCCATTTCAGCCGCGTCACCAGAACGTTGGACTGTTTTGGTCACACGAGTATAGCCGCCTGAACGCTCAACATAAGTTGGAGCGATGTCTTCAAATAAAATCTGAAGTGCTGTTTTACCAGTCTTAGGATCTTTTACATTGAAGAGGACTTTTGCTGCTTCACGTCGAGCTGCCACATCACCTTGTTTACCCCAGGTAACAAGCTTGTCAGCAATTGATCTTAATTCAAGTGCTCTGTGTTGTGTCGTCGTGATTTTACGGTTCATCACAAGTGATGTCGCAAGGTTTCTTAGCATAGCCTTACGTTGATCAGATGCACGACCCAATTTACGATTTTTCATGTGTTGTCTCCTTTACTTTCTATCTAGTGTCTTGAAACCTAGTCCTAAGTCATGAAGTTTGTCTTTGACTTCTTTCAATGACTTCTTACCTAAGTTACGGACCTTCATCATATCTTCTTCACTCTTAAGTGTTAATTCTTCAACAGTCTGAATACCTGCGCGCTTCAAGCAGTTATAGGAACGCACAGAGAGATCCAAGTCTTCAATCATCATGGTTGAAGTAGGCTTCTCTTTATCGGATATGTCAGGCTTAATGACTGAGTCTTCACCGTATTCAGTATCCTTGATTTCAGTAATGACTTCATAGTGGTCCATCAGGATCTTAGCTCCTAGCACGAGTGCTTTGAGCGGAGATAGGGATCCATCAGTGTAAACTTCCATGGTTAATTTGTCATACTTTGTATTCATACCAACACGAGCTGGATCAACATGATATGAGACTCTGTCTACTGGAGTATAGAGTGAATCTGTATAAATCGTTCCAATCCCTTGGGAGACATTTTGATAAAGTCCTTTATTAATATCTTGTGAAACATAACCGCGGCCATTACGAGCCTTCAGCTCCATGTCAAAGGTTGCTCCTTCTGCAAGAGTCGCAATCACGTGATCTTTGTTTAGGATTTCAACTCCTGCTGGACATTCGATGTCTCCAGCAGTAATTGTCTTAGGTCCTGTTTCAGATACACGCAATGTGTAGGATTCCTCTGAATCGATGGAAAGAATAAGTTCCTTCAAGTTGAGAAGAATAGTTGTAACATCTTCACGGACTCCAGGAATAGCGGTAAATTCGTGTTGAATTCCTTCGATCTTAATAGAGTAGACTGCTGCTCCTGGTAAAGAGGACAGTAATACACGGCGCAATGAATTCCCTAGTGTGATACCGAAGCCACGTTCAAGTGGTTCGATGACAAACTTTCCGTAATTAGAAGTTTCGTCAAATTCTTTGATTTCGAACTGTGCACGTTCAAACTTTTGCATATTCTACCTCCAAGTTGTAAGTTCTATTAACCACGTGGGCGTTTTGGAGGACGGCATCCATTGTGTGGTATTGGTGTGTTATCGTTAATGACGCTAATTTCAAGCCCTGCAGCTTGTAGTGAGCGTACGGCAGCTTCGCGTCCTGGACCAGGACCCTTCACTGATACTTCAACTGTTTTCATGCCATTTTCAACAGCAGCCTTAGCAGCTGCTTCTGAAGCGGATTGAGCAGCGAAAGGAGTTGATTTACGTGATCCCTTGAAGCCTAATGCTCCGGCACTTGACCAAGCAATGACATTACCTTTTTCGTCGGTAATAGTGATGATTGTGTTATTGAAAGTGGAATGGATATGAGCGATTCCCTTAGCAATATTCTTACGAGCTTTACGCTTACGTGTCGTTTTTCTTGTCATTTTTTTCCTCCTCGCCTACTTCTTCTTGTTTGCCATTGTACGACGAGGTCCTTTACGCGTACGAGCATTCGTTTTGGAACGTTGTCCACGAACTGGTAAGCCTCTTCTGTGACGAATGCCACGATAAGCTCCAATTTCCATTAGACGTTTGATATTTAGTGATTCTTCACGGCGAACGTCACCTTCGACTTTGATGGAATCAACTTGTTGACGAATAGCATTAACTTCGTCTTCTGTTAAATCCTTGACGCGTGTATCTTCGCTGATTTTACATTCTTCTAAAATCTTTTTAGAAGTTGGCAAACCGATGCCATAAATATATGTTAGTGATACTAAGACACGTTTTTCACGTGGTATATCTATCCCTGCAATACGAGCCATATTTTCCTCCTAGCCTTGTCTTTGTTTGTGTTTTGGGTTCTCACAAATAACCATTACGCGTCCTTTACGTTTAATGACGCGGCATTTGTCACAGATTGGTTTAACTGATGGTTGTACTTTCATTTTAAATGCCTCCTGTATCTTGCTGGTCTACTTATGTCTGAATGTAATTCGCCCACGTGTTAAATCATATGGTGAAATTTCTACCGTGACACGATCCCCTGGTAAAATGCGAATGTAGTGCATACGGATTTTACCAGAAACGTGAGCCAGAATCTCATGTCCGTTCGGTAGTTTTACTTTGAATTGCGCATTAGGAAGTGTATCTTCCACGATGCCATCAATTTCAATTACGTCTTGTTTAGCCATGTGTAACCTCCTTTTTTCCAGTGGTGGTTAATATCGAACAACCCTCATTCGTAACCAGAACAGTATGTTCGAAATGAGCACTCAGTGATTTATCTTTCGTTATAACGGTCCAATGATCACTCAGTACTTTGGTAAATGGTTTCCCTTGATGGACAATCGGTTCAATACAGAACGTCATTCCCTCTTTGAGACGAGGACCGCTTCCTGCTTTACCATCATTTGGAATCGTTGGATCTTCATGTAGAGATCTTCCGATACCATGTCCAGTATATTCAAGTGGGATTCCATACCCATGAGCTTTAATGGTTGTCCCGATAGCACTGGAAATATCCCCGACAGTTGCGCCTGGCTTAACCTGGGCAATCCCTTGCTTCAGTGCAAACTGTGTCACATTTAGTAGGTCTCTTGCTTCTTGAGCAATCTCTCCTACCGCATAGGTCACTGCGCCATCACCATGATAGCCTTTGTACTTGGCTCCAACATCAATTGTGATGATATCGCCTTCTTTAAGAATCGCAAGCTTGCTAGGAATACCGTGGACCACTACTTCATTGATTGAAGCACAGATCGAGCCCTTGAAGCCACCATAGCCCTTAAAGCTAGGCGTTGCCCCATGACTGAGAATCATCTGCTCACAAAGAGCATCTAGTTCATAGGTCGATATTCCAGGCTGGATGTAGGGCTCAATGTCCTCTAGGACTCGAGCCACAATCCAACTTGCTTGAGTAATGAGCAGGATTTCACTCTTGCGCATTAAGTCTCTCCATTAATTCTTTGATTTGTTTCCATACAGGTTCTACGCCACCCGAACCATCGATGTCCTTAACTATGCCTCTTTCGCGATAGTATTCAAGCATCGGTTGTGTGTGGGTGTCATATTGTTCCAAGCGGACCGATAAGGCTTCAAGCGTATCATCTGGTCTTTGGAGTAGTGTTCGTCCGTCCTTATCACAGACCCCTTTCACCTTAGGAGGTGAGAGGAAGATGTTATAAATAGATGAACAGACTGGGCACATTCTTCTTCCTGTAATTCTTTTAACTAGCAATTCACGATCGACGACCAAATTGATTACGAGATCAATTGGACGATTGATTTGCTTCTCAATACGTTCAAAGGCATGTGCCTGGAAAGAAGTTCTTGGGAAACCATCGAGCAGGAATCCTTGTTCACAATCGAACTCTAGAATCCGCTCTTTTACAATTTCGATGGTAATGTCATCGGGTACCAGCAACCCTTGTTCAATGAATTCACGGGCTTGATTCCCTATTGGTGTATCGTCCTTGATATTCTGTCTGAACAAGTCGCCGCTACTCACATGAGTAATACCGAAGTTCTCGCTTATGAGGCGAGACATGGTTCCTTTGCCGCTTCCTGGTGCTCCCATTATCAAGATATTCATGCTTAGTTATCCTTCTTAAATCCTTGATACTTACGTTGACTGACTTGAGACTCTAGAGTCTTCATCGTTTCAAGAGCAACACCAACAACGATAATGAGACCTGTACCACCTACTGAAATCGAGGATGGCAAGTCGGTTACTAAAGGTATGATATGAGGTAGAAGGGCTACCAATAATAGGAAGGCCGCTCCTAGAACAGTGATACGATTGAGTACAGTTGAGATGTATTTCTTGGTAGCATCGCCTGGGCGAATACTGGTGACGTACGTTCCATTCTTGGAAAGGTTGTCAGCAATCTTGCCAGGGTCTACGGTCAAGTGTGTATAGAAGAAAGTGAAGAAGATGATTAAGACTGAGTAAATTAGCAAGCCGCTCCAGCTTTGAAGGCTTAAGATGCTGCTTAATGTCTTGAAGAATTCACCTTGGTTGAAGAATGACAAGACAGTTACCGGTGCTGTCATGATTGAACTAGCAAAGATGACAGGGATTACGGATGCTGAGTTGATCTTCAATGGCAAGTAGTTCTTTTCGGATTTACGTTGTACCAAAGAGCTTGAGGTGTATTGAATTGGAATCCTTCTTTCTGCTTGGCTCATGTAGATAACAAGCAGAATGATGATGATGTATACCAGTATAAAACCGATAAATTCAATAATACCTACTAGGTCTGGTGCGCTGCCAATCAAAGTTGAATAGGCTGACACGAAGGTGTTTGGTAATCCTGAGACAATCCCCGCAAAGATAATCATTGATGTACCATTGCCGATACCATTTTTAGAAATGCGATCGCCCATCCATAACAGGAACATGGTTCCTGCGGTCATGACAATCGAAGTATAGAAATAGTTGGCTGTGGAGTCGTTCAACAATACGTTGTATTGATTGTCAAAGACGTAAATCATGGATAGTGCTTGAACGAAAGCTAATACAACTGCTAGATACCGTGTGATACGGTCTAGTTTCATTTTACCTTGCTGACCTTCTTTTTGAAGATCAGAGAGGTAGGGAATAACATCCATCGCTAGCAACTGAATAACAATTGAAGCTGTGATGTAAGGCCCTACTCCTAATGCAAAGATTGAAAATTGTTGTAGCTGTCCACCGCCTAACAAGTTCAGCATATCTAGGAAACCTAGATTGACTGATGTTAGTGCACCTTGGTTAACATTAGGTGCGGGTAAAGCAGCACCAAAGCGATACACTAAGAGCATCGCTAAGGTATAGAAAACTTTGTTACGAGTTTCTTTATTTGTAAATATTTTTTTCCAAGTTGCGATCATGTTAGATCACCTCGACGCTTCCACCTGCTTGTTCAATTGCTTCTTTAGCAGTTTTGGAGAATTTATGTGCCTTGACTACTAACTTTTTCTCTAACTTGCCTTCACCTAAAATCTTGATGCCATTTAGTTGTTGCTTCGCAATACCTACTGCAGCAAGGATTTCTGGTGTTACTTCTGTTCCGTCTTCGAAACGGTTAAGAAGTTCTACGTTCACTGGAACGTATTCTTTGCGTGTGAAGTTAGTGAAGCCGCGTTTAGGTAGACGACGATAGATTGGTGTTTGACCACCTTCGAAGCCTGGTGCTGAGCTGCCACCACTTCTTGCTAATTGTCCCTTGTGACCCTTACCAGCAGTCTTACCGTTGCCGGAACCATGTCCGCGTCCGATACGTTTCCTGTTAGTACGAGCCCCTGGGTTTGGTTTTAATTCATGTAATTTCATTTAGTGTTCCCCCTATCGAACTTCGCTGACTTTCAAACCGCGAGCTTTCGCGACTTCGTTGACAGTCTTCAATTCTTCAAGAGCGGCAAAAGTAGCGCGAACCATATTGATTGGTGTTCTTGAGCCGATGCA
>LSQX01014132.1_pt1 | contig 12004 bp, 7 predicted proteins | sample 654561 | NCBI WGS metagenome assembly LSQX01 (sample SAMN04489861, study PRJNA283612) | anaerobic digester metagenome | isolation source: 4 biogas reactors fed with cattle manure at either 37C or 55C with and... | place: Denmark: Kongens Lyngby | collected 2014 | reverse complement strand
GAACGCCTGAACAGCACGCGTTGATCGGCATGCAGGACTCCATCGCGTTTACCCTCGCGCAGCTGGCTGAGCAGCTGAATGCACGGCTGCAGGGGGAAGGCGGCCGGGTGATTCATGGGCTGGCACCGTTCCAGGATGCCGGTCTTGAGGAGCTGAGTTTTCTTGCCAACCGGCAGTACCGCAAACTGCTGGCTGACAGTCAGGCGGGCGCGGTGCTGCTGACCGAGGCTGATGCCGCCGACTATGCCGGTAATGCGCTGATAGTCGCTGACCCCTATCTGGCCTACGCCCGGATATCCCACCAGTTCGACCCCAGGCCAAAGAGCCGCCCGGGCATCCATCCCAGTGCGGTGATTGCCGACTCGGCGCGGATCGACGCCTCGGCCAGTATCGGCGCCGGGGTGGTGGTTGAAGCCCATGCGGTGATCGGCGCCAATGTGACCCTGGGTGCCCAGTGTTTTGTCGGCGAGCGCTGCCATATCGGTGCCGACAGCTGGCTGGCTCCCCGGGTGACCCTGTACCACGATGTGCGCATGGGCGCGCGCTGCGTGATCCAGTCCGGCGCGGTGATCGGTGGTGAAGGTTTCGGTTTTGCCAATTCCGGCGGACGCTGGAACAAGATTGCCCAGATCGGCGGCGTGCTGATCGGCGATGATGTGGAAATCGGCGCCAATACCACCATCGACCGGGGTGCGCTGAGCGATACCGTCATCAGCAACGGGGTCAAGCTGGATAACCAGATCCAGATCGCCCACAACGTGCATATCGGCGAACACACCGCCATGGCGGCCTGTGTCGGCATTTCCGGCAGTACCCATATCGGCCGTCATTGCATGATTGCCGGTGGTGTGGGCATGGTCGGACATATTGAAGTCTGCGATAACGTCTTTGTCAGCGGCATGACCATGGTCACACGCTCCATCACCGAACCGGGAGCCTATTCCTCCGGTACCGCGATGCAGACCGCTGGCGAGTGGAAGAAGAGTGCTGCACGTTTCCGTCAGCTTGATGCACTGGCCAAGCGGGTGCAGCAACTGGAGAAGCAGCTGCCCGCGGTGACCCAACCGCCACAGGGCTCATCTGAGTCCTGAGCCGTGCGCGTTGCGCATCCAACCCATCACTGCAAGGCCTTGCGAATACAAATGGATATCAACGAAATAAAAGAATACCTGCCCCATCGTTACCCCTTCCTGCTGGTGGACCGGGTAGTCGAGTTGGATCTGGAGGGCAAGCGTATCCGTGCCTACAAGAACGTCTCGGTCAACGAGCCCTTCTTTACCGGGCACTTTCCCGGTCATCCGATCATGCCCGGCGTGCTGATCATCGAGGCCATGGCCCAGGCGGCCGGTCTGCTGGGCTTCCGCATGATGAACACCAAGGCCGAAGACGGCACCCTGTACTACTTCGTCGGCTCGGACAAGCTGCGCTTCCGTCAGCCGGTGGTACCCGGTGATCAGCTGCAGCTCGAGGCCACCTACCTGAGCAACAAACGCGGCATCTGGAAGTTTGCCTGCCGGGCGCTGGTCGACGGCAAGGAAGCCTGCTCCGGTGAAATCATCTGTGCGGAACACAAGGTATGAGTCGAATTCATCCTCTGGCGATCATTGACCCTGCCGCGCGGCTGGCTGATGACGTCGAGGTTGGCCCCTGGACGCTGATCGGCCCGGATGTGGAGATTGGCGCAGGTACGGTTATCGGCCCCCATGTGGTGATCAAGGGGCCGACCAGCATCGGCAAGGGCAACCGGATCTTCCAGTTCGCCTCGGTCGGCGAGGATTGCCAGGACAAGAAGTACCAGGGCGAGCCCACCCGTCTGGTGATCGGTGACAACAACGTTATCCGCGAAGGCTGCACCCTGCACCGGGGCACGGTTCAGGATCAGGGCGTGACCACCATCGGCAGCGGCAACCTGCTGATGGCCTATGTGCATATCGCTCACGACTGCGTGGTCGGCAACGACATCATCATGGCCAACAACGCCACCATCGCCGGGCATGTGCATGTGGGTGATGGAGCGATTCTCGGTGGCTACACCACGGTGCACCAGTTCTGCCATATCGGTGCCTGGTCGATGAGCGCTGCCAACAGCGCGGTATTCAAGGATATCCCGGCCTTCGTCATGGTCGGCGGCAACCCGGCCAACGCCCACGGCATGAACTTCGAGGGCATGCGTCGGCGGGGCTACAGTCCGGAACTGATCGCCGCACTGCGCCGGGCCTACAAGGTGGTCTACCGCCAGGGTCTGACCATTCAGGAGGCCCTGCAGCAACTGGATGACGAGGCCAGCCAGTATCCTGAAGTGGCGCTGTATCGCGACTCCATACTCGCCTCCACCCGCGGTATCACCCGCTGATCATGAACAGCGCAGCACTGATCAAGCGCCCCTCGTTTCACCGTCATTGCGAGGAGCGTAGCGACGCGGCAATCCATGCTCTTGGAGCAGCCGACACCCGCTGGATTGCCACGCCTCTTCGAGGCTCGCAATGACGCAGATGGGGCAGGGGATGAAGGCTGGGGCTACGGGACGGCGGGGGCCACTGTGCATTGCCCTGGTCGCCGGAGAAGCTTCCGGTGACACCCTCGGCGCCGGTCTGATCCGCGCACTCAAACAGCAGCACCCGGATGCCGAATTCATCGGCATCGGCGGCCCACGCATGCAGGCCGAAGGGCTGGTCAGCCACGTGCCGATGGAGCGGCTGGCGGTCATGGGGCTGGTGGAAGTGCTGGGCCGCCTGCGTGAGCTGCTGCGTATCCGCCGGGAGCTGGTGGCGTTTCTCAAGCAGCGGCGCCCGGATGTGTTCATTGGCATCGACGCCCCGGATTTCACCCTCGGCGTGGAACAGCGCCTGCGTGATACGGGCATCCCCACCGTGCACTACGTCAGCCCCTCGGTCTGGGCCTGGCGGGAAAAGCGCGTGCTGGGCATTCGCCAGTCCACCGACCTGATGCTTACCCTGTTCCCCTTCGAGGAAGAGGTTTATCGCAAGCATGGCGTGGCCGTACGCTGCGTCGGTCATACCCTGGCCGATCATATTCCCATGGAGCCGGATCGGGCTGCTGCCCGCCAGACTCTGGGTCTGAGTGCCGACGCCCCGGTCATCGCACTGCTGCCCGGCAGCCGCAATGGGGAGCTGCGCAAGCTCGGCCTGTTGTTCCTGCAGACCGCCGCCTGGTGCCTGCAGCACAAGCCGGAGCTGCAGTTCATCCTGCCCTGCGCCAACCCCGAACGCCGCCAGCAGATGCAGGACATCCTCGATGCCAGCGGCCTGCAACTGCCACTGACCCTGCTCGACGGTCAGAGCCACGAAGCGCTGGCGGCCTGTGACGCGGTATTGATCGCGTCGGGTACCGCGACTCTGGAAGCCATGTTGTTCAAGCGCCCCATGGTCGTCGCCTACCGCATGGCCTCGTTGACGTTCAAGATTCTCAAGCGTCTGGTCAAGGTAGGTCATGTTGCCCTGCCCAACCTGCTGGCCGGTCAGGAAGTGGCTCCCGAATTCCTGCAGGACGCCGCCACCCCGGCAGCCATGGGCCAGGCCCTGCTGGACCGGCTCGGCCCGACCCCGGAACGGGACCAGGCCGAAGCCGAATTCCGCCAGCTGCACCAGCTGCTGCGCCGCAACGCCGACCAGAGCGCCGCCGACGCAGTGCTGGAACTGCTGCGCGAGAAAGGTCGGCTGGCATGAGTCAGATGATGATGGAGTGGTCGCTGCCCGAGGGGCAGGAGCTGGTGGCCGGAGTGGATGAAGTCGGTCGCGGTCCCTTGTGCGGCGCGGTGGTTACCGCTGCGGTGATTCTCGATCCGAACCGTCCGATCGAGGGTCTCAACGACTCGAAGAAGCTCACCGAAGCCCGCCGTGAAGCGCTGTTCCCGCTGATCAAGGAGCACGCCCTGGCCTGGGCCATTGGCCGGGCGGAAGTGCATGAAATCGATCAGTTGAATATCCTGCATGCCACCATGCTGGCCATGCAGCGGGCGGTAGCCGGGCTGTCGGTCCAGCCGGATCGGGTACTGGTGGACGGCAACCGCTGCCCGGTACTGCCGATGCCCAGCGAGCCGGTGATCCAGGGCGACGGCCGCGTCCCGGCCATCTCCGCCGCCTCGATTCTGGCCAAGGTCACCCGGGATCGGGAAATGGCCGAGATGGAGCTACTGTATCCAGGCTACGGCATCGGCAAACACAAGGGCTACCCGACCCGCGAGCACCTCACCGCCCTCCGGACGCTCGGCGCTACCCCGATTCACCGCCGTTCATTTGCCCCGGTGCGCAACGCGCTCGAAGCGGTTGAGGCTCCTGTCGCTGCCGAATAATCAGGCTGCTGGTTCTCCTTTCCGAACTGGCCCCCATCCGCCCCCGCCGTTACAATCACCCGATCCGTTTTTTCACTTCACCCAGCCTCAGGAAGAATATGAGCGTCTCCTTCGTCCATCTGCGCGTACACACTGAATTTTCCCTGGTTGATGGCCTGGTGCGGATCAAGCCATTCATCAAGGCAGTGGCGGCAGCGGGGATGCCGGCGGTAGCGGTGACCGACCAGAGCAACATGTGCAGCCTGGTCAAATTCTATCGGACCGCCATGGGCGCCGGGATCAAACCGATTTCCGGGGTGGATGTCTGGCTGACCGGCGAAGAAGACGAGAACCAGGTCAGCCGCATGACTCTGCTGGCCATGAACAACCAGGGCTATCGCAACCTCACCGAACTCATCTCCCGGGGCTATACCCACGGCCAGCGCAACGGACTGGCGACTGTCCAGCGGGACTGGGTAGCCGAGGCCAGCGAAGGGGTGATTGCCCTGTCCGCAGCCAAGGAAGGGGAAATCGGCCAGGCGCTGCTGTCCAGCGATCCGGCCCAGGCCGACCGCCTGTTGCAGCACTGGATGCAGGTGTTCCCCGGTCGCTTCTACCTGGAGTTGCAGCGCACCAGCCGGGTCAACGATGAAGAGCATCTGCACGCGGCGGTGGCCCTGGCCGGGCGGCATGCCTGCCCGGTGGTGGCGACCAACGATGTGCGTTTCCTCAAGCGGGAAGATTACGAGGCCCATGAAACCCGCGTGTGTATCGGCGAGGGCCGGGCGCTGGACGATCCGCGCCGGGTACGCCAGTACAGCGAGGAGCAGTACCTCAAGACCCCCGAGGAAATGGCCGAGCTGTTCTCGGATATCCCCGAGGCGCTGACAAACAGCGTGGAAATTGCCCGGCGCTGCAGTATCGAGGTGCAACTGGGCACCTATTATCTGCCGGACTTCCCGATTCCCGACGGCATGACCATGGACGACTACTTCCGCAAGGTCTCGCTGGAGGGGCTGGAGGAGCGCTTCAAGGTGGTGCTGCCGCCGGACTCGGAGAACTACGAGGCGCGGCGGCAGGTGTATCTGGACCGGCTCAAGTTCGAGCTGGATATCATCATCCAGATGGGTTTTCCGGGCTACTTCCTGGTGGTGATGGACTTCATCAAATGGGCCAAGAACAACGGCGTACCGGTGGGCCCGGGCCGGGGCTCCGGGGCCGGCTCGCTGGTGGCCTATGCGCTGCTGATCACCGACCTGGACCCGCTGGAATACGACCTGCTGTTCGAACGCTTCCTCAACCCGGAACGGGTATCCATGCCCGACTTCGATATCGACTTCTGCATGGAAGGCCGCGACCGGGTGATCGAGTACGTGGCCGATACCTACGGCCGTGATGCGGTATCGCAGATCATCACCTTCGGTACCATGGCGGCCAAGGCGGTGGTGCGTGACGTGGCCCGGGTGCAGGGCAAGTCTTATGGTCTGGCCGACAAGCTGTCGAAGATGATCCCCTTCGAAGTGGGCATGACCCTGGCCAAGGCCCATGAGCAGGAAGAGATGCTGCGTGAGTTCCTCGCAGTTGATGAGGAAGCCCAGGAAATCTGGGACATGGCACTCAAGCTCGAAGGCATTACCCGTAACGTCGGCAAGCACGCCGGGGGCGTGGTGATTGCGCCGACCAAGCTGACCGACTTTGCCCCGCTGTATTGCGATGAGGCAGGGGAGGGGCTGGTTACCCAGTTTGACAAGGACGACGTGGAGGCGGCGGGGCTGGTCAAGTTCGACTTCCTCGGCCTGCGTACGCTGACCATCATCGACTGGGCGCTGGACACCATCAACCGTATCCGTGCGGGAGAGGGCAAGCCAGCGCTGGATATCGATCGTATTCCGCTGGACGATGCGCCGACCTACGCCATGCTGCAGAAGGCCGAGACCACGGCGGTATTCCAGTTGGAATCCCGGGGCATGAAGGAGCTGATCAAGAAGCTCAAGCCCGACTGCCTGGAAGACATGATCGCTCTGGTTGCTCTGTTCCGCCCCGGCCCGCTGCAATCGGGCATGGTGGACGACTTCATCAACCGCAAGCACGGCCGCGAACAGATTTCCTATCCGCACCCCAACTACCAGTACCCCGGCCTTGAGCCGGTACTCAAACCGACCTACGGCATCATCCTGTATCAGGAACAGGTGATGCAGATTGCCCAGGTCATGGCCGGTTACACCCTGGGTGGTGCGGACATGCTGCGCCGGGCCATGGGCAAGAAGAAGCCGGAGGAGATGGCCGAGCAGCGGGCGATCTTCCTCGAAGGTTGTCAGAAGAATGATATTTCCGCTGACCTGGCGGGCAACATCTTCGACCTGGTGGAGAAATTCGCCGGTTACGGTTTCAACAAGTCGCACTCGGCGGCCTATGGTCTGGTGTCCTACCAGACCGCCTGGCTGAAAGCGCATTACCCGGCGCCCTTCATGGCGGCGGTGCTGTCAGCGGATATGCACAACACCGACAAGGTGGTGACGCTGATCGAGGAATGCCGCAGCATGAAGCTGCGCATGAAGGCGCCGGATGTGAACCTGTCCGAATACAAGTTCACCGTGGATGACAGCGGCAGCGTGGTCTACGGCCTTGGTGCGATCAAGGGCGTGGGTGAGGGCCCGGTGGAAACCATAGTCGCGACCCGACAGCAGGGCGGCCCCTTTACCGACCTGTTCGACTTCTGCGCCCGGGTGGACCTCAAGCGCATCAACAAGCGGGTAATGGAAGCGCTGATCCGTTCCGGCGCGCTGGATTCGATGGGCCCCTTCTTCGCCACCGAGCAGGAGGCCTATCTGCGCCAGGTGGATCGCAACCGCGCCGCGCTGGCCGCCGCCATGGAAGAGGCCATCGCCGCTGCCGAGCAGACCCTGCGCAGCGCCGACAGTGGCCACGATGATCTGTTCGGTGATCTGCTCGGTTCGGCCGATGAGCGGGATGTGTTCGAGGCCTATCGCAATGTGCGCGAGTGGAGCTTCAAGGAGCGCCTGCGCGGCGAGAAGGACACCCTGGGTCTGTATCTGACCGGGCACCCGATCGACGAGTACGAGCAGGAAGTGCGGCGCTTTGCCCGTCAGCGTATCATCGACCTCAAGCCCTCCCGGGACTCGCAGACCATTGCCGGTCTGGTGTTCGACATGCGGGTGATGAAGAGCAAGCGCGGTGACAAGGTCGGATTCGTCACCCTGGATGACCGCTCCGCCCGGGTCGAGGTCTCGCTGTTTGCCGAGGCCTTCCAGGCGGCGCAGCACCTGTTGCAGAAGGACGCCCTGCTGGTGGTTGAAGGGGAAGTGGCGGTGGATGACTTCTCCGGCGGCATGCGTGTGCGGGCGAAGAAGGTCATGAGTCTGGAGGAGGCGCGTACTTCGCTGCTGGAGAGTGTGCGCATCAGTCTGGATACCCGGCAGCATGCCCCGGCCTGCCTGACCCAGGTGGCCAGTGTGTTGCAGCAGTACAAGGGTGAATGTGCGGTAACCATCGACCTGCAGCGGCCCGATGCCCAGGCCGTGTTGCGGCTTGGGGAGGAGTGGCGGGTGGAGCCGGCCGATGAGCTGGTGCAGGCGCTACGTGACCAGTTGGGTAAAGGCAGCGTCTCCCTGCACTATAGATAACAGAATTCTCATGGGGAGTGGCGCTGCTCGACGCAGTCACGCCAATCCCGTAAGGTAACGCAAAAAACAGGAAGCCCCCGGTGGGGCTGCGGATAATCGTCGCTTATGATCAAGAGCCAGAAATACCTCGAATTTGAACAGCCGATTGCCGACTTGCAGGCCAAGATCGAAGAATTGCGCCTGGTAGGCAGTGACAACTCGCTGAATATCACCGAGGAAATTACCCGCCTGCAGGACAAGAGCCACTCGCTGACTGAAAGCATCTTCGCCAATCTGTCCAGCTGGCAGGTGACCCAGATGTCCCGTCATCCCCAGCGGCCCTACACGCTGGACTACATCAAGCACATCTTCACCGACTTCGAAGAGCTGCATGGTGACCGCCACTTTGCCGACGATGCCGCCATTGTCGGTGGTATTGCCCGTCTCGACGGCCGTCCGGTGATGGTCATCGGTCACCAGAAAGGCCGGGATGTGAAGGAAAAGGTCCGCCGCAACTTCGGCATGCCCAAGCCTGAAGGCTACCGCAAGGCCTGCCGTCTGATGGAGATGGCCGAGCGCTTCAAGATGCCGATCATCACCTTTATCGACACCCCCGGTGCCTATCCGGGTATTGATGCCGAAGAGCGGGGCCAGAGCGAGGCGATTGCCTGGAACCTGCAGGTCATGTCGCGCCTGAAAACCCCGATCATCTCCACCGTGATCGGTGAGGGTGGCTCCGGCGGTGCACTGGCCATCGGCGTCTGTGACCGGCTGATGATGCTGCAATATTCCATCTACTCGGTGATCTCCCCCGAAGGCTGTGCTTCCATCCTGTGGAAGAAGGCGGAAAAGGCCTCTGATGCCGCCGAAGCCATGGGCGTGACCGCTCCGCGGCTGAAGGAGCTGGGACTGGTGGACAACCTGATCAGCGAGCCGCTGGGCGGCGCCCACCGCGACGTGGCGGAAACTGCCGGCCGGATCAAGGCGCAACTGCTGGCCGAACTGGAACAGCTGGACAGCAAGTCGACCGACGAGCTGCTGGACAGCCGCTACGACCGGTTGATGGCCTTCGGACTTCAGTAAATGCTCGATCCGCAGGGTGTGCTGGAACACCTGGCACCCTGCATGGACGCCCCGGTCTGCTGGCTGGGGCTGTCCGGCGGGCTGGACTCCATGGTGCTGCTCGACATCATGCACCAGCTGCGCCAGCATCACCCCATTCCCCCCCTCAAGGCCATCCATGTGCACCACGGTCTGCATCCCGACGCGGATCGCTGGACCCAGCACTGTGAGCGCGAATGTGCCGCCCGTGGCATAGAACTGCATGTCCAGCGGGTACAGCTGCCCCCCGGTGGCAATATCGAGGAGCTGGCCAGGGATGCACGCTACGCTGTATTCGAAGCCAGGTTGCAAGCCGATGACTGGCTGTTGCTGGCCCACCATGCTGACGATCAACTGGAAACCCTGCTGTTTCGGTTGATCCGTGGTACCGGCGTGCGCGGCCTGGCGGGCATGCCGCGCAGTCGAGTACTGGGGCAGGGCAGGCTGTTGCGACCGCTGCTGGACTGGAGCCGGGCGCAGCTGGCGGACTGGGCTGTCAGTCAGCAGCTGAGCTGGATCGAGGATCCGGCCAATGCCGACCCCCGCTATGCCCGTACCGCCCTGCGCCATGAACTGCTGCCGCAGCTGCGCCAGCGCTGGCCGAGCCTGCCGGACAACCTGCTGCGGCTGGCCGAGCATGCGGCCGAAGCCAACCAGCTGCTGGATGAGCGCGCCAGTGAGGATCTGCAGCAGGTGGCAACGCCGCCGGATGACCAGTGGCTGAGGCACTGGCCGAGTCTGCTGTTGGAGCGTCTGAACCAGCTGAGCCCGGCCCGGCAGAAGAACCTGCTGCGCTACTGGTTGCAACAGCAGGGCGTGCGCCTGCCGGATCAGCGTCATCTGCACAGCCTGCTGGAGCAATTGGCCGCCGCCGGGGACAGTCAGCCGCTGCTGCGGGTTGATCGGGCCCAGCTCTACCGTTCGTCGGGTCGCCTGTGGTTGTTGCCCGCACCGGGCATTGCGCCAGGCATCGAGCAGCCGCTGGAGGTACTGCGCGACACCCGCTTGCTGGCGGGTAATGGCTGGCTGCGCTTCAGTGGGGTACCGGACACTCCACCGCCGGGCCGCTGGCGCATCAGCTACCGCCGTGGCGGAGAGCAGATAAAACTGCCCGGCAGGCCCAGCCAGAGCCTGAAAAACCTGTTCCAGACAGCTGCCATCCCCGCCTGGCTGCGCCCGGCGGTGCCCTTGCTATACTGCGACGATCAGCTGGTTTCCGTGGCCGGGCGCTGGAATGCGCAATGTCTGCAGGGCGAGGCGGGCGAAGGTGGATTCAGTGTGATCTGGGAGCCGATTCCGGATTGAGCAAGATCGGGCTGTCTGGTATCCTGATTTCCCATCTTGACGAGACTTTGTCTCCCTTCGAATTCCTGCGGCTGCGGTCGCTTAACTTCATATCTACGGGTTTTTCATGACGCGCTACATCTTCGTCACGGGTGGTGTTGTATCTTCTTTGGGCAAGGGCATCGCCTCGGCATCCCTGGCGGCGATTCTCGAAGCACGTGGCCTCAAGGTCACCATGCTCAAACTGGATCCCTACATCAACGTGGATCCGGGCACCATGAGCCCGTTCCAGCACGGTGAAGTATTCGTTACCCACGATGGCGCCGAGACCGACCTGGACCTGGGGCACTACGAGCGCTTCATCCGCACCCGTATGACCCAGAACAACAACTTCACCACCGGTCGCGTCTATGAGGACGTGCTGCGCAAGGAGCGCCGGGGTGATTATCTGGGCGCGACCATTCAGGTCATCCCGCACATCACCGACGAGATCAAGACCCGCATTATCCGTGGCGCCGGCGATGCCGACGTGGCCATGGTCGAGATCGGCGGCACCGTCGGTGACATCGAATCGCAACCCTTCCTCGAGGCCATCCGCCAGCTGCGTCTGGAAGTCGGTGCCCGCCGCGCCATGCTGATGCACCTGACGCTGGTGCCCTATATCGCCACTGCGGGTGAAACCAAGACCAAACCGACCCAGCATTCGGTCAAGGAGCTGCGTTCCATCGGTCTGCAGCCGGACGTGCTGGTGTGCCGCTCCGATCACACCATCGACCTGAGCTCACGGCGCAAGATCGCGCTGTTCACCAACGTCGAAGAGCGCGCGGTGATCAGCCTGCCGGATGCCGACACCATCTACCGCATCCCGGGCATCCTGCATGCCCAGGGGCTGGACGACTATGTGGTCGAGCGCTTCGGTCTGGAGTGCGGCAGTGCCGACCTGTCCGAGTGGGAGCGGGTGGTGGACGCCAAGCTCAACCCGGAGAAGGAAGTCACCATCGCCATGGTCGGCAAGTACATGGAGCTGCTGGACGCCTACAAATCCCTGATTGAGGCCCTCAGCCACGCCGGCATCCAGAGCCGCACCAAGGTCAATGTGCGTTATATCGACTCCGAGACCATCGAGGAGCAGGGCACCGGCCAGCTGGAAGATGTGGACGCGATCCTGGTTCCCGGTGGCTTCGGCCTGCGCGGTGTGGAAGGCAAGATTGCCGCCGCCCGCTATGCCCGTGAACACAATATTCCCTACCTGGGCATCTGCCTGGGCATGCAGGTGGCGGTGATCGAGTTTTCCCGGAACATCTGCGGCCTGAAAGAGGCCAACTCCACCGAGTTTGCGGATACACCCTACCCGGTGATCGACCTGATGCCCGACCAGATCGGCGTGGACAGCAAAGGCGGCACCATGCGCCTGGGCAGCTACCCCTGCCGCGCGGCCAAGGGCAGCCTGCTGGAGACGCTGTACGGGACAGCAGATATCCACGAGCGCCACCGCCACCGCTATGAACTGAACAATGATTACCGCGATACCCTTTCCGCCCACGGCCTGATGCTCTCGGGCACCTCGCCCGACGGGCGGCTGGTGGAGGCGGTGGAACTGCCCAGCGCCGTCCATCCCTTCTACATCGGCGTACAGTACCACCCCGAGTTCAAGAGCAGGCCCAACCGGGCCCATCCGCTGTTTGTTGGATTGGTGGAAGCCGCG
>LSQX01161918.1_pt1 | contig 12006 bp, 16 predicted proteins | sample 654561 | NCBI WGS metagenome assembly LSQX01 (sample SAMN04489861, study PRJNA283612) | anaerobic digester metagenome | isolation source: 4 biogas reactors fed with cattle manure at either 37C or 55C with and... | place: Denmark: Kongens Lyngby | collected 2014 | reverse complement strand
GTCGAGCTTATCGGCTAAGCTCACCACGGTACCTTCCACTGTAGTGGGCAGGGAATCCCCGGAGAACCTTGGCTTATAATGCTCGCTGATTCCCCTGGCCACTGACGTGTCTTCCCCTTGGGCCAATGCATATTTTTCTCCCATGATCCCTTGCAGTTCAGGAAATTCATAGACCATCTGTGAGACTAGGTCGCATTTTGCCAAACGTGCGGTTCGTAGCACGGTCTCTTGGTGCTCAGGATGCCCTAAGCGATCCACCTAACTCTCACTTAACCTAGCCATCCTCCGCACCTTATCGCCCCTGGAACCATGCTTTTCTTGGAAAACCACACGCTCTAGCTTATGTAGGTTGTCGGCGAGATTTGTCTGTAGGTCTTCATCATAGAAGAACTTTGCGTCAGATAGCCTGGCCTCCAAGACCCTCTCGTTACCTTGAATCACGTTTTCTAGATGGTTGTCAGCGCCATTTCGCACCCCGATAAATAAGGCCATGAGCTGGCCGGACGGGTCATGCAGCGGAAAATAGCGTTGATGTTCCTTCATGGACGTAACCAAGACTTCAGCAGGAACATCCAGATACTCCTGGGAGAAGCGGCCGCAGAAGGCAGTGGGATATTCCACTAAGTTCACAACTTCGTCCAGCAAACGCTGGTCTTCCCTGACAGTGGCGCCTTGTTTCTGTGCAAGAGCCTGGATCTGCTCCCACGTCACTTGGCGCCTTTCTGCGCCGTCAACGAGCACATAATGATCCTTAAGTGTATCCACATACTCTGCTGGCTGGGAAATTAGGATGGGCCCCGAACTCAACTGCCTATGGCCCCAGGTGATCTGCCCGGCATGGATCGGTCCGATTTGAACAGGAACCACCTCGTGGCCCAAGAGAACCAAAAGCCATCTGAGGGGACGTGCATAGCGAAGATCATAGTTGCCCCAGCGCATGTTCTTGGGGAAACTCAGATGACTAACCACATCTTCCAAGAGGGGTATCAGCAGATCGCAGGTTTGCTGCCCCTTGACCTCCTTTTTGATATAAACATAATCGGCACCTTGAAAAGGCTTGATGATGATGGCACTCTCATCCGCCCCCTGGGAACGCAAGAATCCCTGCCCCGCCTTTGTTAACTGCCCCTCGGCGTCCCGGGCGATGTTCAGGGGAGGCCCTTTGATTTCCTCTACCAAATCTTCCTGTACCGTCTGCAAATCCCGAATCAGAAGCGCGACGCGACGGGGTGTGCTGAAGCTGTGCACTTCACCGTAGCTCAGCCGCTCTTGATCCAGCTTCTTGGTGACACCTTCCAATAGTTGCCTGAGAGCTCCTTCCACAAAACGGGCTGGCAACTCTTCAAAACCAAGTTCTAATAGGAAATCTTGCATCTAGATACGCCCCCCTTTGAGCAGCGGATAGCCGAGCTTCTCCCTTTCAGCCAAGTAACCTTGGGCCGCCATGCGAGCCAATGACCGGACCCGCCCAATAAAGCGAGTTCTTTCACTAACACTAATGGCACCCCTTGCATCGAGGAGGTTAAAGGTGTGCGAACACTTGAGAACATAATCGTATCCCGGCAGAACCAGCCCGAACTCGATGAGGCGTTTGGCTTCCGATTCGTAAAGATCAAAGAGGGTGAACAGTTTATCGGCATCGGATACCTCGAAGTTGAACTTGGAAAACTCTACTTCGTTTTGGAGGAACACATCTCCATAGGTCACATCGCCCACCCATTTTAGATCAAACATACTGTCGATCCCTTGGATAAACATGGCGATCCGTTCAATACCGTAGGTGATCTCCGCCGATACTGGCCTCACGTCAATCCCGCCTACTTGCTGGAAGTAGGTAAACTGTGTGATTTCCATGCCGTCGAGCCAGACTTCCCAGCCCAGACCCCAAGCCCCCAGTGTGGGTGATTCCCAGTCATCTTCCACAAAACGCACATCATGCTTCAAGAGATCGATTCCCAAAGCCTCCAGACTTCCTAGGTAGAGTTCCTGCACATGGTCGGGAGACGGCTTCAAAATGACCTGGTATTGGTAATAGTGCTGTACGCGGTTGGGATTCTGCCCATAACGACCGTCTGTAGGCCTCCGGCAAGGCTGAACATACGCCACATTCCAAGGCTCTGGGCCTAAGGCCCTCAAAAAAGTGGCTGGTGACATGGTCCCAGCCCCGACTTCCAGGTCATAGGGCTGGTAAATAATGCAGTCATGGGCAGCCCAATATGCCTGTAACTTTAGAATCATGTCTTGAAGATTCATCAATCCATCCCTCGTTTCACTTCAGAGGATTCCTGCCAATGGCTCGTTTAACTTATATCAAATGGACCACTAATTGTCAATCGACAGGGGTCAGACCCCGCAGAGTCTCCAGAAAATCCAGCGATTTGAGGGGATACTCCAGGCGGTAGTCCAGGTAGTGGCGCATCACATCACGCAGTTCGGCCTCGTTTTTCGCCGCGGGGTGCAGCACCGTCAACCGAGAGAATTCCCACTCAAGCAGCCTCTTCATCAACTCCCAGGTCCCATTGGTTAAGGGCATACTGCCGGGAAACTGCCCTGCACACTCCGGGCAAAGGGCTCCCCCTTGCTCCGTAAATGACACCTGGCCCTCGAGAGGATGGCGGCAGCTGAGACAGTGATAGAGCTCCGGTTCGTAGCCTAAGTCGCGCATCAGTCTGATCTCAAAGGCACGAACCGCCAGACCAAAGCGCCCCTGCTCTCCCAAGGACAGAGTGCCTGCCAGTAAAGGGAAGACCTTCTCCACGGGATCCTCCTCGGCCGTGGACGCATCCAGAAGCTCGGTCACATAGGAAGCATAGGCGAATTTGTGCAGATCATCCCGGAGAACCTGGCCGCTGTGGATAATCTCCGCCTGGCTAAGACTATGCAAGCCCTTGTTCGGGAAAATCAAATAACGCCCGTGGGTGAAAACCTGGGTAGGACTGAGCAAGCGGTTTCGAATCCTGCGAGCCCCCCGGGCCACCGCGTTTAGTTTACCCTTGTCTCTAGTATACAAAGTGACGATACGATCTGCTTCTCCGAGGTTCCGCACACGCAGGACAATGCCTTCCGTCTTCCAGGTCAACTATCTTCACCGCCCATATGCTCAGGAGGTACAATACCCAGATAGGAGTAGCCCAAGGAGGTTAAGCAGCGGCCTCTAGCCGTACGCTGGAGCAAGCCTAGTTGTAGCAAGAATGGTTCATAGACATCCTCGATGGTATTGGCCTCTTCACCGATGGCCGCGGCGAGGCTCTCCACTCCTACCGGTCCTCCTCCAAAGACCCTTTGCACAGTGTGAAGAATCCGTCGATCCAAGTGGTCCAGGCCGTTCTCATCGATCTCAAACAAGCCCAGGGCTTCCCTGGCCACCTCGTGGGAAATGCGATTGTCCGCCCGGACCTGAGCATAGTCGCGCACCCTTTTGAGCAGGCGATTGGCCACTCTAGGGGTACCTCTTGAGCGCTTGGCAATCTCTCTGGCACCGTCCTCTTCAATTCGCACCTGAAGAATTTTCGCCGCCCTTTTCACAATGGCCTCTAAGTGTTTGACTTCGTAGAGTTCCAAGCGACTGATCACCCCAAAGCGGTCCCTCAAAGGTGAGGTAAGCATCCCAGCCCGGGTCGTGGCGCCCACCAGGGTAAAGGGAGGTAGATCGATGCGCACCGATCGGGCACCTGGTCCTTTACCGATCACAATATCGACGGCGGCATCTTCCATAGCAGGATAGAGCACTTCTTCTACGGAACGGCTGAGACGATGGATTTCATCAATGAAGAGCACATCCTTGGCCTGCATGCTAGTGAGAATGGCCACCAGATCACCTTGCCGTTCAATGGCAGGTCCTGAAGTTGTGTGAATACCTACTCCCATTTCGGCAGCAATAATGTGGGCGAGGCTCGTCTTGCCAAGACCGGGAGGACCATAAAGCAGCACATGATCTAAGGATTCGCCCCTTTGTTTGGCGGCGGTAATAAAGAGCTCCATGTGTTCTTTGACCTTATCTTGCCCAATGTATTCGTCAAGTGTGCGGGGCCGCAGAGATGTTTCAACATCCCAATCGTCCGGCCTTTTCCAGGCGCTCACTATCCTCTCTGTCTCCACGTGCGTTCACCCCTTTGCCGGCCGTTTTGTGCCAGTGCCACCTTGAGTAGTTCCTGCAAATCGTAGTTCTCTGCCAATTGCGGCTTGGCCTGATTGACCATGCGCTCCGCTTCACCTTCATTGTATCCCAAGGCTCGCAGCGCTTCCACTGCATCCCGGAAAATGCTACCGGCAACAATCGGTACGTCTGCCGCATCCCGATCATCCCAGGGGATATCCTGAAACCTATCCTGCAATTCCAGCAAAATCCTCTCCCCGGTCTTTTTCCCGATTCCTGGCAGGGCAGTTAATGTCGTCAGTTCCCTATTTTGGACCGCCCGGATAAAGGAACTGGGCGAAATATTGGATAAAATGCCTAAGCCCAGTTTGGGTCCGATCCCGGCTACAGATATGATCTTATGAAAGAGTTCTCTCTCTTCTGCAGACGAAAATCCATAGAGCAGAAAGGCGTCGTCCCTGACCTGCAAATATGTTGGAATATGTAATTCGTGGTTTATGGGCGGCAGCCCCTTCAGCACGGAGCTGGTAACATGGATCTGATAGCCGATTCCCCCGACATCTAAGACAACAGTACCCTCGGTGACCTCAATGAGGCGACCTCTCAAGAAAACAATCATTCGGTTCTCCCCCAGTTATTCGCATTGTAGCCATGGCAGACACAAATGGCCAGGGCATCGGTTACATCATCGGGCTTAGGTGCCTCGGAAAGGCCCAAAAGCATAGTGACCATGTAAGCCACCTGCGTCTTGGTAGCTCTCCCATACCCAGTTACCGCCGTCTTGACCTGGAGCGGCGTGTACTCTGCAATGGGTAGCCCTGCATGAGCCCCGGCCAGCATCGCTACTCCTCTGGCTTGTCCCACTGCCAGGGCGGTGGCCACGTTTTTATTGAAAAACAGCTCCTCCACGGCCAGACAATCAGGGCGAAACTCCGCAATCAGGTTTTGCACCTCTCCATAAATGGCAACGAGGCGTGAGGATGTGCTCTCCGTGGAAGGGGTGCGAATCGCACCATATCCCAGCACAACATGGCGGTTATTCTGCTGTTTGACAATGCCGTAGCCTGTAATGGCCGTTCCTGGGTCAAGTCCCATGATAATCATGTGGTCACACCTCGTCACCTGTATTCGACATGATCAAAGCAAGTCCTTGCCTGCAGGCCGAGGGAGTAAAAAGCCCCAACCAATTTTTTTGGCCGGGGTGCTAAGCAGCAAAGGAAAAAGCATTTGACTGAGGAAAAAAGCCAGCAGAAAGAAGACCAAACCCACAACGAACAGAGTCATTACCCGGCGCACCTTTCTCCCTCCTTAGGGAAGAGTATGCCCCAGACCTGGGTCGATATCCCTAATTTTGGATCTCGTAGTTGGTATAAACCTCCTGGACTTCATCGAGCTCTTCCAGGACCTCAATCAGTTTTTCCACGGTCTCCCCTGCACTCGCTGTGATAGCCACGGAGTTCTGGGGTATGAAACTAATCTCCGCCCCGAGAAACTCAAGGCCTTCCGCCTCCAGATCCCCTTTGACCGTCATAAAATCACTGGGATCCGTATGGATCTCGATAACATCTCCATCAATGACCACATCAACCGCTCCCGCCTCTAGGGCCGACAGCATAACCTCGTCCTCGTCCGCGCCTTCCCGCTCGACCACCAGAAGACCACGGCGCTCAAACATCCAGGCCACGCAGCCACTTTCACCCAAGTTTCCACCGTATTTCGAAAAGCGATGGCGCAGCTCCCCTGCGGTACGATTGCGATTGTCGGTCAGTGTATGCAGCATCACGGCTACGCCGCCAGGTCCATAACCTTCGTAAAACACCTCAGAGAACGATGTTCCATCAAGACCTCCCACACCCCGCTGGATGGCACGGTCGATATTATCATTGGGCATATTGATGGACCGAGCTTCGTCGATGGCTAAGCGCAGACGAACATTCGCCTCGGGATCAGATCCGCCCTCCTTGACTGCAACCGTAATCTTGCGGCCGATCTTGGTAAACATCTGGCCGCGCTTCGCATCTTCCTTGGACTTTTTGTGTTTGATATTCGCCCATTTGGAATGTCCTGCCATAGTGTCACGCCCTCTCGCCTCCCATTTTAGCATAGCGTGGGACTCTTAACAAGGATTACCTCCCCGGAGAGGATCTGACAGCCCGTTGAATGGCCATAAACAGCAGGTACTGCAGACCGATCACAGTCAGGATCAACATAATGGGCGAGACCTGCTGGGTGATGAGGAGGAAATCATAGAATCCATGAGCCAAGGCCGACAAGGCCAGGCCCGCAGCTAAGGTAGGCCAGGGACGAGGGGAGAACTTGGCCTTCCCTAGAAAAAATCCGGCCAAACCCGAAAAAGCAATATGAGCTAAAGTGGCAATGGTGCCGCGCAGAGGAGCCACCACCAAGCCGAAAGCGGAGATATAGAGAATGTTCTCTACGACCGAAAAGCCTACAGCGACGGCAATCGCATAGATGATCCCGTCCATGGGCTCGCTGAACTCCTCGGATCTTCCCACGGCCAAATAGACCGCTACCAGTTTGAATAACTCTTCACCCAAGCCCACGACCAAAAACGACAGTCCTAATTGCGTCAGGAGGGAATGGGAACGATCAAAAAGGCCTCGAAAGGGTGCTTCCCAGCTTAAGGCGGGGATAACTGCCAGAGCACCCAAAAGCATGCACTGTGCCAGCTTCCCCCAGGGTTCTTTGTCCCCCACGTCATAGCGGTTAAAGTACCACAACCAGAATAGACCGGGAACGAGTGAAGCAAGAAGAACAATGAACACAGCATCTCTCCTTTAACTTTGCTCCTCAGGATCTCGTTCCCAGGACAGCAACCTCTCACCATGTTCCCAATACACAGCCTGCTCGACCTGGCAGGCGCCGCAGCGATACAAATCGGTAAAGGTTTCTTCGTCCTCGGACGTTACGCCCACCATGGGCTGGTTGCAGAATGGACAGCGGATCATGATATCACCTCCCCCTTAGGTTGTGTCTCTCCTGAACTTTTATGACCCCAATCGCTCAGGAGGATAAATACGCCAGGCAGAGAAAGATAGTATTATCAGCACGACTAAAAGGAGGGCGTTTTGATGAAACTAAGTGAAGTCGTAAGGAGTGGTGACTGGAAAAGCGAAAAGCATGTCCCGGTCATCGAGGCCCCTGAAAACGTTCCAGCGGATCAGCCCGTAGAGATTGGAGTGACTATTGGAGCAGACAATCCACACCCCAATACCGCCGAGCACCACATTCGCTGGATCAAGCTGCTTTTTCAACCAACGGACGGCTTTACCTTTGAGCTAGCCGACATTCAGCTCGCTGGACATGGTGAAGGTCTCAAAGGAGGCCACGAGGGACCTGTCTACACCGACCCCTTTGCCAAGGTTACCGTTCGGCTCAAGCAAAGCGGCACCCTTCTCGCCCTAAGTTACTGCAACATTCACGGCCTCTGGGAAAACAGCAAGACCATAACCGTCAACTAAAGTGGCAAAAAAGGCTAAGGTGGGGAAGCCCTTACCTTAGCCCTTTCTTTTGCGCAATATTATCTCTGCCCTTCTTTCAGCCATTTGGCGACCGTTACGGTACGCTTGGCCTGATAGATCACGGCCTCTTTGACATCCTCGACCATCTTACCTTCTTGATCCACGCTAACGCTGGTTCCGTAAGGGTTACCCCCGGCCTTAAATATGGACGCATCGCTATACCCTGGTGCGACCACAATCGCTCCCCAGTGATACATGTTGGTGTACAGCGACAACGTCGTCGCTTCTTGTCCTCCGTGGGGGTTTTGCGCGGACGTCATGGCGCTCACGACCTTGTTCGTCAGCTTACCATGAAACCAGAGCCCACCGGTCGTGTCCAAGAACTGGCGCATTTGGGAAGCCATATTCCCAAAACGTGTAGGCACACTGAAGATAATAGCATCCGCCCACTCTAAATCGGCAAGTTCCACTTCGGGGACATCCTTCGTGGCTTCCGCATGGGCTTTCCAAGCCGGATTGCCGTCAATAGCAGCCTGAGGGGCGTTCTCTGGCACCCTAACCACCCTCACCTCGGCTCCTAACTCTTCCGCTCCCTCTTGGGCCCATTGGGCCATCTGGTAATTGGTCCCTGTTGAACTGTAATAAATCACTGCAAGTTTGATAGACATTTTGCTTGCCTCCTGTCGAACCTTTTATTTCCTTACTGGTTCACTTATTATTTAACCATATATTGTCTAGTTTGGCAATGCCTTTTTGACGATTATGCCTTCCATGATCCTTAAGACATTGCCGGTTCCATCACTGACCTCGGATTCTTGCATCCTTTGGATGAATTGTTCTTTGTTTGCCTCAAGGCGGTCCAGATTATACTGCAAGGTCTCCAAATTGAGTTCCTCCTCTTGAATAACTAAGCTAAAACCCTGTTTGGCAAAGGATGCGGCATTCAGAATCTGATCACCTCGGCTGGCCTGCCTGGAGAGGGGCACCAATATATGGGGCTTAGCGAGGGCTAGGAGTTCGAAGATGGAATTGGCCCCGGCCCGGGAAAGGACATAGTCCGCAGCCGCCAGTAAATGGGGCAGTTCGTCCTGGGCATACTCCAACTGACAATAGCGCCTGTTTCTAATTCCGGCGTCCAGATTCCCTTTCCCGCAGAGATGAATGATCTGGTAGCGTTTGGTGAGCACTTCAAGATTCTCGCGAATGGTCTGGTTGAGTATGGCTGCACCCAAGCTCCCCCCCATCACCAGTAGAGTGGGGTCATCACTGGAAAAACCGCAGCTCAAAAGACCCTGTTCTTTCGATCCAAGGGTGAGTTCGGAACGGATAGGAGTTCCTGTTACTTTGCCCTTGCCTTTCAGATAGGCCAGCGAATCGGGGAAGGTAAGGCATAGTTCACGGGCAAAGGGCAGACTAAGCTTGTTAGCTAGGCCAGGCGTCAGATCTGATTCATGCAAAACCACGGGGATTCGCAGCGACCAGGCCGCGATGGTCACCGGCACAGAGACAAAACCGCCTTTACTAAACACAAGGTGGGGTCGGAGTTTACGCAAAATCCGGCGTGCTTCGTAAACCCCCTTCAAGACACGGAAAGGATCACTGAAATTCTTAAGGTCAAAATAGCGTCGCAATTTCCCAGCAGTGATCGGATAATAAGGAAGCCGGTCTGCGACCAATTCTCTTTCAATCCCATCGTGGGTACCAATATAATGAATGTCCCAACCCTTCTCCTGTAAATGAGGGATCAGAGCAAAATGGGGTGTGACATGGCCGGCGCTTCCTCCGCCGGTTAGGACAATTGTCTTCATGGAAAACCCTCCGTTCTGGGCAGGTATTCTCTGCGTGAGGTGGAAATACTTTCTATGCAAACTCGCGAGGTGATGGTATGTATCCAATAGCATTTAGCCTTGGCTCCCTCGACATCTACTGGTACGGCATCCTGATGGCTGCCACCTTTGTCTCGTCCTTCTGGATCGCCCGCTATTTTGCCCGCCACCATGGGGTCAGTCTTGAACTCGTTGAGAACCTGTACTACCTGTCGGCCATCTCCGGTTTGGTGGGAAGCCGCATCGGGGCTATTTTGCCGCACTTGGACTATTACCTACGCAATCCGATAGAGATCGTTTCCCGGGCAGGCATGGCCTCCCATGGAGCTATCATCGCCATAATGGCTGTGGGTTACTTCTACGTACGCAAACACAAGTTAAACTATTGGCAGCTGGCGGACTTCGCTGCGCCCATCCTGTCTGTGGGACATATCTTCATCCGCCTCGGGAATTTCCTCAGTGGTGAACTCTATGGTCCGCCCACAGACCTGCCTTGGGGTGTGGAGTTTCCAGACAGTCTTGGTAAGGTGCATCCTTCCCAGCTCTATGAGGTTCTGGCTTCCGTCATCATTCTGCCCTTTGCTTGGAAATGGGCCAAGAGTCCCGCCTATCCAGGATATGCCTTTTTGCGAACACTTTTTCTCCACTCTGCGGTGCGCTTGTTCCTTGACTTTATTCGCCAACACAGCCAGCTTTATGGCCCCTTCGTGCTCAGTCAAATCATCGCTCTAGGCATCTGCATCGTCACCTTGCCCGCCATTTTGATCCTGGACCGACGCCACAAGGCGCAGTAATTCGGCGCTCAAAAAAGGCGCAAAAGGACGCAAGAGCTGAGCAATGGTCCATACTTCGCCCTTGACCAGCTGGTGCCGATCCTTGATGTACTTCATGATGGCCGCTAGGGCCGTGTGCGGTTTTATCTGGTTCACAGCCAGAGCTATCTGGTGCTCTAGGGTCGCGAGTTGTCTGGCCATTTCCTGATCCAAGACATGATCATGCGAAGAGGACCCGAGCCGCCAGATTCTTTCCGCAAAACGGTGCGCACTCACAAGACCGTGCCAGCAAAACTTGTAGTCTCGGGTCGGAGGCCCCATGTACAAAAAATAGATGCGCAACGCATCCCCCCCGAAATCAGGCAAAACATCACCCATCGGTCCTGCATGTAAGAGTCGTCCACTGGACAGAACACTCGTCGCTCGCAGCGGGCGCAGCAGAGCCGGATAGTCCCTGGGGATCACCGCTAAGGCATACTCCCTGCTGACCGAGGCCTCCTCGGCGATGAGGCCAAGACGGTCGACCTCCTCCATCCAACTGGCCTGAGCGCCTCGCACAGCGATGGGGCTCTTTTTTTTGAACAAGGACATGGCAAAGAAGTCTGTTAAAACTAAGAGCCTAGCATTTTCCAGATCGAGTCCGCCGCTCTCTTTGGGAATCAGTCCGGTACACGCCCTCTGCTGCTGTTCTTCGCAACATTGAATCCTAAAGCTTGTTCTCCATCTACGCTCAACTACAGCGCGGTTATACCTTCTCATTGCTTCTGTCACTCACTTCAAAGGAAATTCCAGACGCCCATCAGAGGTTAAGGGATTCTCCATACCCGCAAAATACCAAGTGGGAACGGAACCAATAAAGACCTCTTCCATAATGGGAACTTGTGTAGAGACCAAGATCTCTTCGGCTATCAAAGGCACCGCTACACGCATGGTGACCTGAATATCCAAGAGAATGCGGTGCCAGGTCTGGTTAATTCCCGCACTGGCAAAGCTCGCCACTGGGGTGGTCTTCAAACCGCCCACGGGAATCATGCGGACAGGAATTCCCGGCCCCCACGAGGCCAGAAAGTCCAGACCCGTAAGTTGACCGAGGGGAATCGGAAAGACTTCCTCCCCCATATTGTTCAGCGTTTGCAGGACTTTATGGGTAGCTTGGCTGCTCACCCTGTTCACTTCGCCCATATCGTATTGAATGGCTCGCAAGGTGCCCTCACCGTCCCGGATCAGCTGGGCCATTTCTGTACTACTTAGACTCACGGCCATCATTTCCTCCACCGCCACATTAATGGCCCTTGTGGCCAGACTCATAGCACGGGTCTCGGCCCAGGTACGCAGCACAGGGGCCAGACGTCCCTCGGCAATCATCAGAGCCAAGACCAAAAAGAGCATTAGGATAAAGCAGACAAGGCCTACATAGGTACGCCATGTAAATTTTACCATGGACCATCGCCTCCCACAAGCGGCTGCAACTTTGATCGGCAACCCCAGTTGATCCAGACTATGCGGCGAAGTTATATGGTATAATAAGACCATGAAATTACCCTCGGGGATGTCATAGCGAAAAGAAAGACCGTACTTATCTATGTGATAGTCATTCTAGGTTCTACCCTGCTGGGAGCTTCTGTAGGGGTTCTTTCCGCTTATTTGCGAAGTGCTCCCAGTCTTGACCAGGTCAATATTCATCAGAACTTCACTACTTACATTTATGACATCAACGGTCGATTCATCACGGATCTCTACAAAGAAAACCGCATCCCTGTGGACATCAATGAGCTGCCTGACCATGTCAAACATGCGGTTGTAGCCATTGAAGACGATCAGTTTTACAA
>LSQX01395107.1_pt1 | contig 12008 bp, 10 predicted proteins | sample 654561 | NCBI WGS metagenome assembly LSQX01 (sample SAMN04489861, study PRJNA283612) | anaerobic digester metagenome | isolation source: 4 biogas reactors fed with cattle manure at either 37C or 55C with and... | place: Denmark: Kongens Lyngby | collected 2014 | reverse complement strand
CCGGATTGCATTTTCACAAACGGAAATGATAACTTTGTGAAAATGAAAATTCTGATTATAGAAGATAATTTAAGGGTCTCGGAACTGATTCAGCGGGGGCTTGAAGAGCAGGGTTTCAAAACGGACAGGGCTTATGACGGACTTTCTGGAAAAAAACTGGCGCTGCAAAAAAATTATGACCTGATCATTACCGATATTATCCTGCCAAAAATCGATGGACTCGATTTATGCAAGGAAATCCGGGAAACAAAGCCCGACACCCCCATCATTATGCTGACTGCTTTGGGAACAACCGATGACAAGGTGGAGGGGTTTGATGCGGGCGCCGACGATTATCTGGTGAAACCCTTTGAGATGAGAGAACTGGTGGCAAGAATCCGGGCGCTGCTCAACAGGTACAGCAAAGCTGCCAAAAACACGGGAAATCTTCTGAAATATGCCGATCTGGAAATGAATTTACACACAAAGATTGTGAAACGCAACGGTGTGGAAATTGACCTTACACCCAAAGAATTCAATCTTTTGGTATTCATGCTTCAAAATCCGGAACGGGTTTTATCCCGAACGGAGATTGCCGAAAAAGTCTGGGACACCCATTTTGATACCGGAACAAATTTCATTGACGTTTACATCAACTACCTGAGGAAAAAAATCGACAAACAGTTTGATTCCAGACTTATTCATACCAAATCCGGAATGGGATTTATCCTGAAAGCTGAGTGACGAAATCATTATTTGATAATATGGAGAAATGACAATGACCAATTTCAATCAAATGAAAGTCAGAACACGGATAACTTTTTTGTTTTCCCTTGTTACCGGAACCATATTGTTGATTTTCGCGTCAATCACCTATTATTCGGCAATGGAAAGCAGGGAACGTGAATTTTATGCGCTTCTGAAACAAGAAGCCATCACAAAGGCAAACCTGTTTTTCAATGCAAAAGTAGATGCTAAAACTTTGCAGGATATTTACAAAAGCAGTCGACAAACCCTTGATGAGGTGGAAGTTGCCATACACGACAGAGACTTCAACCTGCTTTACCACGATGCCATCGAGATTGATTACGTGAAGGAAACTCCGGAGATGATTGACAGAATATATCAAAATGGAGCGATACAGTTTTATCAGAACGACTGGCAGGTGATTGGATTGCTTTATGAGTATGAGCAAAACAGTTATGCACTAACAGCCACTTCCAAAGACAATTATGGCTACAGCAAGCTAAGTGCACTGCTCCGGACGCTTATCCTTCTTTTCATCATCTCCATCCTGTTTATTTTTGTCGCCGGCAGATTTTTTTCAAAAAAAGCGTTTCAGCCTGTCAGAAACATGGTTGAAAAAGCAAAACGCATAACAGCCACCCATCTCGACCTGCGCCTTCCGGCAAACGGAAACAAAGATGAACTTTCCGAGCTGGCAGAAACTTTCAACGAAATGCTGAACCGGCTGGAAAATTCGTTGGATGCTCAAAAGGAGTTTGTATCCAATATATCTCATGAATTGAGAACTCCACTGGCTTCGATGATTACTGAGCTGGAGTGGTCGCTCAGCAAAAAGCGCGATGTTGCGGAGTACAATATGGCTATTGAAAATTCCCTGAACGACGCCCAAAAACTGGTGCGGTTGACAAACAGCCTGCTGGATCTGGCAAAGGCAAGCTACGATCCGTCTGAAATTTCATTTAAACCGCTGAGAGTAGATGAAGTGCTGCTTGATGCAAGGCAACAGGTGCAATATGCAAATCCCGGATACAAGATTGACATTCGTTTTGAAAACGATATTGAAAATGAACACGAAATATCAGTTCATGGAAATGAATACCTTTTGAAGGTCGGCTTTGCAAACCTGTTTGATAACGGCTGCAAGTTCTCTGAAGACAAAAGCTGTCTGGTTTCTGTCTTTGTCCGGCATTCCCCGGATTCTCCACATTTCAATTCATCCGGGCAGGATATTCAGCTTGACAAAAATGCTTCGTCATACATTGTTCTGAAATTTATTGACCAGGGAATCGGGATTCCCAAAGAGGATCTGGATCATATTTTCATGCCGTTTTTTCGGGGCAGGAATGAGAAATCTGCAGGCGGCAACGGAATCGGACTCTCACTCACAAAAAAAATAATCACTTTGCACAAAGGACACATTGACGTAACATCCGCCGGTGGAGCCGGATCCACTTTCACCGTTGTGCTTCAAAACATTTGAGCATTTCTAATAAAATTCTAATAATTTTATAGCTATTCTCTAATTCAATATCCTGAATCAATAGCCGAGTTTTGTGCTCTTTTTAATTTTAACGGCACAAATATGCTCCATCATCACATAAAAAGTATAATTATTCTTTTTTTGATTCTGTTTTGTGCACAGGCAAATGCACAAAACACGCTCACACTACAGGAAGCCCTTCAGGCAGCCAAAGAGAATAATCCGGTTTTGAAAGCAGAATCCCTGAACATCAAAATTGCTGAAACTGAGGTGAAAACTGCACAAATACGACCAAATCCGACCATAGAAACAGAAACCACCCAGATGTCAAAACACAGGCATTTTTTACCGGGAACAAAATGGCACAACAGGGCAAACCGCAAGGAAAACTGGCAACTCACCAAACCTTTGCAGATTGCCGGACAGCGCAGGCACAGAATCGAAATGGCAAACAAAAATGTGATCCTGGCTGAGAAAGATTATTTTGATACGGAACGGATGCTGTTCGCGGAAGTTGCTGAGAAATGGCTTGATGTGTGGGCAGCACAGAAACAGGCAGAAATCATACGGATTGCAAAAGAAAATATCGACAGTCTGATGCTTGCGAATCAGATCCGATACAAAAACCAGGTGATAACAAAAACCGATTTACACCGTACCGAACTGCTTGCCAGGCAATATGAAATTCAGTACAAAACTGTTTTGCAGGAGATTTCCAACAGCCGGAATGAGCTGAAATTATTGACAGGAATTCAGGAAAACATGGAGGTGGACACCGCCGACAATATGTTGTTTGTAATCCCGCAAAACATGGATGATCTTTTGGAAGAAGCGCTGGAAAACCGGAGTGACATACAGATTGCACAGGCATTGAAAGAGGTTTCAGGGAGCAATATTAAACTTCAGAAATCGCTTGCCTATCCGCAACCCGAAATCGGATTGGCCTATGAAGGCGAACAGGCAGAGACTTTTTTCGGAATATCCGCAGCCATTGACCTGCCGCTTTTCAACCGGAATCAGGGAGAGATTCAGAAATCGCAACTGCTGAAAGAGCAGGCGGAGAGCCAGCTTTTTTCGGTTCAGAACCGGGTAATTACAGAGATTACCGTGGCTTTTGACAATTACAAACTTCAACAGCAAAACATTGAAAACTCCAGGGAACTTCTAAACCAGTCCAATGAAATTCTTGAAAATGTAAAATATACGTACATCCGAGGCGGCACAACAATCATCGACTTTCTGGAAGCCCAGCGAAGCTGGCTGGAAACCCGGCAGCAATATTATGAAACGATGCAGGAATACAGAAAAAGTTACATTCAATTACTTTACGCAACAGGTTTAATCAATCAATTGGCTCAATAATGAAAAAAATAATTTACCCATTTTTCTTGCTTTTTATCCTTGTATTTTCCTGCAGGGAAAAACAGAACAAAGAAACCGTTGAAAAACAATCCCCGCCCGTTGTCAGCGAGGATGGCATTACAATTTCCTTTACGGATGCAAAAAATGCTGCATTTTTTACCACCGAAAAACTGAGTGTTTCCGATATTGAGGCAGAACTCACCGCGCCCGGAAAAATTGCCGCAACGGTACTGTCTTCCAGCCAGGGAGCTTCACAGAACGTCGTATTGTTCGACAATCCGGAATTGGCAGGAAATTACACAGAGCTGATTCAGCACCAGATAAATATCAATCAAATAAAAAACATCAACATCCGGCAAAAGCAACTGGAGCTGGAGCGCATTCAGGACCTGATCCAACACGGAACCGCCACCGGGCAGGAATTGCTGAACGTTCAGACCGAGCTGGCGATGGAGCAAACCAGTCTGGAAAATGAAAAGGCAGCGCTGATTGAGCATGAGGTCAAGCTAAAATCAGAGGGTTTCAATCCAGAAATCCTGCAAAGGGCAAAAGCCGGTGCGGCATATGTTATCTGTGGAATACCTGAGAACCACATTTCCAGAATAAAAGAAAACCAGGAGTGTAAAATCATTTTCACATCATTTCCGAATGAAATTTTCACCGGGAAAATTGATGCCGTAGCCGACCTGGTTGACAATGAAACACGCATGGTCAAAGTGAGAATTTTAGTGAAAAATGCAACAAGCAAGCTGAAGGCAGGAATGTTTGCAAATGTCATGTTCAAAATCAATGAGGGGAATTTCATTTCCATTGATAAATCATCGATGATTACGGTTCAGGGGAAGCATTATGTGTTTCTGAAAAAAAGTTCGTCCGGGTTTGAGCGGACAGAAATAGCTGCAGGACAGCAAATTGGCGACCGGATTATCGTCTTTAGTGGCTTGAACGACGGAGATGAAATTGCAAATCAGGGCGTCATGCAACTGAAAGGATTATCGTTCGGTTATTAAAATACCTGAAACCGACAGGAAAACATGTAAAACAAATTACAATGATACAGGCACAGATATTTATCGACAAAGACAAAATAAAAGGCACGAAGCCTTTATATCAGTTCATTATGAAACTGTTGTTAACCCGTGGAATTGCCGGCGCCACATGTTTTGTCGGGCATTCGGGCTTTGGGAAGCAGCACCGGCTGAAGCAACCCAAACAGCAATTTTCATTTGACGAGCCGCCTCTGGTCATCACATTCATTGATGAAGAAGAGAAAGTGAAAGAGGCGCTGACTGAAATTAGGAAACACTACAAAGGCGGTTTCATTGTAACCCATCCCGTAGAAAAATGGTAGTCCATGATTAAAAATTTGTTGATATTTTCATTAAAGAACCGCTGGCTTGTAATAAGTATCAGCCTGATTTTAATGGCTGCCGGATACTATAGTTTCACAAAACTGAAAATTGAGGCGTATCCTGACATAGCCGACACGAATGTGGTGGTTGTGGCGCAATATGCAGGAAGAGCAGCTGAGGAGGTGGAGCAGCAGGTAACCGTTCCGATTGAACGTGCATTGCAAAACACGCCAAATGTCTTGGACAGCCGCAGCCGCACCATATTTGGTTTGTCGGTTGTGCAGCTCTCCTTTGAAGACGGCACAGACGACTATTTTGCCAGGCAGCAGGTGCTGGAGCGACTGACAACTGCCGAATTGCCCGACGAAGTGGTTTTGGAGCTGGCTCCTCTTTCAACGGCGGTGGGCGAAATATTCCGCTATGTGGTGGAAGCGCCGCCGGGTTTTTCACCCACCGAGCTCAGAGACCTGCAGGATTGGGTTATTATTCCGTATCTGCTGCAAACACAAGGGATTGCAGATATTGCAACTTTCGGCGGCCCGATGAAGCAATACCATATTCTCACCGACCCCGATAAACTCAGGAAATACAACCTTTTGATTTCTGATGTGGAAGAGGCGGTAAAAGCAAACAACCAAAACACCGGGGGAAACCTGATTGAACGTGGCGGCCAGGGGTTTGCAGTTCGCGGATTGGGCGCCATCAAAGACGAAAATGATATTGAGAATATTGTATTAAAATCGGTAAACGGAGTTCCGGTTTTTTTAAGCGATGTGGCAAGCGTTGAAATTGCTCCTCCGCCACCAAGTGGTGTTTTGGGCTATACTATTGTTGACCAGGATATTGATGTCAACAACGGCGTGGAGGGAATCATCCTGCTGAGAAAATATGAAAACCCCAGTGAAGTTCTGGTAGATTTAAAACAGCGGATTCAGGATTTACAGGAGCACGAACTACCGGAAGGGGTGAAAATCAGGCCACTCTATGACCGGAGCTTCCTGATTGACCACTCCCTTGAGACCGTTGGCCGGACGCTGTTTATGGGAGTCAGCATTGTGGTGATCATTCTTGTGCTTTTTTTGGGAAGCCTGAGAAGCTCGCTTGTGGTTGCGCTGACCATTCCGTTCTCCCTGCTGTTTGCCTTTATCATCATGCGGTTTACGGGAATTCCCGCCAATCTGCTCTCGCTCGGGGCGATTGATTTCGGAATTATTGTGGATGGCGCCGTGATAATGGCTGAGCATCTGATCCGGAAATACCGGTCGGCAACACCGGAAGAGAAGGAAAACGGAATCATCCACATCACCCTGCTATCGGCTCAGGAAGTGGGGCGCGAAATTTTCTTTTCAGTAACCATAATCATTCTGGCATATATGCCTATTCTGCTGATGACAAGGGTGGAAGGTAAACTTTTCTCACCCATGGCGCTCACGCTGGCTTTTGCAGTGGTTGGCTCAATGATCGGAGCGCTCACTTTCATTCCCGTCATCATTTCGTTCGTTTACAACAAAGCAATCACAAACACGGACAAACCTTTTAAAGAGCGAAAAAACAGGTTGCTCGGAAGGGTAGAGAACGGCTATGAAAAGATACTGTATGTTTTGGTAAGGCATCATAAAAAAACAGTGCTGCTCGGATTTGGAATTGTGTTGCTGCTGATTTCTTTCGGAAGAAAGTTAGGGACAGAATTTTTACCGGAGTTGGATGAAGGCTCCATTTTTCTCCGGGCAAACTTCCCTTCGGGAATAACGATTCAGGAAAACGCAAAGTATGCGCCAAAATTCCGAAAAATCATTTCACAATATCCGCAGGTGGATTTTGTAATCACTCAAACGGGGAGAAATGATGACGGCACCGACCCGTTTCCTGCCAACCGCAATGAAATTTTAATCGGACTCAAGGAGTACCACCTGTGGAGCGACACCATCTCAAAAATCGAGCTGGTTAATCAGATCCGTTCTGCTCTGGAAAGAGAGTTTCCGGCGGTGAGCTTCACCACCGGACAACCGATCATCGACCAGGTGATGGAGATTGTTACAGGGAGCGCCGCCGACCTTGCCGTTTCCATTGTGGGCGAAGATTTGACTATGATGAGAAACAAAGCCGACAGCATTGCAGCCATTGTAAAATCCATGACAGGAAGCGAAGGGGTTGATATTGAACAGGAAGGCGCACAGGATCAAGTGGCTGTAAAAATAAACCGTCAGCAGGCGGCGCGTTACGGTATAAATGTTTCAGATATTCAGAACATGATTGAAGCCGCAATCGGCGGAAAATATATTTCGGAGTTGTATGACGGCGTAAAAAGATATGATATTGTTGTGCGCTATCTGCCGCAGTTTAGAAATAATATCGACGAAATTAAAAAACTGCTTGTGCCATCGGCAAACGGCTCTTTGATTCCCATGGAACAGCTGGCAGAAATCAATTTTGAAGAAGGGCAAACCAATATTTACCGCTTCAGTAACAAACGGATGGTTACCGTGCGCACAAACATCAGAGACCGGGACCAGGGCGGTTTTGTCAGTGAATTAGAGAAAGAGATTAAAGAAAATATCACCATTCCCAAAGGTTATGAAGTGATTTACGGCGGGCAGTATGAAAACCTTGAGCGCGCCGGGAAACAGCTTGCTTTCACCATTCCGCTCACTTTGGTTCTGGTGATTGTTTTCCTTTTCATTTTGTTCAAAAACTTCAATCACACGCTAATAACAACGAGTTGCGTATTGTTTGCATTAGCCGGCGGAATGATTGCACTGCTCCTGCGCGGATTCTATTTCAACGTGTCTGCCGGAGTGGGTTTTGTCTCCATTTTTGGAATTTCGGTCATGGCTGGCGTACTGATTGTTTCAGCGCTCAACCGGTCAACATATCAGGCGCCGCTGACTCCGGAACGGGTGAGCAAAATATCAAAGGAACAGCTCAGGGCGGTTCTCTCCATACTCATTCTGGCAATTTTCGGACTTGTTCCCGCAGCCACTTCAAGCGGAATTGGCTCTGATGTTCAACGTCCGCTGGCAACCGTAATTATCGGTGGGCTCACATCCACGCTGATTTTTGCTCCATTTTTGATTCCTGCGCTCTACTGGTGGGCAAACAAAAACAGAAACAACGGACAAAAAGCATAAGCCAGGCCTGGAAAGCCCGCTGAGAAAATTCCCGCAACACTTATGAAAAGAATAGTAACTTTACCATTCGAAAAGTGTTATGTGTTATTAAACATTCACAAAATGAATAAATCGTGGGTTATTACATGCCTGATTAACTTTTTCATTGCAACGGTTCTGGGTTTGATTCTGCGTTTCTCGTTTCTTGGAAACATCGCAATCAACTTCCGCTATCTTACTCATGCTCATTCGCATGTAGCCATGCTTGGCTGGCTCTACCTCATGGTTTATACTTTTCTGGTGCACCACTTTGCCCGGCAGAACCGGAAAGTTTATCGCCATTTATTTTTTATTACACAAATCAGTATTCTGGGAATGCTGTTCAGCTTTCCTTTTCAGGGTTATGCCGCTTTTTCAATCATTTTTTCGTCCGTTCATATTTTTGTCTCCTATTTTTTTGTAAAACTCATTTTAAAAGACCTGAAACCAATCAGCGAATCGTCCAAAAAGTTTATCCGGGCGGCATTGTGGTTTATGGTTGTCTCCACATTGGGCATTTGGATGATGCCGGTATCCATTGTGATTTTCGGTAAAAATTCAGACGTTTATAATGCAGCCATTCAGGTCTTTTTGCACTTTCAGTTCGACGGCTGGTTTCTGCTTGGAGCCATTGGTCTGGGGATTCACTATATCCGGCCAGACCGGGAGCAGCAGCATCAGCATTTGAAAAAAGCGCTGAACTGGCTGGTTGTTTCCGTCATGCTCACGCTTTTCATGCCCATCGGCTGGTATATCAAACTGACCGTATTCCATTACCTGAACGGCGCCGGCGTATTGCTTCAGCTGATTGGCTTTTACTATCTTGTGAAAGCTTTGAAAAAGCCGCTCCGGGCATTTTATTCAAAAGCTGCCTTACCGGTAAAAATTATGGTGGTTTTCATTCTGGCGTCTCTGCTTATAAAAGTGTTGTTCCAAACCTTTTCAATTTTTCCGGCAGTCATTGAAGCCGCCATCCAAACAAGAAATTTTGTGGTGGGATTTATTCACCTGCTGATGCTTGGCATAATCAGCGGGGCGATGCTGATGTTTTTATTCCACGAAGGATTTTTCGATAAACGAAAAATCATTACCTACTTAGGAACCGGTTTTTATATTACAGGATTTTTATTCAGCGAAATGTTGCTGTTCGTGCAGGGAGTGATGACTTGCTTTCTTTGGGGGGCAATCCCTGCTTTTAATCTCAACATGTTTGTTTTCAGCACTTTTATTGTAGTTGGCGTACTTTTGTTTCTGCTGAACATTTCAACGCCCTCTCCCGGTTTTCTTTCTGAAAAAATTGAAATAAACCGACAAAATAAGTGAAAAGGCAAAAAACAATACGGTAACTGTATCAGTCGTTTTCTCGTCTATTGCGATTGCTGAAATTCTGTGAACCAGATAATTGATATAGGAACCTGGCAGATTTCTTTCCCCCAGTTTCTCTAAGACATTCCAGTGCCATTCCGTGAGCGGGCAAAATCCGATACCGTAGAAAATTCCCAGGCCAAACCAGGAAGCTGCCGTGATGGACAACGTAATAAAATTTGCAAACCGCGTTTTTTTCCACATCCAACCGAAAACATTGAACAGCGTCAGTCCGGTGTGAAAAACAACAAAAAACCAATCTGCAAGATGAAGCCAAAACATTTTTTAAAATTATCGGAACCATTCAACTTCCCTGAAATGAACAAGTTGTTAGATTATTAAAAAGATTTCTTTCAAATTTTTGTCAGGCAAAAATCACCTGATCCATTTGCACATCGTGCACATCCACGGGGATAGTTTCAAAATGCTGGATATCAAAACAAACTCCGATTTTGACGGCATTCACGCTGCTCAGAAGCTTATCGTAATAAGCTTTCCCGTGCCCGAGACGGTTCATGTTTTTGTCAAATGCAACTCCGGGAACAATGATTAAATCCAATTTGGAATAATCGGTCAGTATTTCACCGGTCGGTTCCAGAATACCAAATGCCCTGCCCGGTTTCAGGGAATCAACCCCTTCAAAAAACCGTAACTCCAGTTCGCTGCCTTTGACCACCGGCAAAACAAACTTCTTTTGGTTCATATGCTTCAAAATGAAACCGGCAGTCTGCACTTCATCGGGCATTGACCAATAGCACATCACCGTTTCCGATTGAATGAAAACCGGATTTTTTTCAAGTTCAGCAAAAATCCGAACCGATTTTTCCAGTTTCTCCTCTGCAGAAAGCCGGGCTTTAAGCTCCATGACCCTTTTTCTTTGCTCCTGCTTTTGAATAGCTATATTTTTTTCCATTAACCTGCTTTTTGTACTGAAAAACTTCACCGCTCAATTTATATTCCGGCATTAGTTCTCTGCAAAAATAATCGTTTCAATAGCAAAGCCACTAATATTCCGGTAACTCATTTACGCATCTTTTCCGGAAAATTTTTCGTGAAAAACTTTCCGGCTTTGTATATATGTTCATTGAACAAGTGCTCAATTTGCACATTTTTTTGACAAAAGCAAAATAGCCATGAAAGCAGATTTTGAATTAGCCGGTGAAGCAAAGATGCTCCATATCCGTGAAATTGAGCTGGCAACCGGAGCGGGTTTTATCATTCCGATTGCCGGTAATATAATGCGAATGCCGGGATTGCAGGCAATCCCGGCAGCAGAAAATATTGATATTGATGCCGATGGAAATATTTCCGGGCTATTTTAACTCATGCTTAATTCCAGTATGTTTCGCTGAACATCCAATTTTCAAAACACAGCTTTTCATCTTTGTCCTGAGTTAAATACCTGAGAACCGGCGCCTTCCATATATTATCATTCAACATCCAGTTCTCCACACGTAAAATATTGTCAGTTTCTGTTTCCAAAATATAAGCGGTGTGCGAAAAATTCCAGTATTCGTCGTTTATCATCCAGTTTTCCAACTGAAGTTTGTTCTCAGCAACTTTTTCCAAACCTGAAAAGGCAATCCATCCTTTTCCTTCTGCTTCTACATTGGCTGCAAATAAAAATGCAGCAAAAAATATGGCCAATGCCATACGATTAATTCTTGTTTTCATTGTTTTCTGTTTTAAATAACCTTGTTTTCATTGTTGTAACAATCATAAGACTGTTTCAACGGCGCAAAGGTTACACTCTGTTTCCAGAACAAAAACAGGGAATTGACAAATGCGGGAATATATTCGGTAAATGACGGATTTCAGCAAACAAATAAAATACTTTCAGGTGTTTTTCTGTTCAGATCAGCCGGTAATTCACGGAAAATTCCAAAAAGGGCCGAACCACTGCCCGACATGGAGGCATACAGCGCACCAAGTTCATAGAGTGTGTTTTTCCATTTTTCGATTTCTGGAAATTTGAGAAAAATACTTTTCTCAAAGTCATTCACTACCGCATTTTTCCACTCTTCAATGGACAGAGTGGAAATGTTTTTCAGATCAAAACCGGGTTTTGAAGGAATTATCTCCTGGTATGCCTGTGTGGTATTCACCGGAATTCCGGGCATTATCAAAACGATACGATACTTTGACAAATCCAGCTGAACCGGAAAAAGTTCATCGCCTATCCCCGTGGCAAAAGCGGGTTCGCTATCAATAAAAAACGGACAATCCGCGCCAAGCTGTGCGGCATAAAATGCTAACTGCATCGGGGTGAGCTGAAGGTTGAAATGGTCGTTCAGCATTTTTAAGGCAAATGCCGCATCGGATGAACCGCCGCCTAAGCCCGCCCCGGGCGGAATAACTTTGTGCAGATGAAATTTAACGGGAGGCAATCCAAATTCATCCCTCAACATCCGGAAAGCGCTCATAACCAGGTTTTCGTTCGGAGTGCCGTCCAGCGGAAGACCGGAAAAAGTAATTACCGGCTTTTTCGACTCAGCCATTTCAAGAATATCAAAAAACGGAACCGGGTAGAAAATGGATTCCAGATTATGGTATCCATCGGGGCGCTTCGATACGACA
>LSQX01086883.1_pt3 | contig 12008 bp, 12 predicted proteins | sample 654561 | NCBI WGS metagenome assembly LSQX01 (sample SAMN04489861, study PRJNA283612) | anaerobic digester metagenome | isolation source: 4 biogas reactors fed with cattle manure at either 37C or 55C with and... | place: Denmark: Kongens Lyngby | collected 2014 | reverse complement strand
CCGAAACAGGCGCAGGTCAGCACGGCGTGGCGTTGGCTACTGCGGCGGCGTTTTTCGGACTTGAATGCGATGTGTATATGGGCGAGGTGGATATTAAAAAGCAGGCGCCAAATGTGGCAAGAATGAAAATATTAGGAGCGAATGTTATTCCCGTTACCCATGGCTTGAAAACGCTTAAAGAAGCTGTTGATGCTGCATTTGAGGGCTACATGAGGGAATACAAGCATTCTATTTACTGCATAGGCTCGGCTGTGGGACCGCATCCTTTTCCCATGATGGTGCGTGATTTTCAGCTTGTTGTGGGCATAGAAGCGAGGGAGCAATTTGAAAGTATGACAGGAATGCTGCCCGATGCGATTTGCGCTTGCGTGGGTGGCGGTTCTAATTCGATTGGATTTTTCCTGCCGTTCATAGACGACCCTGTGGAGATTTGCGGAATAGAGCCCTTGGGCAAGGGAACGCAGGTTGGCGAACACGCAGCAAGCATCACATACGGCACAAAGGGCGTTATGCATGGCTTTGAGAGCTTGATGTTGCAGAATCAAAAAGTTGGCGAGCCTGACCCTGTGTATTCGAATGCAAGTGGACTTGATTATCCGTCAGTAGGACCCGAACACGCATTCCTGCACGACTTAGGCAGGGTGAATTACAGTGCCGTAACCGATGATGAGGCTATCGAGGCTTTCTTCCTGCTTAGCAGATTGGAGGGAATCATTCCTGCGATTGAGAGCGCTCATGCACTTGCAGGTGCTTTGAAGTTTGCACGGAACAGCGATTATGGCTCAATTCTTGTGAACCTTTCGGGCAGGGGCGATAAGGATTTAGAGTATATAATTGAGAGGTATGGGTATGGGGAGGGCGTTCACGCCCAGTGAAATTGGTTTTTAAACCAGTGATATTGCCTACGGGAGTGATATTACGGAGAAATAAACATTTTTCGATAGTGATATTATTTTTCTATGAAAAATTGTTTGGCAATAAATGGTTTTTTGCGGTTCAGTGGTCTAAACCGTTCTTAATCATTCATCTAAAAGCGGGAGGATAGCAAAATCCTCCCCTACGATATTGGTTATATTTCGTTGTTTGTTGGTTTTAATCGTATCGTATGTGCTGGCGACCGCTGGTCGCCCCTTCGGCGTGTGGCGTATACTCGCCAAAGTCGAATATCACTGCCGTAAGGCAATTTCGCCTTGCGTAGCAAGATAACCATGTAGGCGATTCATCGTGAGCAAGCAAAAAAGGCAACCCTTTCGGGTTGCCTTTTCTATATGTTTGCTCACTTAGGTCCTGCATCCACAATATGTTTTGGCATATTATCATACTTCTTAAAGTTCTGCACAAAGCGAGAAGCCAAGTCTGCAGCCGTTTTATCATACTCCGCCTTATCCGCCCACATATCACGAGGGCGCAATACTTCCGAGGGAACGTCTTTCACAGCTTTTGGAACGAACACATTGAACACTTTATCGAGTTCAAATTCGCCACGCTCAAGCTCTCCGCTTAACGCCGCCGTAACCATAGCGCGTGTATGCTTAATGCTCATACGCTTACCAACGCCGTATTTTCCGCCTGACCAACCAGTGTTAATCAAATAAACATGAGCGTTGTGCTGCTCTATGCGCTTGCCAAGCATTTCTGCATATACAGACGGATGTAGGGGCAAAAATGGTGCTCCGAAGCAGGTTGAAAACGTTGTTTGCGGCTCAACTATTCCACGCTCGGTGCCTGCCAATTTGCTTGTATAGCCCGAAACAAAGTGATACATAGCCATGTTTTTATCCAACTTAGAGATGGGAGGCAAAACTCCGAAAGCATCAGCCGTTAAGAATATAACCGTATCGGGATGTCCGCCAACACCGGGAATCACACAGTTACTAATGTACTCAACAGGGTAGCCTGCTCTTGTGTTTTCGGTGATTGACTTGTCGTTAAAGTCTAACTCCCTTGTTTCTTCGTTCATTATTACGTTTTCAACCAATGTTCCGAACTTAATAGCATTGAATATATCAGGTTCGTTAACTTGCGAAAGGTTGATGCACTTTGCGTAGCAACCGCCCTCGAAATTGAAAATTCCCTTTTCGCTCCAACCATGCTCGTCATCGCCAATAAGCTGTCTGTTGGGGTCTGCCGAAAGAGTGGTTTTGCCTGTTCCCGAAAGTCCGAAGAACAGCGCCGACTTGCCGTCATGTCCGATATTTGCCGAGCAGTGCATGGGGAAAACATCATGCTTTGGCATCAGATAATTCATAACCGAGAATACGCTTTTTTTGATTTCGCCTGAATACTTGCTTGCGGCGATTAGCACCATTTTCTTTTCGAAGTCAACGATAATTGCAGCATCAGAGTTTGTGCCGTCAATTTCGGGAACCATAGAAAGCCCCGGAGCGCAAATAACGGTGAAGCCGGGTGCAAAGCTCTCTAATTCTTGTGCAGTTGGGCGAATGAACGCTTGAGTTGCGAACAAGCATGAGCTTGCATATTCGCAAATAACACGAATGGGTAGGCTGAATTTCTTGTCTGCGCCTGCAAAGCCATCGAATACGTAAAGCTCGCGATTCTGCAGATAGCCTGTGATGCGTTTGAATATTGCATCTGCTTTTTCGCGGGATATAGGAACGTTTACCTTACCCCAATCAATTTCGTTGTGAACATCAGCCGTGTCAACAACGAAGCGGTCGTTTGGAGAACGGCCAGTGTACTTGCCTGTTTTGATTATCAAAGCGCCAGTTTTAGACAGCTTGCCCTCGCCATTTATAATTGCGTGTTCTACGAGTTCGGCTGGGTTTGCGTTCTTAACGATTTGCTTAGCGGTGATAATTCCGAGCTTTTCTAATTGACTCTTAATCATTTTAATCCTCCACAGTGATATTTAACGCCACTACCTGTAGGCTACTATGTAAATTATAGCCCTAAAGGAATATTATTTCAATGATGGAATGGAAATATACTAAATATTAGTTATTATGAAAACGCGTGAAATCCTGCTACGCAGGGTGAAATCTTGCTTTCGCAAGGTGAAATCCATTCCTTCGGAATGGGTTAAATCCACTGCGGTTGATAGGAGAGGCACGACAACATACCTATGTCCTACACAAATCACTTACCTATGTCCTACACAACATCAATCGTCAATCACTAACCACTAATCCCTATCCCCTAATCTATTTCCGCCAACCATTGCCTTACAACCGCATCGCTTGGCATAAACAACCCATTGCGTGGCGAAACAGAAATAACTGTCGCCTGTGGTCCGTCTGGCAGACAAGAGCGCTTAAACTGGCTCGCAAAAAAGCGTTTATTGAATGCAATCAGCCACTTCTTGATTTCATCGGGAGAAAACTCGTCTTCAAAGGCTTTTAAAGCCAAGTCAAAAACCTTTTTAGGCGAAAAATGATTATTCAACACATGGAATATAAAAAAGTCATTCAAATCATAAGAGCCTATCAGATTTTGCGTTATCTGCACAATCTCGCCGCCCCCAGGGAGCAATTCAGGACTTATAGGCGTTTCTAAAATATCGTACAGCACCGCTTTCAGTTCGCTATTATTATCAGCAAATGCCTTAACCATGGCTTGCATAAGCGTTTTCGGAATAGAGCCGTTCACGCCATACATACTCATGTGGTCGCCATTATACGTGCAAAAGCCCAGCACCAACTCGGACAAATCGCCTGTTCCAACCACCAAGCCGTTCTCGGCATTTGCCAAATTCATCAGCACAAGCGTGCGCATTCGTGCCTGTGCGTTCTCAAAAACTACATTTTTGTTTTTAAAATCGTGGTGAATCTCTTTTAGATGTTGAGTAACGGAATCAGATATGTCAATTTCCTCAAACCTAACCTTTAGAAGCTCACAAAGCCTTTTTGCGTTTCCCCTCGTGCGATTGGAAGTGCCAAAGCAGGGCATTGAAATTGCATGAACGAAATCAGCGCTTTTCCCCAATATCTCTGTGGTTTTAACGCAAACCAGTATTGCAAGCGTAGAATCCAACCCGCCCGAAATGCCCAGCACAAGCGATTTTGCGTTTATATGCGAAGCTCTGTGAGCTAAACCATGCGCTTGTATGTTTATTAGCTCGTTTGCATCAGAAATAGAAAAGTTATCGGGTATAAACGGCTTTTTTGTAAGCACGTTCTCGGCTTTTTCGAATAATTTTGGCTCGCCTGCTTTCGGATTGCTTTCTATCTCTGCAACCGCCATAATATTTTCAAAGGGCTTGCATTCGGCTAATAGCTCTCCGCTTTCGAAAACTAAGCATTGACCCGAATACACAAAATCGGTTGTAGACTCGCCCATGCCTGCGTTTGCGTAGATAATTGTTTTATTTTTTGAACTCAAAGCGGTTTTTCGTGTTTCTGCACTGCGTAAAATCTCGTGAGCGGAGTCAAGGCGACATTCAATCTTAGCAGCTGTTACGCTATCCGTTCCGAAAGCTACTGAAAATGCAGTGTCCTCGATTGAAAAAACCTCTCCAAAGTTGAATTGCTGCACGTTTGAAAAATATCTCGGGTTTGAGTGAAGGTTCGGAACAACTCCCAAAATCCGTCCGTTTTTTATTACAACGGCAACATTATAAAGCAACGAATTGTGTTCAAGCGGCATTCCGATAACCGAAACCAAGTCGCAATCTTTCGTTTCAAAAATTATGCGGTGTAAAGCGGTTATTGTACTTTGTATCAGTGTTGGCTGAAAAAACAAATCGCCGCAGGTGCAACCAGTGAGTATGAGTTCGGGAAAGCAAAGCAAACGCACGCTTAATTCTTCCGCCTGCCTTATGCCTTGAATGATAACGTCGGCGTTGTAGCTTGGGTTTGCTACCTGTATTTTGGGAGCACACGCACCTACTTTCAAAAATTCACAGCTCATAAAATTCCCCTATTTTCTTAGTAATGTAATTATATTACTTTGTGAGCGTTCTGGCAAATTATGCAGGGCTTTTCAGTTCACAAAAGGGCAATTATCCACATACAATACAGTATCAATCAAAAGGAGCGATTTATATGCAGGTAGGAAACGAACCTCAACAATATAGCAAGTATTATCCAGGAGGGCAGCAGCAACAGCAATCCCAAAACCGTATGCAGCAGCCTTACTATAATCCGAATGTACAGCAGCATACACAGCAGTACGCTCAGCATGATTCGCTGGTATTGGCGCTTGCTCGCAGAATTAAGATGGAGCAGGGAGGTCTGTACGCAGGCTATTTTTTGAACGCAGTGCGGCCATACGTTGCGCCTGCGGAGATTATTATGATTGAACGAACGCTTTCGATTCAAGCGGAGACTGACCCAAGACCATTTGCTAAGCAGGAAAATCCTTCGCAGGGTAAGGGGAATGATATGTCGACAATGCTGCCGCTACTTATGAGTATGATGAACAAGAACTCCGACGGCGGCGGGGGCGGAATAGACCCTATGATGCTTATGAAGATGATGAATAAGCAATAATTTTGAATATCTCTATGTTGTATACGTTTGGGCAAGTGGATGGCCTCGCTTGCCCAAAACTAATTTTAAATAAATGGGGGATAGCAAGGGTTGTGGTTAGTGGTTAGTGGTTAGTGGTTAGTGGTTAGTGGTTAGCATTTTACACCAATGCAATCTGATTCATGAAAACGGTGTACTATTCTCTTACATTGGTCATCATTTGAATTTGCCTACAACATAAAAAATCTATGCCTTGTTGTCTTTTTGTTTAGCCGTTGCGGCGTTGTGGTTTTCGTCCGATTGTTCGAATCTGTATACAATCCTCTTACATCGTTTGAAATTACCTATAACAATAAAAACGGGAGGATGTTGAATCCTCCCCTGCGTTTTTTTGTAACCCTTACAGACCCTTAATAATCTCCACAATCTCAGAGCCTATACGCTTTTGTGCTTCGCTTGTTGATGCTCCTACATGGGGAACGCAAGAAACTCGTGGGTGGTTTACCAAATCCATGTTCTTTGTGGGTTCTTCTGTCCAAACATCGAGTCCTGCCGCATAGATTTTGCCCGAATTCAGTGCATCAAGCAAAGCAATTTCGTCAATGTTCTTACCACGGGAAGTATTCACGATAACAACGCCATTCTTCATCTTTGCAATAGTTTCAGCGTCAATAATGGGCTTATCGCCAGAGGGTGCGTGAAGTGAAATAAAATCGCTATTTTTCAGCACTTCATCAAGTGTTGTAAAGCGAACGCCATTTTCTACGCCGCTTGTCTTTGACCTTCTGTATGCAATAACTTCCATTCCAAGACCTATGCAACGCTTCGCCAAAGCTTCACCAATCCTGCCATAGCCTATAATGCCCAAAGTCTTACCCATAAGCTCTATGCCCTTGTAGGCTTTCTTTTCCCATCCGCCTTTACGCATTGTATAGCCTGCATGGTTTATGTGGCGAGCGCATGAGAACATCAAAGCAAGTGCCAATTCACCAACTGCATCAGAGCTTGCCATAGGCGTATTTCTAACCTTTATGCCCTTAGATTCAGCATATACATGGTCGATATTATCGATACCAACACCGCCTCTTATGATAGCCTTTAATCTTTTGCCCTCTACTGCCGCATCAATTACAGGCTGACGAACCTTTGTAGCGGAACGCACAACGAGTACATCACAGAGCTTTACAGCTTCTTTCAAATCTTCAACCTCATAAAAGGTTTCCTCAACTACATGACCCAATGCCTCTAATTCGGCACGAGCGCCTTTTTCAATACCATCTGATGCAAGAATACGCATTTTTGACCTCCGATTATTTATTTTGAACGGTTCACGTTCTAATTTGTGATTAAAAGGGCAAGTCGCCTCGCCCATAAAAATTACTTGTTGTTAGCTTCGAATTCTTTCATGAATTCAGCCAATGCACGCACGCCCTCTGTGGGAACTGCATTGTAGATAGATGCACGCATACCGCCAACCGCTCTATGACCTTTAAGATTGCTCATACCCCTTGCAGTCGCTTCTTTTATGAACTTTGCGTTTAGCTCATCGTCATCTGTGCGGAAGGTTACGTTCATAATCGAGCGATTTTGCTTTTCAACTGTGGGTTTGAATAGCTTAGAATTATCGAGAACATCATAAAGCAAAGCAGCTTTTTCTGTGTTGCGCTTCTGCATAACTTCTAATCCGCCCATATTTAGCAGCCAATCCATAACCAGCTTGCAGATATAGATTGAATAGCAAGGGGGAGTGTTATACATAGAGTTTTTCTCTGCTAATGTTTTGTAGTTCATCATAACGGGAGTGTATTCCTTGGGAGTACGCTCTAACAAATCTTCTCTTATGATAACGATTGTAAGACCGGCGGGTGCAACATTTTTCTGTGCGCCGGCATAGATTACACCAAACTTTGTAACATCGATAGGCTCAGACATAATGCATGAGCTCATATCAGCAACCAATGGAACATTGCCTGTTTCGGGAATGTAGTTGAATACCGAGCCGTAAATCGTGTTGTTGTAGCAAATATGCACATAGTCGGCTTCCGGGTCTAACTTCAACTCGTTTTGTTGTGGAACGCGTGTGAAATTCTCGGATTTTGTGGAAGCTGCGATTTGAACATTGCCGTACTTCGCTGCTTCTTCGGCTGCTTTCTTTGAGAAACTGCCCGAAACAACATAATCCGCCTTGCCGTTCACCGTCATAAGATTCATAGGAACCATAGCGAATTGCAATGTTGCGCCGCCTTGTAGGAACAGAACCTTGTAATTGTCAGGAATGTTCATAACCTTGCGCATTTGAGCCTGTGCTGCTACGATGATTTCATCATAAACCTTTGAGCGGTGGCTCATCTCCATAACGCCCATGCCGCTACCGTTGTAGTTGAGCATTTCCTTTTGAGCGATTTGCAAAACTTCCTCGGGAAGCATTGAGGGACCTGCGGAAAAATTAAAAATACGATTGAATGCCATAACCTTTTGCTCCTTCAAATAATTTATTTGGGGGATAGACTCCCCTAATACCAATATTATAACGATAAAATCGGGCAGTTTCAACTATGTTAAGGTATATTATTAAATATATTCGGAAACTTGGAAAATGCAAAATTGCAGCGCTTTTATTCTCTGATAAGTACTTTCGCTTATTCTTGTTTGACAATCAAAAAAGGCGATTGCTCGCCTATGTGTCGATGAGTTTTTGCCCGTTGCAAAAAACAGGGCAAGCCCTTCTCAAATCACAAAGAAAACGGTTAACGTAACCTATTCGTCTTGTGGTAGGTCTGTTGGCTCCTCTATCGGCTCCTCTTGCGGCTCTTCCATGCCTATAGGCTTTACATTGTTATTTAATTGATACTGCTCTGCAAAACTAACCTCCCTTTGCTGATTAGCCTGTGCAAAAAACGCAGAACTCTGCTCAAGTGCAATCTTATTTAGCTTAGAACCTGTAACAATTCCATTTATTAAAAGTCCAAGGATAACTACATCAAAAATCAAGTACAAAATTATAAAGCTGAAGGCCTCAAAAGAGAAAAGAAGCAGATAAGTAGAAAATAAAATGTCAACCAATATCAAAACTGCCGCACCGATTAGCCAACCGAGCTTATCTGTTTCCTTTGAATTAACGTAACACAGCACCAAAGCGGAAATAAAGAAAGCGGCAAGCACGAATGAGCCAATCATGTACTGCTGCATTATGTTGGGAGTAATCGCAATGGCGACCAAAAATTGTGGCAACGTTGTAGAAAAGTAAAACGTCCAGCCGATATTTAGCAGAATCAAAACGCAATTCAGCACGGTAAGCAATACTGCGGTAAGTAAGTTGGAGCGCGCGGAACTGTAGGCTTTTAATAGTTTTTCAGTCATTATTTGTTCTCCCTTAGATTATTTATATTATAATACTAAATATTTAAAGAAACAACCACCGATAAAATAGTATATTCACCAAATTGTGATGAAAAAGAGTTGGTTTTATTCAATTTTATTATTTATTAGGGGAATAATTATAAAAAAGCCAATCGAACGGAAAATTATCTCCGTTTAGATTAGCCTAAACTTACAGCCGTTGAACTAACTTATTCGTTTTTATTATCGTCAGGGTTCTCATAAGGCTCTGCACCCATTGTTTCGTCAATTCTTTGTAGCTTAGCACCTGCAAAAACTCCCCTTAGAATAAACGCAAGAATTATTAGGTCGAATATACAATACAAAACCAAAAAGCCGAATAAATCAAATGCTGTAAGCAGCAGATAAAGCGAGAAAATTGAGTCAAGCACAAGAATTATAGAAGCCACGATTAACCACTTATATTTGCTAACATCCTTTGAATTAACGTAGCACAGCACTAAAGCCGCAATGATTACGGCAGCAAGCACGTATGCACCAATCATGTACGCTTGCGATAAAATCGGTGCAAGGGCAATGAGCAGCTGCGGTGAAGCCAAGGAAAAGAAAAAGCTCCAATTGATTCCAAGCACTATTAGTAAGCAGTTTAGCACGGTTAAAGCGGTTGCTATAAGCAAATTTAAGCGTGCAGAGTTGTATTTAAGCAATAATCTTTCATCCATTTTGGCGTCCCTCACTTTTAGTTTTCAACCGCATAAAAAAGCTCCCTGAAAAACTCAGGGAGCATTTTATTTTACTTGCCTATTCTTATATACTTTTTCGGATTTACAGGTGAGCCGTTCACATGATACTCAAAGTGCAGGTGCGACTTTTCGGCACATTCATAGCTTGCAGTGTTTCCAACCTTGCCGATTTCCTGATTAGCGGCAACCTTTGTTCCCTCTTTAGGAAGCGTATTGTCCTCAGCCAAGTTCGAATAATAGGTCTTATGACCGTTAGCGTGGACAAGAGCCACAGTTATTCCAAGTCCGGGGTCTTGATACACCTTTTCAACGGTTCCTGCCGCAACGGCTCTGACGGGTGTACCCATAGGAGAAGCAATGTCAACTCCTGTGTGGGTTGTCCACTGGTCGAGTGTTTTTGAGTAGATCAACTCGTTGATTGCGAAATCCCAAACCACCTCACCGTCAACAGGCGGATTCAAAAGTGCGGCTGGGTTGTCGGATGGCTTAGGCGCAGGCGTGAAATCGGGAATCTGCGTGTTTCTTGCATCGATTACAGGACGCAAGGTAGGCTTTGGGCCTAATGCCTCGTCAATGCTTTCATCGTCAGATTTGCCTACCGGGGCAGGATTGTTCTTATTACCGTCATAGCCGTCTTTTTTAGGCATGAACAGTGCAAAAGCCCCTGCGGCTATAAGCAAGCATACCAATAATACAAGGTAGGCGGAGTTGCGCTTTAGGTACGTACCAAAAGCGGACTTCTTCTTAATATTGAAGTTATTTGTGTTGTCGTTTTTGTTTTCCATATATAATCACCTCAAATGTAGTATTGACAAGCAGACGGAATAAAATACGCGTTTTATTGAAAAGGCATGAAATCTGAAAAATCGGTGCATCATAAAATTGAAAGGTTTATTTTTATAAAAAAATAATAGAGGAAATTTTTATTATCTAAACAATCGTTTTGTGGACGGCAATGCTCGGCTCTAAAAACCAATTCAAAATCGCCCGCTGTTTTTAATTAAAAAAGAATGAGATAAACCCTCATTCCTCATTCACTTTTTCTTGTATCTCGTTTAGCGGTTAAAATCGTGCCTTTATGCCGTTAGCATTGCACTTATCCGCAAACTGCCGTAATCGCTTTCGCCAAATGCTTCACCGCATTTATAGCCTGCTCCAAAGTATTCATATTATGCCCCACCTCGATTAAAAGGCATTGACTTGAAATATGCTGATTATACCTGCCTGTTTTAATGCGTGTAGGTCGCATAAAATCGGGGTGAATCATACTTAGCTGTTCCGAAATCGCATCTGCAAGCGCAAGGTTGTATTCATACTTTGGCATTTCGGCAAATCCAGAGCCGGTAGCCCCCCTGCCGCTTCCCACAACGAACATAATTCTTGCCGCTTCCTCGCCATCAATTATCACGAAATCGTTTGTGCTTGCCTCTCCTGCCGCATCTCTATGCAAGTCTATGAACATTGTAATGCTTGGAAATTGTGCCTTGTATTTCTTCATTGTGGCTTCGGAACGCTCATAAGCGCTTGAAAGCTCAGGTGGCTCGTGATTCGTAATATCGTGAATTACATTAAAGCCTTGCATTCTTAGTTCCTGCGCCAAAAGCTCTCCAATATAAACTATGTTTTTTGAATTGTCGGTGGTTCGCCACTTACCGCCCTTTTCGGTGTAGGGGTTCAGCAGGGTTGGCGTGTAAGCCTCTAAGGTGTGCGTGTGATAAATCAAAATCGTTGGCGCTGTTGTGTTCATAGCAACCTTCATAGCGTTCTTATCGACTATGTTATTGCTTGATGTAGGCTTATCCCCTTTATCGCTAACAAGATTGAACTTCAAGCCGCTTGTTTGCGTTTCGTTAGTGGCTTTTGCGTATGGAACTCCAATAAAAAGCACCGTTTCGGCAATGGAATACGGAGCAAAAATTCCTGCTAAAATCAATAAACAAAGCAAACTTGCCATTACCGAAACAAGCCTTATTTTTAGGAGCTGCTTGTAGGAATTATCGGTTTTATACGTGAGCATTTTTTTCTCCTTTATTAGTAAATCACTAAAATATATGCGAAAGAGTGAGCGTTTAGCAGTAAAAACATATTATATTTTAGCGTTACGTGCCTTTGCTCGTTGACAAAATCGCCGTATTGGGTACAATAAATTAGGACTCTAAAATAAATAGATGGAGGTTATTATGGCAGTAACAAAAACCATGATGATTGCAGAAATTATTGATGTTGACGAAGGCATCGCAGAAATCCTTATGGAAAGTGGAATGGGTTGCATAGGCTGTGCTATGGCTCATGGCGAAACCTTAGAGCAGGCTTGCGCAGTTCATGGCGTTGATGTAGATGCTTTGATTGTAAAGATTAACGATTATTTGGCAGCAAAATAATTGAGTTTTACGGCTAAGCATGTAGTGAGAGGGGCGGTTATCGCTTCTGTTTACATTGTTTTAACACTGCTTGCGTGGGGGGTAAACCTCGCTTCAGGGCTTATACAAGCAAGGTTTTC
>LSQX01092711.1_pt1 | contig 12009 bp, 6 predicted proteins | sample 654561 | NCBI WGS metagenome assembly LSQX01 (sample SAMN04489861, study PRJNA283612) | anaerobic digester metagenome | isolation source: 4 biogas reactors fed with cattle manure at either 37C or 55C with and... | place: Denmark: Kongens Lyngby | collected 2014 | reverse complement strand
GATATAGAGTTAATGAATAAGTTAAATGTTAGTCTTAGAAATTGTTATGGCATTGAAAAAATGGAATATGAATTTGATTTTTCAGACAATAATGCTATAGCAGTTTATGCAAGAAATGGTTTAATGAAAACATCATTTTCAAAAACATTAAAAAAATTTCAAGATAATAAAACTGGTGAAATTAGAGATGAAATATTTAATAAACCTGGAGTAGCAAATATATTAGAAGATGGGAATGAAATTAATTCTAGTTCGGTTTTTGTTATAAAAAGTTTTGAGAGTTATTATGAATCGAATAGTATAACTGATTTATTAGTAAATGATAATATCAAAAAACAAATTAAAAATGTGCTAAAGTTACGTGATAATTTTTTGAAAGAACTTGAAAAAAGTTCTGGATTAAAGGTATCTAAAACTTCCTCTGGTAAGAAAATTTATGAATTGGAGCAAACCTTGGTTAAAGATTTGAATTTTTCTGAGGACAGCTTTTTGCTAAATATAAATAAAATTAATAAGTTTAATATTAAGTATGATTACAGTCATATTAAATATAGTAGTATATTTGATAGTTCTATTATTAAAAAAATAGAAACAACAGAATTCCAGGATAAGATAACAGAATTTTGCCAAGCAAGTGATGAAATATACAAAGCATACGATTTTTTAGATAAAGGAAAGTTTACACTACCTAAATTGAAAAATATTGCAAAATCGTTAGATAATGATAGATTTTTTGTAAAAGAAAACTATATATATCTAGATGGAGGATTTGAAATAAAAGACTTGAATTCTTTATCTGATAAAATTAAGGAAATCGAAGAAAAAATTAAAGAGGTTCCTGTATTTCAGGAAATTGAAAAATTATTAAGCGATTCAAAAGGGATAGTTTTAAGAGATATAATTGAAAATAATTCTGATATAATACCGTATTTAAAAATTAATAAACTTGATGCATTAAAAGAACAAATATGGCTCTCTTATATTCAAAAAAACATGGAAAATTTTAAAGAATTACGCAACCAATATCGTCTATTGGAAAAAGAAATTGATAATATAGATTTTGATGATACCCAATGGAATAATGCATTAGAAATATTTGAAGAAAGATTTACAGTTCCATATAAAATGAAAATCTCAAACATAAAGAGTGCAATCATTGGAGAAAGTGTGCCAAGGGTTAGTTTTTATTTTGAAAAAAATGGAGAAATTGTTACCTTGGAAAGAGGTGAATTAGAGGATAAAGATATTTTAAGCCAAGGTGAAAAAAGAGCATTATATTTACTAAATATTATTTTTGATGTTGAAAAATTGAAAGATTATAACAATGATATTCTATTTATAATAGACGATATTGCAGATTCGTTTGACTATAAAAACAAATATGCTATAGTCGAATATTTATACGAAATGTCTACAATTGATAATTTTAGGCTATTGATTTTATCACATAATTTTGATTTTTATAGAACTGTTACTAGTAGACTTTCCCTAAAAAGAGAAGCAAGATTATGTGCTGAGCAGAAAAATGGAGAAATAATACTTAAAGAAGAAAAATATCAAAATCAACCCTTTAGATTTTGGAAAGATAATTTAAGTTATATTAATATACTTGCTCTCATTCCATTTGTAAGAAATATAATAGAGTATAGAAGCAAGGAATCAGAATTGAATGAAGATGAAGATTATATCACATTGACCAGTCTATTGCATCAAAAGGATAGTACTAATTCGATCACGTTTTCTAAAATTGAGGATATTTATAAAAAATATCTGAAGTCTATTGAATTTAAAGAAGAAGTTGATGGAAATAGCTTAGTCTTAGATGAGCTAATTAGACAAGCTGAAACAATAAACGCAGAAAACGCAGAGTTGGAACATAAAATTATTATGGCAATGGCTATAAGGCATAAAGCAGAAGAGTATATGTTTTCTGAAATCAATAAATATACTGGTCAATTAACGTGGTCAATAAAAAGAAATGTAAAAACTGGAACGGTAAGTGAGTTTATCACCCATATAAATATTTCTGGAAATCAAACTAGAGAACTATATAATGGTATAAAACAATTTACAACAAAGGATATAGTCAAAGTACTTGATAAAGTAAACATAATGACTCCAGAGAATATCCATTTAAATTCTTTTATGTACGAGCCGTTATTAGACATGGATATTGTCGAGTTGCTTAGACTGTATAAAGATATAAAAAAATTGCAATAAAATTTCGCATCTTCTATCGATAAAGATAAACAAACAGTTGTTTTTGATGATAATTACTATATATTTTTTATTGTCCATCGTTAATTTGGTTTAACAAATTGTCTATGCTTGCAAAAAATCGAACAAACAGAAATAAAATGGATAATTAAGGATAAAATTGATATTAGAAATGTTGGTTTTATGCTATTTATATAAAATAACCTCAATGGACATGTCTAGTAGAAATAATAAAAAAGGTGTTGCTTTTGCACGGAGAACGTGATAAAATATACGTGTAAATGCAACAAAAAGTTAAGAGAGGAAAAAATGACCAATCATCAAACCATTACCCACCCACTGCTGCCACTTTTTCAAGCCGATTCAAAAATTTTGATTTTGGGTTCATTTCCCTCTGTCAAAACCAGAGAATACGGCTTCTTTTACGGACACCCCCAGAATCGTTTCTGGCCTTTGCTTGAACGGATTTTTGATGTGAAACTGAGTACGGATATTGAAGAAAGAAGAGCATTTCTTTTGCAACACCATATCGCCGTATACGATGTCATTTACCAGTGCGATATTATCGGTTCAAGTGATGCCAGTATTCAAAACGTAATTCCCTCAGATTTAAGCCCTATTTTTAACGAAGCAGATATAAAACAAGTTTTTTGTAACGGCGGAACCTCTTACCGCTATTATCGAAAATATCAGGAGCAGAAAACGGGATTTAAAGCCATTCAGCTACCCTCTACCAGTCCTGCCAACGCAAGATTTTCTATGGATAATTTATATAATCAATGGAAGATAATAAGAGAGTATTGATTCTGAAATCCTATCCAAGCCTGCTTTCAATTCTTCGTAACTGTTTCCTGCAAGAATCGAAAATTACTCATACTCTCTTGACAGAGAGTGTGTTTTTTATTAAATTGAATTATAAATATGTTTTCTAAAACTATATAAGGAAGTGCAATATAGAATATAAAAACACATCAAAATTATTAATATATGAACTAAACTAAATTCAACCTTGAATAAAAAATTGATATAAGCTATAATAATAGAGTAATACATTAATATTACCACACTAAATACATCGCTATTAAAATAATCAAAACGCAATGGAGCATATTGCTTAAATAAAAAACATTGGGTGTGGTAGGTTTTAGAGTTCCCCATTTGTATTCTTACGTAGTTTATAAGTATGAGATTTTTACGATTTTTGTTGTTTTGAAAGGAGAGGAGAACTTGATTATCGGTATAGACATGGGTGGCACAAATATCGATGGAGTCGCTGTACATGAAGGGCAAATTGTGAGACAAATCAAGCGACCTGTGGACAGGAGCGATTACTTTCACAGCATTTGGAATTGCATAAAAGATCTCCTTTGGGGTGTAAAAAAAGAAGATATTGAGAGAATTCAACTCAGCACGACCGTCTCGACCAATGCTATCGTGGAAAACAGAATTTCCAAAGTAGGAGTAATCTTACAGAGAGGACCGGGGCTAAAATGGCAGTTTGATAATCTTGGTGAGAATGTTGCGGATGTCTCGGGAAGCGTTGACCACAGAGGCATACCGATAAGCCGAGAAAACGCGGATGAGATTTCAAAAATCAGAGAGAATTTTCTTCGTAATCGTGTTGATACTGTTGCAGTCGTCGGCAAATTCTCAACCCGAAATCCCGATTTTGAAAAAAGAACTGCTGAATATCTGCGGAATAATTTTCAAGAAATTACCATGGGACATACCATTTCCGGAAAATTGAATTTTCCGAGGAGAGTTCAGACATCTTACCTTAATGCTGCCGTTCATTCCACGTTCAAAACGTTTGCGGACAATATTGAAGAAGCACTGAAACGTGAAGGAATCAGTGCTCCGGTTTATATCCTGAAGGCTGACGGAGGGACGATAAACCTTGAAGGTGCCAAAGCAAAACCTGTAGAAACCATCCTCTCGGGGCCTGCTGCCAGCCTTATGGGAATGACAGCACTTCTGAATAAAGAGGAAACTGACCGTTGCCTGCTTGACATAGGCGGAACTACAACGGATTTGTTTTTCTTGGCAGACGGAGTGCCTGTTTTTGAACCTTCGGGTATTGAAATCGGCGGACACAAAACATTGGTGCGTGCCATTTACAGCACATCTGTCGGCTTGGGCGGAGACAGTTATGTCCGCATAGAAGAAGGAAAACTGAAAATCGGTCCGGGGAGAAAAGACCACGCAATCGCCTTTGGCGGGAAATATCTCACACCCACCGATGCTCTTGTCTATCTCGGAGATATGAAAGCCAAATACGCACACGAAAGTGCAGTTGCATTGGAAAATATGGCGAAAGAAATTAACGCATATCCCGAAAAATTTGCAGAAATGATAATAAATAAATTCTGCAAGTCGATAAGAGAAACGATTGAAAACGCTCTCGAAAAAATAAATGCAAGTCCCGTATATACAATAAAAGAATTATTAGATAACAGAATTATAAAACCGCAATCAGTCGGAGTGATAGGCGGACCGGCAAAAGCACTCTCCAAATATCTGGAAAGAGAACTCAAAATGCCGGTTGAATATCCTCAGAATCACGAAATAGCAAACGCAATCGGTGCCGCCTTGGCAAGACCTACGGTAGAAATTAACCTCCTTGCCGACACCGACAGAGAAATTCTCGCTGTTCCGGAAACGGGCGTATATGAAAAAATCGACAAATATTATGACCTGAAAAAAGCAAAAGAACGTGCCTTAAATGAGGTGAAGTTCGCCGGTGAAACTGTGGGTATTTCATCGGATATTTTAGAAACTGAAATTGTCGAGGCGAGCAGTTTTAATATGGTCAAAGGATACAGAGCGGACAAAAATATCAGAGTAAAGGCTCAGATTAAACCCGGACTTGCCGCTTACAAAAAGGGGGAAAGATGATGAAAGCGAAAAATAAACTCGGACTGATACTTTTTCCCGCTTTCGATTGGGCAATCTCGCCCACCCACCCGGAAAGAGAAGAACGCTTGCTTTACACGCAGGATCAATTGCTTGAAGAAGGAATAGAGGACATCGAGGGAATTCATTTTTTCAATCCGCTTATTGCAACCAAAAAAGACATCGACCGCGTTCATTTTTGTTACCCAAGTACCGAAAAACTGCTTACGGAATCTCATTTGATTGCTGCGGGCGGAGTTATGCGGGCATTTGATGCGGTTTTCAGCAAAGAAACAGACAAGTCCTTTGCACTCGTGAGACCGCCCGGACACCATGCACAGCGTGTTGTTTACGGCGACAGAGGTTTTTGTATCATCAATATTGAAGCCGTCGGTCTTGCCTATGCACGACAAAAATACGGCGACATGAGAGTTGCCGTTGTAGACACCGACTGTCATCACGGGGACGGGACAGAAGATATATATTGGAATGATCCCGATACCCTCTACATTTCGTTTCATCAGGACGGTCGAACTCTCTATCCCGGCACAGGGTCGATAGAAGATCTCGGAGGTCCGTCCGCTTTCGGTTACAATGTCAACATACCTCTCCCGCCGAACACCGGAGACGAGGGATTTCAATATGTCCTTGAAAATACCGTCCTGCCCATACTTGAAGATTACAAGCCGGATATTATAATAAATTCCGCGGGACAGGATAATCACTATACCGATCCGCTTACCAATATGAACTTTTCCGCTCAAGGTTACGCCAATCTTAACAGCCGCCTCAATCCTGATATTGCCGTTCTCGAAGGCGGATATTCAATTCAGGGAGCCTTGCCCTATGTGAACACCGGAATTATTCTCGCTATGGCGGGACTTGACTATTCGGGTGTTGTGGAACCCGACTATCATCTTGGAAAATGGAAACAGTCCGGCAGGGTTACGGAAGAAGTGAAAAGAATTTCCGAAGAAGTTCTCAATACTTGGCAGCATAAAGAAATTATCGGCAGAAAACTCTTTGAGGGCAAGTCCTCCGTAAAGAGAAACCGCCAAGTTTACTATGATACCGCCGGAATTTTAGAGACGCAAATTCAGGAATTCAGACCATGTCCGGACTGTCCGGGAGTGGATTCAATCATATCCAAAAACGACAGAGGTGCATCTCTTTTCGGAATTACTATACCAAGAAAAGCCTGCCCCATCTGTCAAAAGAAAGGATACGATCTCTTTGAACAAGCAAAAGGTTTGAATGTAAAAAAAAGATTTCTTCAAGACCTTAAACGAGACGAATTTCTTTCGGAATAATAGCAGGAAATGTCAATCGAAAAGATTAAATTTAGTATTGCAAAAAGAAAAATTATAAGTTATAATATCAATACACCATTTCCATATTATTCCCCACAAACATATCAAAGTTGTCAAATAAGACAATCGACTGATAACAATTGAAACGTCATCGCGATAATACAAAATCACTAATAACTTTTTTGTGGGGAATATTTTTATGAATTAATAAAACACAAATTTATATTAGAGAGGAACAATATGAATCTAAAACCAGACAATATAAACATAAGAACTATGTTAAACTCTTATCCTGTCCTTACAATCCCCAACTTCCAAAGGGAATATAACTGGGATGTCTCATATTATAGTTCTTTTTTTAATGACATTATGAAGAACTTAAAAATTGACAATAATAACATTGAAAATACAGATTATTTTATAGGAACTATGGTTTTTTCAGGTTCAGCTGAAAAGGATGCAACGCTAGATGTTGTAGATGGACAACAGCGACTGACAGTAATAACAATATTACTATCGGTTATTACATCAAAGTTAGTTTCTTTAGGACAAAATGAGTTAGCAAACGCTACTTTCAAATATATAAAAACAACAGATGATTATGGTATATCGCGCCCAAAATTAAAAAGCCAAACTTCTTATCCTTTTTTTGACTCTTATGTTCAATCAATGGAAAAATCATCACTCGTAGAACCAATCTCAGAAGAAGAAGCAAACATCAAGCAAACATATGATTTTTTTAGCAAAGAACTTCAGGAAAAGTCCCTTCGCAACAAATATGGATTTAACGCAAAATTTACATATACAGATATTTTAACAAAAATAAGAGATCAAATTCTCATGCTTAAAGTAATATCTATTATCACCGGAGATAAAGATACTGCATATGAAATTTTTGAAATTCTAAATGCCAAAGGAAAAAATTTAGCCAGTATTGACCTAATTAAGAATATCATATACGAAAAGTTTCATGGAGACAAAAATGCAAAAGATAACTTAATAGAAGAATGCTGGGAAGAAGTTAAAAAAATTTTACGTAAAAGAGATTCAAATATTGGTATGGCAACATTTTATCGGCATTATTGGATTTCCAAATACGAAAAAATTACAAATGTAAAGTTGTATGATTCATTCAAAAAACATATTATATCAGATAAAACAACATACGAACAGTTTGTTAAAGATTTGAAAAAAGAAGCCAAAAATTACATAAAAATTGTTTCACCACGACTAGAAGATTACGAAAGTAGAAAAGAATATCAATGGTTAGTGGAAAGTTTAAAAGCGATTGAAAAATATTTTGGTGTAGTACAAGCAAGAATATTTTTCCTGGCACTATTTTACATAAAAGATAATGATCTAATCTCAAGCAAGGAATTTAAGAAAGCTGTCAAGTATGTAGAGAACTTCATATTTGCTCATTCTGCAATAATGAAAAATCAAGCAAATATTTATGAATCTAGGTTTTCAAAATTGGCAATACAGTTACGTAAAAGTGCAAGCAAAGCAGAAACCAATAAAATATTGGAAAAATTTTTATATGATGCTTTTTATGATCGTTTCCCCAGCAGAGAAGAATTTATTGAAAAGTTTGCAACAATTCGATTTTCTAAAGGAAATTTAAGTTCAAATGTAATTGCTAAATATGCTGTAAACAAAATCAGTGCAAATTATGCAGAAAGAGATATTTTTTGGGACAATTCAACCATTGAACATATTCTTAATGAAAATGAGAAAGATGACAATACATTATTCATTGGAAATCTCATTGCATTAGAAAGCAACTTAAACAATGAAGCAGACAAGTTAAGTTTTGAAGAAAAACGAGAAATTTACAACAAATCAAATTATAAACAAGTAAAAAATTTCGTTAAAGAGAATGAACACTTTACATTTGAAAACGTTCTTAAAAGAAGTAAGAAATTAGGTGACTATTACTACACAAAAATATTAACTAACGAATAAATGCTACATGTTTAAAAATGCATTAAAACTACCATATATTGAAAAGTATTTCATTATTGTCGAAAGAAATTTTTGATATAATGCAAAAAATCGATTATGCTTTGGTTCTCTTTTAAAATTAAGAATAAAAGTGCTTTCAATATTGAAAGCACTTTTTATTTTTGCTCAGAAAACTGAATAGAGATTGTACATCTTGCTGTATATTCCGTCTTGAGACATAAGTTCCGCGTGAGAGCCTTTTTCGACAATACCGTCCTCGGTTAATACAAGTATTTCATCTGCACCTTTGATTGTCGTCAGTCTGTGTGCGATAGTCAGCGTTGTTCTGCCCTTTGCAAGTCGGTCAAGCGACTCCTGAACAAGTTTTTCACTCTCATTGTCAAGAGCACTCGTCGCCTCGTCAAGCAAGAGTATCGGCGGGTCTTTAAGAAATACACGAGCAATAGAAATTCTCTGTTTTTGTCCGCCGGACAGTTTTACACCACGTTCGCCGATATATGTATCATATCCGTCGGGAAGGACTGAAATAAATTCATGAGCACCCGCATTTTCCGCCGCAGCAATTATCTCCTCATCGGTTGCATCGGGTTTTCCGTAAATAAGATTATCCCGTACCGTACCCGAAAACAGATATACATCTTGGGCTACTACACCGATATTTTTACGTAACGAATGAAGTGTGATATTTTTTATATTCTCACCGTCAACAAGAATTTCACCTTTTTCAATATCATAAAAACGAGGGATAAGATTGCATAATGTCGTTTTTCCGCCACCGCTTGGACCGACAAGTGCAACACTCTGCCCTGCTTTGATATTTATGTTAATTCCGTCAAGGACTTTCTTTTCGCTACCCTTATAGTTAAAAGATACGTCACGAAATTCAATATCACCTTTGACGTTTTCAATCGTTTTAGCATTTTCGCTGTCAACAATTTCCGCTTTTTCGTCCATTATCTCGACAAATCTTTCAATGCCGGTAATACCTCTTGAAAACTGTTCCGAAAAATCAACAATGGAGCGAACGGACTGGAGCAATGTCGATACGAGCAATAAACTTGCCGTAAAATCGCCGGGAGTTGTAACCCCTTTTGTCATCATGATTGCACCCAGACCGACAAAAGACATGTACATTATTCCATCAAGTATACGAACTGTCGCATGAAATTGCGACATATATTTATGGCTTTTGTTTCTTATGGTAACATACTCCGCATTGCCCTTTGCAAACTTCTCTTTTTCTGTTTTTTCAGCGGTAAAGGAGCGAACAACCCGAACGCCGAGCAAGGAATCTTCAATTCGGGCGTTGATTTCTCCTATCTGATGGCGTCCTTTTCTAAACATATCACGCATACGCTGACGTGATTTTTTCGTCAGCAATATCATCAACGGCATAAGTATGAATATCAGGAAAACGAAACGAAAATCCATAGATGCAAAGATGAAAAAGCTGGCAATAAATTTGACAAACGTCATCAATATTCTTTCGGGGAAATGGTGTGCCCATTCGGCGACATCAAACAAATCAGATGTCATACGGCTCATAATCTGACCGATTTTCGTATTGTCAAAATAGTTAAATGACAGTGTCTGAATATGATCGAACATGTCTTCCCGCATAGCATTTTCAATCTTCGTTCCCATCTTGTGTCCGATATACGATTGAAAATATGCTGCTAAACTGTCAATAATACGGATAACAATGTAAGCAGCACACACTAAAAGTATTATGTTTACCGTCAATTCCTGCGGATTTTCAACACTTTTATCTGTAATTTGGCGAACAATCAGAGGGAGCATTATTTCACATATTGCCGCAACAACCACACAACAAAGCACTAAAACTTCCGTTTTTAAGTGCTTTCGTAAATACGGATAAAATCGTTTTATTAAATAAATATTTTCCTCAAACGTTTTTTTATTTTTTTTCTCGTTTTCATTCATAAGCTATTTACCAAATTCCCTCTTAACTTTTTTGAATAAATCACGAATATTCAAATGCTGCGGACAAGCAGCCTCACATTTCCCGCAACCGATACAATTTGACGAGCCGACATTTGCCACAATATTATAATACATGTCGGTGTTCCAACTCTTGAACTGTTTTTTTGAATTATAGCAAGCAAATAATTCCGGAATCGGAACGTCCTTCGGGCAAACTTCAAGACAGTATTTGCAACCGGTACAATCTATCAGATTTTTGGAATCAATAATATCTCTGACCTTTTCAACAGCAGCCATTTCGGTTTCATCAAGTGGCTTGAAATCTTTCATGTAACTGATATTATCCGCCATCATTTCGGTGTTGCCCATACCGGATATTGTCATGAATATTCCGTCAAAACCGGCACAATAACGAATTGCGTAACTTGCGGCACTTCCACCATCCATTTCGTCAAATACCTCTTGGGCTTCTTCAGGAAGTTTTGCCAAAATACCACCTTTGACAGGCTCCATAACGATGACCGGTTTATTAAACTCCCGACAAACTTCGAGATTCTCTTTCCCTTCAACTGTCGGATCATCGTAATCAAGATAATTAAACTGAATCTGCACAACTTCAATATCCGGTTGTTCACTTAAAATTTTGCGAAGAACATCAGATTTATCATGGAAAGAAATTCCTATGTGTCTTATCTTTCCTTCAGCTTTTAATTGTTTGCAAACTTCAAATGCGTTACATTTTTTGTATTTTTCATACGATTCCGCATTCAAGGCGTGCATTAAATAAAAATCGAAATATTCAACACCGCACTTTTTAAGTTGTCTGTCCAATAAAGGTCGGATATTCTTCTCTGTTTTGAAAAATCCGTTACTAAGCTTGTTTGTCAAAACAAAACTCTCACGAGGATAACGCTCAACCAAAGCCTTTCGTGCAGCCGACTCGCTACGCATTTCCATATATCCGTGTGCTGTATCAAAATAATTAAACCCTGCCTCCATAAACATATCTACCATTTTGCACAACTCATCATGGTCAATAAGCAATGCCTTTGTCGGCAACCTCATTAAACCAAAACCAAAATTCTTTTTTGCATTATCAAAATATGCCATCTTAGCCTCCCAATTCTTACTCAAACTCTCAGATTTTTTAAGCGGACTTGTTATGTTACAATACACCATGTTTATTATACATTAAAAAGAAAAATCTTGCAATACATATTTTGAAAAAAGAAATAAAAATTACAATTTAATATGTATATATGACAAAAAGTATGAAAACTCAAGAAAATACAATATAAAATCAATTTTCAAGCAAACAAAAAAGCCGCTAAATGCGACTTTCAGGTTATGCACCCTCAAAACCGAATAAGTAATGCGGAATAGAGCCAAGTGTTAAATATGGTCAAGCATACGACCTATTAGTACAGCTTAGCTGAACGTGTCACCACGCTTACACATGCTGCCTATCAACCTTGTAGTCTTCAAGGGGTCTTAAAAGATATCTCATCTTGGAGATGGCTTCACGCTTAGATGCTTTCAGCGTTTATCCAGTCCGTACTTAGTTACTCGGCTATGCCCTTGGCAGGACAACCGATGCACCAGAGGTACGTCCATCCCGGTCCTCTCGTACTAGGGACAGCGCTCCTCAAATATCTATCGCCCACAGCAGATAGGGACCGAA
>LSQX01303794.1_pt1 | contig 12011 bp, 7 predicted proteins | sample 654561 | NCBI WGS metagenome assembly LSQX01 (sample SAMN04489861, study PRJNA283612) | anaerobic digester metagenome | isolation source: 4 biogas reactors fed with cattle manure at either 37C or 55C with and... | place: Denmark: Kongens Lyngby | collected 2014 | reverse complement strand
TGTGGGAAAGTTGAGTTATAAAAGAAAAGACCTGATACAAATGATTTTGTGCATTATATCAGGTCTTACTAATTTTGTTAGACCTCTTGGATTTAATCAATAAGGGGTATGAATTGATATGTTATGTTGTCGTCTTTAACTGTTACTTCAAGGTATTTTACTTCTTCTGCCTTATCCGGATTCAGGCTTTCGGAATCAAGACCTTTAATACTGAAGTACTTTATACCGTTTTCCAGATAACTTTCATCAGAGCTTCCTTTATAGAGCACCCAGATATTTTTGCCTGAAGATTCTCTATATTCGGTAATTATATTCTTGAATAAAGCTGCTTCTTCCTTATCTGTAAAACTGCTTAAGGGATCTTTCATTAATATAAACACGTTTTGAGTGCTTGTTGATTTCAGTTCATTTAAAAACCATTGCCACTGACCAAAAGCACTGGATCTGATACCCTTGTTGGAGGTGTCCATCACAATAAGCCTGCTGTTGTCAATATCAACAGATGAAAAACTCTTATCAACACTAATCATTCTTGGAGCATATAAACTTGTATCAATTTTTCCGCTTCCTATTAGCGCGCATGTTTCCACATCGTCATTTATTTTTTCTGACAGCTTCGTAAGAAGCAGTTTTTCCAACAAATTATCAGGACTGCCCTTTCCGGCAAATACAGAAAACCTGAAGGAGTTTGTGTCCCTCGTAAAATCCGTTCGCATATTGGCTTTATCCACAGGTACTGTGTTCTGGGGTATTTTGTCCAATTCAAATTCCGGGAAGGTGGATTTTTTGAAGCTTAACTGCTCAAAGTAAAGATATCCTGAGTCGGGAACTGGATTTATCTGGGCTATATAAACACGCGTAAGCTTTGAAGGTGATTTTACGCTACCAAGATCGCACTCTAAGTACTTCCATCCTGTCCAGTTCATACCGTTAATAAAATCCAGCAAATATTTCTTGCCGCTTTCGTCAAGCACTTCTGCACGAACCCAGTTTGTGTTTTCGTGCGTATTATATACCCAGAGACCTATTTTAGTGGTATCCTTTTCTATAGGTATCCCGTCATTTGAAAAAACCAAGTAGGCGGCTCGTGTACTTTCAAGGTTTGATGAAAAATCATAAGTCAGTTTACCGGAATAATTGCCGGTCATTTTTCTTTCATCCGAGAGCTCGTAGCTTCCCGGTGTTCCGCTTGGTGCAGAAAGAAATGTTCCGTTCAGAGTGTCAAAAGTATCTTTGACTTCAAGGTGTTCAACGGCGACAGATACAGCGCAGTAAGCATGGGTATCTCCTAAAGAGGCAGAAATGTAACCGGTACCGTTTCTTGTTGCTGTAAAGACATTTTTATCAAACTTACCTATGTCACCAACCACATTCCATTTTAGGTCAATGGGATTAATGTTTGCGGTAACCCCGTTTTTATCCACTCCTTTTACTGTAAAGGTGTGGGATTTGGTTGTCGGAATTTTAAGACTATCTCTATTTAAAATAAGGCGGCCGGGAGAATCCAAGGATTTTATCTGTATGGAGGCGGATATGTCTCCTATCTTTGCAGTAATTTTCCCTGTTCCTTTCGATTTGACAAATAAAACATTATCATTAAAGGTTCCCTCAATGCCTGAAACACTCCATTCTATTTTTTCTTTATCCAATTCTACAGGATTAAAATATGTGTCATATCCTTTTACAGTGAAGTCAATGGATGAATTGGCAAAAACATTTTCATCAGTTGTTTCAATAACAATCCCTTCAAGCTCAGACGGAGGCATAATGGCGAATACACCTATTGCGTTGGTCACTGCTCTAGGAAGACTGTCGGAGGGGTTGTTTACAATTTTCACGTTTGTGGTACCGGTTTCCCTTGTGACCATGGTTGTTGAACCGCCCCCGTCAAGGTTTATGGCATTGTAAGCACCTAGACTGAGCAGAAGCTTGGCAAATTCCATCTGGGTCATTCCTATACTGCCTTCCTGTCGGCCGTCAACAGTTACGAGTAAAAGAACTTTTCCGTTGGATGTGCTTCCTACTGCAGTACGAGGGTGTCTGCCAGCTATGTCATAGGAGAACTTTGGCGGAATCTTTCCGTCCTGAACCAATACAGCACTTCCACTAACAGCCATTTTGAGCTTTTGCCAGTCAGGTGCAGTGTATATTGAAAAGCCTACTCTGTCACCTACCTTGTAATTCTGTTCTATAAACTGGGCATTGGAGCCTCTTGTAATTATTACATATCCATTCTCGGGTATATTGACTGCGGGAAGATCCTTACGTATTTCTTTAACCCTTCCGTCGTCGACCACCATTTCAAGAATATCAGGATATTCAGGAGAAACTCCCAGAGATTTCTCACCCCATTTTCTGCTGAATATTGTTATATCGTTATAATTCTGTGTACTGGGTTTGTTGTATTGGGTGACGGTTGCGGGGGAAGCGTTGGGTGCAATTATTTCCATATTGGTTTTCCAATACTCATATAATAAATTATTCAGGTTGTCTATTGAAAATGTAGCCATGGAGTTCTGATACCTGTTAAATTCTGTGGAGGCTGAGACAATCTCGCTGGATTCAATGATAGGTCCGTCCGGGTAACCCCTTCCGGATTCTTTCATCCAATTAAAAAAACCTGCATTTACAGCCGCTATTGCACCGTTTGATTCGGCCAGAGTTTTTACATTGCTAAGCTTTGTGATGGAGTCCTTGTTTGATATTGTGTCTACTTCCACATTGGGGTTGTCAAGATCCACTCGTAACACATTGATCCTAAGCCAGCCGTCATTTGTGAATTTAACCATTTTCTGCAGATTGACACCAGATGTTATTGTTTCCATTGTAACTGTTTCATAAATGGTAGCATTTGCAACACCAATACCAGTTAGAGATAAGAGAATAGCTATTATCACTAATACCGATACCAATCTTTTTCTTATGTATTTCATAATCCTTCCTCCTTGGAGATTAGGGACGCTGAAGATATAACTTCCACTACTATTTCACTACAAGCCTTATTTGATGCTAAGTAGGCCCCGTGAAAAGTGGAAGTAATATTTCAGACATTCCTTAGTTGATGTAATTTGTAACAAATTTCGTTTTTATTCCGGCTGGGAAAATTACCAGTCGTCAATTCCGGAGCGCTTTACGGAACCGAAAATGTTGTTTTTAATATCCCTGTTTTCCTTGTGCAAATCTTTCAGCAATTCCTTTATATATTGCCTCTTGGTTTTGCCGTTTATGTGGCAGGGGCTGGATATGGTTGTTATATTATTTTTTTTTATAAATTGTTTTATCATTTTCTCTTCGATGTATATAAGCGGCCTTATAAGATAAAGGTCTTTTCGCTTTAGGTATGTTACCGGAGAGAAAGTATGCAACCTTCCTTCATAAAATGTGCTCAGCAGGAACGTTTCAATCATATCATCCCTGTGGTGAGCGAGGGCAACCTTGTTACAGCCGAGGCTTTTTGCCACATTGTTAAGAGCACCACGTCTAAGGTTGGCACAAAGGGAGCATGGATTCTTTTCCTCTCTTGCCTCAAAAATAATATTGCCTATAACTGTTTCTTCTATGGTGTAGTTAACACCAATTTTACGGCAGTGCTCTTTAACTGGCGTCAGGTCAAATTCGCCTATTCCCATAGTCAGAGTAACTGCTTCAAGCTCAAATTTCCTTGGAAGGAAATTCTGAATCTGTTTTAATGCAGTAAGGAGTGCAAGGCTGTCTTTGCCTCCTGATACGCCGACAGCTATCCTGTCACCGTCCTGTATCATGTTATAATCCTGTATGGCATTTCTGATTTGTCCCAATAATCTTTTTATTACTAACACCTCATTTTCCCAGATTGCAATTGGTTTACATAAACAAATACAGCTATACAGGTTAATTATAAAATATATAATTTGTTCTATCAAGTTAACATTCTGTTACAATAACTGGACTGGCATTATGGTGGCAGGGTGCGAAATGTAGAGTTAAATTGAGAAAACAAGAGAAGAGATAATGCAAATTGCAAATTTGAACATAAGTAGAATTGAATTAGCATTACCGATGTAGTAAAATATTTTTTGTCGCTTAAAAGAAATCGGGGTGTAGCGCAGTTGGTAGCGCACGTGGTTTGGGACCATGGGGCCGGGGGTTCAAGTCCTCTCACCCCGACCAAGACTGATACCGCAGATTGATACAATATATCTTTCTGCGGTATCAGTTTTTTTAGAGCCATTTCCTGAAAGGAAATCCGGTAAAAAACAAGGGACTCGATGTCCGAAGTTTTTTATTTAGGTCTCTTGGAGTGAAATGAAAGAGGCAAAATTGATTGCCCTTGATGGGTGCTCGATGTTATTTGATAACAACTGTATTTATGCGTTTTTATGAGGAAACAAAAATGATTGCACATTGAATAATTTTGAAAAGTATTATTTTCGTGATATTATATAAGGAAGTTAAAGTGCTGTGTAAATCTTTATTACGCTCAATATGGCACTTTTGTTTTATGGATAAAAAGGCAGATTCAGGAGGCTTTATCATGAACAAAGCGTTTATTGAAACATTATATAAGAATTTATTAGTTGATGTTGATTATTCTCCTATAACTGATGAAAATGGTGAAATACATTATGGGAATGAAATAAAAATTCTTGTAAAAAAGAGGGCAGGAGGTTTTGCACTTCTCGAATTGATAGATGGAGATGTTTTGACTGCTGAGGCAATTGAGAGGCATTTTCAGGAGACAAAAGGCAAATTGGAGAATCCAGATTCTTTTGAAATTAACTATATTGCACAGATTTATGTTTTTTCTGCAGAACCCGATCCAACCAAGACGGATTTAATTGATTCAAATCAGATAAATGAAGTGTCCGACCGACGGCTTTTAGAATGTATGAGTGTAAATATTGATAAAAAAGAATTGAAAAAATATTTAAAATCACCATCTGAAATTCTCGGGCTGGACAAAACCATTGAAACTATGTTTCAGTCGGGTATATACAATAATGTATCCTACGAAGAGATTAAAGAAACTATACGAATAAGGCAAGAGGAATACAAGATTGAGTTTAAAGCAAAGAAGCCTAATATTACATTCGGTATTATAGCGATTAACATTTTAGTCTGGATAGCAGCCAATATCTATTCACTAAAAACAGGTATTAATGTAGATGAATTGCAGATTAGACTTGGAGCAAAAATTAACTATAATATTTTAACCGGAGAGTACTGGAGATTCGTAACTCCTGTTTTCTTTCACTTCGGTATTATGCACCTTGCTCTGAACAGCTATTCTCTTTATGTTGTCGGTGTTACTGTTGAAAGAATATATGGGCATGTTAAGTTTATAGCAATTTACTTTATAGCCGGTATTTTTGGAAGTATCATGAGCTTTATGTTTTCACAGACCAGTTCAGCCGGAGCATCCGGAGCAATATTTGGCCTGCTGGGGTCAATTCTTTATTTTGGTCTTGAAAAACCCAAAGTATTTAGAAAATATTTTGGAACGAGCATATTGTCTGTTTTGGTAATTAATCTGGTATATGGATTTTCAAATTCAGGTATAGATAATTTTGGGCATATAGGAGGTCTCATCGGGGGCTTTTTAGCTGCAGGAGCTGTAAAAGCAACAATGAATACGTCGCCGCGCTGGTATTTAAATAGAGCTTTATACATTGTTCTTACTGTTGCTTTGGCATTTGTAGGGATTTTTTATGGCTTCAATAACAGACATTCCAATATTTTGAGAACTGAAAGGGTTTTAGAGCAATATGCAAAGGCGTCTGACTGGGCTAAAGTTGAAGAAACCGCAGAGAAAATATTGTTTCAAAAGCCGGACAAAAATATTGCAGTAAATGTGTATTGGAGGTTGATACACGCAGAAGTTAATATTAACAAGATGGGTGAAGCATTAGAGCATGCGCAAGAGCTTCGTGAAATTGAACCTAAACTGGGATATTACTTATTGGGTGCTATTTATTTTGAGATGGGGCAGTATGATGTTTCAAAACAACAGCTTCTCAGAGCTAAAGATCAGAGTTCAGAATATACCATTGATGCTGCAATTGATGAAGTAATTGACGGAATGATAAAAGCAATTGATTTGGCAAAGTAAGATGTTTCTGTCGGTGACCTTTGACTTAGCTATATATGGCGCCAAGTTATACCAAAGTACCAAAGTTAAGTTAAGTACAAAAATTGTCGAAAATATGATATATTAATAAATTGAATAGTAATTCTAATGAAGAAGGGTATGCATATATTAATGGAAAAGCGTTCAAAGGGAAAAAAGAACAGCATCAGGATAAATCGTAATTTCTTTATTTTTCAAGGTGTTGTTATATCGCTTTTGCTGTATCTTACTTGGGGTTCGTGGGTAAAATTTGCTATTTTTGCCTCTTTAGAAATAATAGCATATTTTTCAATATGTTATTTTCTTATGAACAATCCAAGTCGAAAACTTAAGAAGAAAAGCAAGCATTTAAAGCAAACACATAAAGATGTGAAAAATAGCCGAAGGTATGTTGAATCAGGGGAGTTAGATGGACTAATAAAAATGGAGGCAAAGAATTTCAACTGGGAGATTTCAGACGGTAGCAGGAAGCAGAAATCTACAACTTCCTCAAACAACCAACACGATAAAAACACAAAAAACTCAAACTCTTTTAATTCTGGGCATAGTTTTGCAAATGACTCAAATAAGAGTGGTTTGGCTGGGGATAGGAAATTTGTACCATACCGTTCTCCTTTTGAACCTATCCGACCAAAAGAAGAACAAAAGGCAGAGACCGAGAAAGAGAAGAAAATTGAACTTTCAGAGGCTAATATGCCGGATTCTGAACATGCAAAAGCTGAACTGGTGGAAACTAAGGAAATACCTGAAGATAAAGCCATAGGTAGAGCCACAGAAAATACTATCAATAAGTCTATGGAAGAGGCTGTGGAAGAAACTATGGAAGAAACTGTCGACGAGACTATGAAAAAAAACATAGGCGAGTCTCTGGAAGAAGGCATAGAAAAAATTATGCAGGATTCGCATATGAATTGTAATAAGCCGATGGAGACATTGAAGGAAGAACTTGAAAATGAAGATAACCTTGATATATGTAATGTTGAGGATGAAGATACCGATTTTGCAAAAGAAGAATTGAATCGACCAATAAAACCGTTACCTGGTTTGGCAAATCAGGAAAAGAGGATAGAATCCCCTGACCAAATACATAATGGGGATAGCAAAAAGAAATTTGAAGAAAAAAAGCTATTGGATATGACCAAATACGAACCCCCGGTTGATTTGCTCAGAAAAAATGAAATACTGGATTATAACGAAGAAACAGAGGCGTATATCGAATATACATCATCCAAACTGATAGATACATTGGCAAGTTTTGGTGTCGGTGCCAAAGTTATAAATGTGAGCAAGGGTCCTACAGTTACCCGCTATGAGCTTCAGCCCAATCCAGGGGTTAAGGTCAGCAAAATCATAAATTTGGCAGATGATATTGCGCTGAATCTTGCGGCTACAGGTGTAAGGATAGAAGCACCTATTCCCGGAAAAGCAGCAGTCGGAATTGAAATACCCAATAAGAAAAATGTGCCTGTTTTACTTCGGGATGTTATTGAGTCGCCGACGTTTAAGACTTATCCTTCTAAATTGGCCTTTGCTGTGGGAAAGGATATTGCAGGAAATGTTGTGGTGGCTGACATTTCAAAGATGCCACACCTCCTAATCGCAGGTGCTACCGGCTCCGGGAAAAGCGTATGTATAAATACGCTTATTGTCAGTATTTTATATAAAGCGTCACCAAAGGAAGTGCGTCTTCTTATGGTAGATCCGAAAGTGGTTGAACTTGGCATTTATAATGGCATTCCCCATCTTTTGATTCCTGTTGTTACTGACCCGAAAAAGGCATCTGGTGCTCTAACATGGGCAGTAATTGAAATGACAAATCGTTATCGTCTTTTTGCAGAAAACAATGTCAGGGATTTAAGCGGATATAATGCAGTGATAAGAAGAAAGGGCGAAGGAGAACCGTTACCCCATATAGTTATAATTATTGATGAGCTTGCAGATTTGATGATGGTAGCTCCTAATGAGGTGGAGGATTCCATTTGTCGGTTGGCACAAATGGCAAGGGCTGCAGGTATGCATTTGGTCATTGCGACACAGAGACCTTCTGTTAATGTAATCACCGGTGTGATAAAAGCAAATATACCTTCGAGGATTTCATTTGCTGTTTCTTCGCAGATTGACTCAAGAACCATACTGGATATGGCTGGAGCGGAAAAACTTCTTGGCAGGGGGGATATGCTGTTTTATCCGTTAGGCCGACCAAAACCCTTAAGGGTACAGGGAAGCTTTATTTCCGATAAGGAAGTGGATGATATTGTAACACACATCAAGTCGTTGCAGAGTGCGGAGTATGATGAAGAGATACTGCATAAAATAGACAGCCAGACGGCTGAACCACAAAAGCCCGATGCAGATGAAGATGACGAACTGCTTTCGCAAGCTATTGAAATGGTTCTGGAATTAGGACAGGCTTCAGCATCATTGATACAGCGAAAATTAAGAGTAGGGTATTCCCGTGCTGCCAGAATTTTAGACCAAATGGAGTCCTGGGGAGTGGTTAGCGCACCGGATGGGAGTAGCAAACCACGGCAGATTCTGATAACCAAGCAGGAGTGGGAAGAGTTGAACACATAAAGTCAACCAGTCTTTTTGCTCAAATTTTTTGATATGAATACTAAAACCTTGAAAAAGTATAGCTTGTGCAGGTTATTTTTAGATTTTACGATTGAAAAACAGAATTTGATATGATAGTATAAAAAAGTAAATACCTATCTATTTATCAAGTTTTAGGAAAGGTGTAGCTTAGTGGATCGAGAAAGATTAAGAATCCCAAAAGTTGAAATGAAAGATAAAAAGGTTACTACGTCCAGTAAGCTTTCAGAGTTACCATCTTTTGAAGGGGGAAAAACAGCTGGAATATTTGTAGTAACAGGCATGGAGGATGTTAGTTTAGTAAGTGGAGTTAATGGTCCGTCAAAAAATTATAAAGGTGTAAAAATACCTGGTATGGATATAGTTACAAAAACTCATGTTGAAGCACATACCTCAGCTCTTATGAGAATGAACAATATTGCGGAGGCTACATTGTATATTAATAATCCACCATGTAATTATATTGTAAATGGAAAAGCTAAAGGTTGCCGAAACGTATTACAAAATATGCTTCCAGAGGGAGCAAAATTGACTGTCATTGGCTCAAATGGGTATAAACAAACGTTTATTGGATTGCCGGATTAAAGGAGTGATTTTATGAAGTGGAAACTTGAAGATGGAGAACAAAAAATTGCTGATATAAATTCAGAGGAAGAATTAGAAAGATACTTAATAGAAATACAAAAAAACCTTGGAGAACAAAATAAAATTATAATACTAGTAAGTCCCACGGGGGAATTTATGCACATTGGCATATCTGATAAATATGTATTTTTAAATTATCACAATGCTGATGATGAACCTCCATATTATTCGTCTGTAGGAGAATACCAAGATAGCGAAGATGTTATGGAGTACTATATGAATGATTATTTATTCGAAGTTTCAATGAGAAATTGTATTATTTTTGGGGCTATGATTCTTGCAGTGAAAAAGTTTTTTAGAACAGGCAAACTTCCGGATACTATTGACTGGGAAGAAGATTAATAACAGGGTTTTGAACGAACATCAAAGCAATATTATACGTGAAGTTATATTTTAATATGACTTCACGTATAATTAAAGAGTATCACCAAAGTAAGTAGCATGTTTCAACTATAAAGTCTATAAATTTGTTCCGCTCCAAATCTTTTTTCTAAGATAATCGCATAAATATTCGGGATATATTTCTGCCTGATTAACACGAATTACCGTAACGTGCCCATTTAGTATTGCAGGTTTTGAGTTACTCTTTTTATCAAGGTAATTTATTTAGCGTTTGAATATCCCGGCATTTATAATCAAACCTTTTATTTTTTAATGTCCAAATATTTGCCAAATTTATTATTGGGCCTGTAAATTAATTTTTCAATAAAAATGGTATTGTATTGAGATGAGTATAAATGGAAGTGAAATAAAACTAAAAAATACCTTGCAAATTGGAAAATTTTAATATAAAATATAGTCTATTAACAGTTGTTAAATGTAAGAAAAGTATATTGGATGCAATAAAGTGATTATAATCTACAAAACTACATAATAACAAGGGGGAATCGAAATAATCTAAGTTACAGGTTATAATGGATGCCTAGTTTTATAATTACATTAAATACCTTTTGTGAATTGTTTTCTTAATAATATAATAAAGAATTGTGATTATTTGAAATGAATAGTTGTCTTATACTATATGGGGAACCCAACAAAAGTAGAAAAATGTGTTTTTTAACGGTATCCCCGGTAGTTTTATAATGTTTTTTTGTTATTAAATAAAACTATTAAGTATTCCTTATACACTTCATGCGAGTACTTGGTGTGTAAGAATCATAAATAAAAAATTAAAAACGAGGAGGTTTATAAAATGAACAAAAGAATTTTAGCAGTAACTATGTTAATACTTGCTATTATGACATCAAGTATGGTTGCTTTTGCTGATACTGGATGGTTTGATTTTGCTTTATGGGAAGGTCATCATGAGAGTTCTGATACTGTAACAAAAACAAATAATAAAGATTACGCAATAGTTAGTGTAACAGAACTTGGTAAAGATACATATTTATTTTGTCGTGTTAGGCGTGCCTCAGATGCTGCGTCAGCTACCGAAGGTAAATATTTTACTATTGCTATAGCAAAAACATTGGATTACAACAATAATATGGGCGTATATGGCACAGACTATTACCTTAACGGTTATGATGTGCCCGATAATGACAGTCGAAGGGACTATGCTGCTGGCAATTGGACTCCATAATTTAGTATAAAACAAGCTGATATACTCGCCAATTTCAGCCTGTTTTATCAAATATAAGAGGTGAATTTATAGTGAAAATATTAATAAAATTTTTTCTAATTTTTCTACTTTTAGTTTTTATATTTGCATTTATAATTTCTGGATGTACTACCGAAGAGATTAAAAACACTAAGCATAGTTTTCAAACCCCAGCTCCCAATAATACGTCTATATTGTCAAATGAAAATACATCCGATTTATTAAATGATAATCGTAATAGATACCAAAAGGAATTGGAAAAGAATCTTGTTGTGGATGCTGAAGTAAAGTCAAATAATATAACAAAAGTTGCAGTACTCCAAGTTGAATCTGAAAAATTTGATTTAAAAAAACTATGCAGTATATTTTTTGATTCAAAAAATATTAAAGAAGAGAAAAATGTAACTCATACAATATACACTAATGATAATAAATGTCTTGTGGTTCGTGAAGGAAATAAATCATTTAGTTACTATTCTACTTTAAATGATTTTATACAAGGAGGAGTTATTAATTCTAGAAACTTTTCAGAGTTCAAACAGCAAGAACTTGATTTTATGCCTAAGCAAAAGGCTGTGTCAATGGCTATAAACATTTTAAAATCTCTCAATATAACCCCCTATACACCTAAAATATATGCTGTTGATTTCGAGACTCTTCAAAGAGAACAAGAAACTTATTTGAATATGGATGGCATTAAAGAATTTATTGAATTGGCCGAATGTAAAATAAAAGATAAATGGACTAAAGAAGATGAATTCTATTATATGTTTTTTCCTATTGAATTAAATGGTATTCCATGTGATACTATTGGATATACTGATCAAGCTTCTACTCTTCCTATTAGAGGATCCGAAATAGAGGTGATTATTTCCAAAAATGGAGTTGAACTTTGTAAAACAAATGGTACGGTATATCAGAAGATAAATAGACTAAATAACGAACTTTTACCAATTATTTCTATGGATCAAGCGATTAACATAGTTAAAAAAAAGTATGATGATATAATATTGATAAATCAAATTAGGATAACAGAGATTGCTATTGTGCTGTCTCTTATACACATCT
>LSQX01279682.1_pt1 | contig 12011 bp, 9 predicted proteins | sample 654561 | NCBI WGS metagenome assembly LSQX01 (sample SAMN04489861, study PRJNA283612) | anaerobic digester metagenome | isolation source: 4 biogas reactors fed with cattle manure at either 37C or 55C with and... | place: Denmark: Kongens Lyngby | collected 2014 | reverse complement strand
GGATCTTCGCCGTAGGTTTCCTGCCCCCGCCCCCAGCGGGGGTCCCGGAAAATATTAATATTCGGCGTCCAAAAGGTCAGGCCTTTATTTACTCCCCGGTCGCCCCTGCGTACAAACTCGTGGTGTTTTGCCCGCGCCTCCAAAGCGATTACCGAAGCCACGCGGTAAACAAGGTCCCGGTCAAAGGAGGCGGCCATCCCTATGGCCTGCGGGAAGACGGTGGCAATACCGGCTCTCCCCACCCCATGCAGGCATTCGTTTTGCCACACATATGCGGGGATTCCCAACCGCGGCACGGCGGGAGAAAAATGCAGTAATTGACCGATCTTCTCTTCCAGCGTCAACCGGGCGGCCAGATCTTTCGCCCGTTCCTCCGCTGTCCGCTCCGGATCCAGGTAAACCGCTTTTGTTCCCTGTTTTTCCTGCATCAAAAAACCTCCTCGTTTAGCCACGGCTTCTCTTCAATTAAAAAACGGCGGAGTTCCGCCAGTGGCAGGTTTCTGCCCAATGGCGGCAATCCGCCGCTATAAAATCACCGGCAGCATCGAAAGCTCGACCCGTTGTTATCCTTTTAAGGCGCCGGCCAGCGTCCCGCGGATGATCCAGCGGTGACCAAAGATATACAACAGGAGGGTAGGAGCGGCGGCAATAACCGACGCCGCTGCGTACCGCGGCATGTGGTCTGTGCCATACTGGTTAAGGAATTGCGCGATCCGTAATTGCATGGTGAAGAGATTCGGATTGTTAATCAAAATCAAACTCAACAGGTAATCGCTCCAAGCGCCGATGAAGACCAACAAGACCGCCAGAACCGTTGCCGGATTGGCCAATGGCAGCATAATCCGGAAGAAGGTACCGGTATGTCCAGCGCCATCGATCCGGGCGGCTTCCGCCAGTTCCCCGGGGAGCCCGCGGAAAAACGACCGGTAGATGATAGTCCAAAACGGGATGCCAAAGGCGGCCATTGGCAAGAAAAGCCCGGGTAAAGTGTCGGCCAGCCCAACCCTGCTGCTGAATTGATAAAGGGGGATCAATACCATATGGACGGGGATAAAATAGCCCACCAGGACGGCGTAGAATAAGACCTCCGTTACCTTGCTCCGGTAACGGGCAAAGATATAACCGGCCATGGCCGCCGCCGGTACGGTACCGGCGATTGCGCCCAAACAAACCCATAAGGTGTTGAGCAGGCCCTGCCCGATTTTAATTGCCACCCAGGCCTCCTGGAAATTGGTCCAGCGGATCTGTGTCGGCAGGCTCCATGGGCTATAGGAGAATTCCAGCCGGGTTTTGAAAACGAAAAACCAGGGGAGCAGGATGGGTAAAACAACCGCCAGGGCCAGGATAATCAGGATAACAATATTTATTATCTTTATCGCCAGCGTCCACCGGCGGGAACTCCTCAGTTTACGGCTATAGGCCTCGGTTGCTGCGTAATGGTTCAATCGAGCTCACCACTCTTTCTTTGGAACGAGAACTGGGCTATGGTAAAGATTAATGAGAGTAAGAAGATGATCACCCCTACCGCGGCAGCCCTTCCGTATTGCCAATTGACAAAACCCTGTTTGTAAAGGATAATTGCCAAGGTCGTTGTGGCGTATACCGGACCACCGCCGGTGATCAGCCACGGCAGGTCAAAAAGTTTCAGGCTCCCAACCGTACTGATAATAGCGATAATACGGATGGGGTAAGCAACCATCGGGATCGCAATATAGCGGGCATATTGCCAGAGATTGGCCCCGTCCAGCTGGGCGCTTTCGCGGATCTCCATTGGGATCTGTTCAATGTTGGCCATGAAATAAACGATACTGAAACCCGTATACGCCCAAGTTGCCATGGCAAACAACGACCAGAAGGCGATATTCGGGTTGCCTAAAAAGTCGATGCTTGCCAGCCACTTCCATTCAAGCCTGTTGGCCAGGCTGGAAATAACACCGAAGGTCGGGGCAAAAATAAACCGGCCGAGCATGGCTGTGATTGCCGAAGGCATAACACTGGCCAAGTAATAAACGGCCCGTAAAAAACCGGTAATCCTGGTCTTATAAACAACCAGGGTAAAAGCGATATAAAACGCCAGGGGGATCTGGATGACCACACTCCAGAAAGCCCAGGCCAGAACGTTAACGAACCCGGTGCGGAACTCTTCGCTCGCAAACAACCTGGCGTAGTTTTGAAACCCTATAAACCTGGCCGGTCCAAACCCGGTGGTCTGGTAGAGTGAAGTGCGAAAAGTTTCAATAATAGGATAATACATAAAAATAATCAGAAAGGCCAAGGCAGGCAAGAGGAAAAGCGCCTGAAAGGTAATGCTGTGCCAATCCCGTTTTTTCTTCTCAGCCTTCCTTTTTCCCATGCTGAATTGGGGGGTTTTGACTGCAGCGGCTTTTCCCATCCCCGACCACCTCCCTAAGTTAGATTCCCGGCTGCATAAAATGCCGCCTGCTCACGTACATTGGCAAACCGGTGGGGGCATATGCTTGCGCCCCCACCGGTAATCGCCACATAATTATTACTATGCTTTTTCCTTACTTGACAGGACCGATGTTATCTGCTACCAGCTGTTCGTACTGGGTCAAGGCTTTCTTGACGTCGGCATCAGGCAGGAAGAAGTTCTGCATGGTGTCGTTCAGCGGGCTGGTCACCATCGGCGGCAGGTCCTGGTCCCACCAGAACTGCACTGTTTCCGCGGTGGCAAAGACAGCGGAGGCCATTGCGTTCAACCGCGAAGGCGACTTCACGCCCGGTACGGAGCAGATCCGGCCGGGTTCGGCGGAACAGGGTTCCGGATCCATCGCGTACTTCATGAACCGGACAACGGCATCCTTCTTCTTCCTGGCAGCACGGGTGGCGGCAAAACCGATATCGGTCATGCCCATGATATCAGTGGCTTTACCCTTGCCGCCCTCGAGGATGGGGAAGGCATAGAAGCCGATGGTCTGGTCGGTGAATCCCGGGTCAGAATACTGGGCGCACATCCAGGAACCGGTAATGTGCATGGCCGCTTTTCCGGTAGCCATCAATTGCTGGGCGTCACCATAGGCTTCGCTCAGCGGTTTCTCACCGAAATACCCTTTCTTTGCCCACTCCTGGTATTTCAGAGCAGCTTTGACAAACGGCTCGCTGTCGAAACGGGCTTTTCTGGCTTGGGCATTCCCAAAGGCTTCATATCCGCCGTAGCGGTTGGTCAGGTACATATAGAGGGCCAGCACCGGCCATTTATCCCGCGCACCGACGGCAATCGGCTGGATGCCTTTGGCCAAGAAGGTGTCGCAGACCTTTTCCAGTTCGGCCACGGTCTTGGGGATCTCGAGGCCATGGGCTTTGAAGAGGTCCTCATTGGCAAAGATACCCGCAATGGCGAAGAACGGGGCCACACCGTAAATCTTGCCCTTCCAGGTCATGGCCTGGCGTGCAGCAGCGCTGCCCGGGATGTCCTTCAATTCCTTTGTCAAGTCCAGCAGCCGCCCGGCATCGGCATAACCGCCCATGACGGAACCGCCCCAGCTCTGGAAGATGTCGGGCAATCCCGTATTGCTGGCCATAACAACCTTGGTTTTGTCCGTGAGTCCCGGATCACCAAGGGCCACATATTCCAGTTCAATATCGGGGTTCTTCGCCTTGAAACCCTCGACCAATGCCTTTATGTAGGCATGGGCCGGATCGTCGTCGGGAAGATCCCGTCCCCAAACGGTCAGCTTAACCTTTTTCGCGGAAACCGGTACTAAAACCCAGGTCAATAAAGCAACCAGCAGGAAGAGTGTTACCCAAATCCTCTTTCTCAACACCAGATACCTCCTTTTTTTTCGGGAAGCTACACATTATTGGTATGGAAAACTAAGACTTCTTGCGGGCCTTCACCTCCTTTCCCGGAGTAACTATTCTGCGAAAAACAGACCTCACCCTGCTTCAGGCCTTTCCTGCGTATCTCCGGTGGCAGCCTGCAGCAGGAGAATTCTAAGCGGAACGCCGGATGACAATCTCCGGCCGGTAACACATCTTGACTCCTTCCTCTGAAGCCCCGTGCTCAATCAGAGAAGTGACAATTCTTACCGCTTCCTTACCCATCTCGTAGCGCGGTTGGGAGACAGTGGTCAATGGGGGATTTGTCAAGGAAGAAAACTCTAAATCATCAAAACCCATAACTGCTATATCCTCTGGGACCGACAAGCCACTCTCCGTTATCGCCTGTAGCGCCCCAAAGGCCATGGTGTCGTTGGCGGTAAAAACCGCAGTACAACGTGGCCGCAACCGCAGGAGTTTTTTCATTGCCGCATACCCGTCCTGCCAGACAAAATTCCCGGGGATGACCAGTTTTTTCTCAAAAGGCAGGCCCGCTTCACGGAGGGCTTTTTTATACCCCTCCAGCCGGTCCAAGGCCACCTGAAAACCGATTTTACCCGATATATGGGCAATCCTGGTATGTCCTTTGTCCAGCAGGTATTTTGTTGCCAGATAGCCGCCGTATACGTTGTCCACGTATACGCAGTTAATACAGGGGTCGGCAAAGTCCCGCTCCAGGAGGACGAAGGGGACCTTTCTTTCCACCAGTTTCAATATGTATTCCTGCTCCTCAATATTACTCCCGACAATAACTACGCCATCCACTCGCTCGGCATAGACCATTTTCTCCAGGACTTTACTCTTTTCCAAACTTTCATAGGAGTTGGAGAATAAGAGGGTATACCCGCTTTTACTGGCTGAAAACTCCATCCCCTTAATGATCTGCGTATAATAAGGTTCGGAAAGATCGGCCATCATCACCCCGATCGTTGCCGTTCTCCGTGTCACCAGGCTACGGGCCGCGGCGTTGGGGTAATAACCCATTTCCTTGGCTGCCCGGACGATTTTCTCCCGCGTGCTTTCTCTCACGCCATAACGATTGTTTAAGGCCCGGGAAACCACGCTCGGCGAAACCCCAACCCGTTTGGCCACGTCCTTTATGGTTATCAATCTTACCCCTCACAAGCTTAGTTCGGTGTTTGCAAACGTTTGTGTAATAATTTTATTAATATTATTCAACAAATCTTTCGCATTTCCTCTTTTAAAAAACCTTTTTTTGCTTTTTCTTTGAAACGCCAATATGGACTATTCCCCCATCATGACCAGCCGCTTAACAGCTGTCTGAGCGTTTGCGCATGGTCAGGTCTCCCGGAACTGGCTCTCGTAGAGCCGCCGGTAGAGCCCGTCTTTATTCGCCACCAACTCCCCGTGCTTTCCTTCTTCAACAATCCGCCCGCCGTCAATAACAACGATCCGGTCAGCCCTCTTAATGGTAGAAAGGCGATGGGCGATGATAAAAGCGGTCCGGCCGGTCAAAATCCGCTTCAGGGCGATCTGGATCGCCAGTTCGGTCTGGGTGTCAATACTGGAGGTGGCCTCGTCCAGGATGAGAATCTTCGGGTCGCGGATCAAAGCCCGGGCAAAGGCGATTAACTGCCGTTGGCCCATGGAAAGACGGCTGCCGCGTTCGTGTACCTGCGTGGCGTAACCGGCCGGCAGGGAAGTGATGAAATCATGGATCCCCACGGCTTTGGCCACGGCGATCACCTCGTCCCTGGTGGCATCCGGTTTACCGTATTTGATATTCTCCTCAATACTACCGGAAAAAACGAAGTTGTCCTGCAAGACAATGGCTATCTGTTTCCTGTAGTCTTGCAGGGAGATTTTCCGTAGGTCGATCCCGTCGATCAGGACCTGGCCACCGGTTATATCATAAAAACGGCATAAAACATTGATCACCGTTGTTTTCCCAGCCCCGGTCGGCCCGACAAGGGCCACCGTCTCCCCGGGTCGCACATGCAGGGTGAAATCATGAAGAACCTCGTCGGAACCGGCATACTTGAAACTGACATTCTTAAATTCAACCTCGCCCCTGATTTCACCGATAGCCACCGGATTAGCTACCTCCAGCACTTGCGGCCTTATATCCATCAATTCAAAGATCCGTTCGCAGGAGGCCATGGCCGTGGCGATCATGTTAAAGAGGGTGCTCAGGTTCATAATAGGCTGGAAGAGGCGGTTGATGTAGTTCATGAAGGCCGCCAGTACCCCCAAGGTCACCCAGCCGTAACGGAGCAGAAGGCCGCCGATCCCCAAGATCAACGCCGTGCCCAGGTAATTCACGAAATTCACGGAGGACCAGAAGAAACCGGAGAGCGGCACCACTTTCTGGGTGGCCTGGAAATGCTCATTGTTAATCTCCGCAAAGAGCCGGTGGTTTTCTTCCTCGCGGTTAAAGGCCTTCGTGACCCGGATCCCGGAGATGGACTCATTCAAAGTGGCATTGACATTCGACAGTTTCTTCCGGATCTGCCGCCACCCCATGAGCAGCCGGCGGCGGACATAAAAGACCAGCCAGATAATGATTGGCAGGGTAATAAGGGTAACCAGGGTCAACCGCCAATCCATCCAGATCATAAAGGCAAAGACCCCAAAAAAGGAGAGGGTATCGGTGACAAGGGTGGTAATACCGGAGGAAAGCAGTTGCTGCAAGGAATCGATATCATTGGTTACCCGGGTAATCAGGCGCCCGGCCTTTTGCTTGTCGAAAAAGCCCATCGAGAGGCCTTGCAGGTGATTGAAGAGCTCTTGACGCAGGTCGAAGATGGCATTTTGGCCGGCTTTCGCCGCCAAAACCCCTTGGAGTAGCAGGGAAAGATACTGCCCGGAAATGGTCAAGGCCAAGAAAAGAATGACCCTCTGGAAACCGGCCATTTGCCGGGGGACAATATAATTATCAATTCCAATCTTGATCAAGTAGGGTCCCAACAGGGAAAAGAGGATTCCCGCTATGGAGGAGAGGCAGACGACAACCACCGCTCCCCGGTAGGGCCGGAGGTACCCGGCCAGGCGGGCAAGGTATTTCCGGTTAAAAGGCCTTCTGTCGTCTTCTTGCTCTTCCTGGAGGACCAGGCGCCGGTAGGTATTGATCTTGATTGTTTCCACTACAAACCCTCCAGTCCGCGCAGGAGTTCTTCTTCCGGTCTTTCAATCTGTTTCAACTGGATATCATGGAGGAGCCGGTAATAATGGTTGGAATCATAAAGAAAACGGTGTTCTCCTTCGGCCTTGATCCCCCCGCCGGAAAGCAGGATAATCCGGTCGGCCAGGCGGGCCATGGACATCCGCTGGGTGACGATGATCGTGGTCCGTCCGGCCATCAGTTCCTTTAACGACTCCTGGATCTCCTTCTCGGTCTCCGGGTCCACGCTGGAGGTGGAATCGTCCAGGATCAAAATCTTGGGGTTGGTAAAAAGCGCCCGGGCAATGGCCACCCGCTGTTTTTGCCCGCCCGAGAGCCCCACTCCCCGCTCCCCGACAATGGTATTGTAATGTTCCGGCAGGCCGACAATGAAATCATGGATCCGGGCTTTCCGTGCGGCATTGATGATCGCCCGTGTACGCTCCTCCTCCGTGCCGGTCTCCGGCGCGCCGAAGGCAATATTCTCCGCGATGGTGGTGGAGAAGAGAAAAGTCTCCTGGTCCACCAGGCCAATCTGCCGCCTTAGCGTATCCAGATCCCAATCGTTCAGATCGATGCCGTCCAGATAGATCTTGCCGGAGGTGGGCCGGTACAAACGGGGGATCAGGTTAACCAGGGTACTCTTTCCGGAACCGGTCAGCCCGATCACCGCCACCTTCTCCCCGGGGTCAATCCGGAGGTTGATCTTATCCAGAACGGCAACGGTCCCCTCGGGATTGGTGTATGCAAAGGAAACATCTTCGAAGCGGATTTCCCCCCGGATCTCCCGGCGCACAGGTTTTGCCGGGCGGACCTCCTCCGGCGCCTGGAAGATCTCCAGCAAACGCCGGGCCGAGCCTTCCGCCTGCTTAATATGGCTCAAGGTTGGCGCCAGCATCCACATGGGCCAGCCCAAAAGCCCCAGATAACTGTTGAAAGCCATAAAGGAGCCGATGGTGATCTCCCCGGCGGAGACCAGACGCCCGCCCACGCCCAAAACAACCAGGGTGCCGGCGCCGGTGAAAAGGATTAATAAAGGAAGCATCCGGGCGTTCAGGAGCGTTACCCGTAAATTGGCCCCGCGCAGCTTCCAGTTTTCTTCTTTAAACTTCTCAATCTCCTGTTCCTCAGTGGCAAAGGACTTCACCACCCGGATCCCGGTGATATTCTCCTGTAAAACCGCGGTGAGGTTCCCCGCCTGTTCCTGGCGGGCCTTGACCCCCTTTGCCGTCGTCCTGCTGAACCTAATCAAGGCCACGATGATTACGGGGAGAAAAGCCAGGACAATCAAAGCCATCTTCCAACTGGCCAAAAACATGAGGAGGACAACCGCCCCGATTGTTAAGAAGCAACTGAGGGCGTGACTGAAAACAAAAGCAAAAAACATCTGCACCATCTGGACATCCAGGGTTAACCGGGACATCAAATCACCCGTGCGCATAGTCCCGTAATAGGAGAGGGGCGCTTTGTGTAGCTTCTCGTACAATGCGTTCCGCAGATTGGCAGCGATCCGGTTGGCGGTTCCCTCATAATTGACGATGCCAAACCGCAGGATAGTCGCGCGGACGAAACCCAGGAGAAGGATCCCGGCGCACCAGGCCAGCAGGAGAAGGAGGCCCTTCTCCTCCGTGATCCTGGGGAAGACCTGGTCAAAAACGCCCTTTACGAACTGGGGAAAAAGATAATTGAGGCCGTTTTGGACCAGGGTGAGAGTCACGGCCAGGCCAAAGGCTTTTTTATAGGGCCTGATATAGGAAGATAAGTGTTTGAAAATATAAAACATCCGCCGTCACTCCGTTTTTCCTGTTTTGTTTTACCCTTGATTGCTATCCTTATTGCCATCTCTATTTGGGATCCCCGCAGGAAAAAGAGGAACAACCATATTTCATAATTCGGCTGAAACCGGCATAATCCTTTATAAAGAAAATTAAATTTCGCCAGCCTTGACAAGATCAGCCGGGTATGGTATTTTAGACTAAACAACTATTTTGTTCGATTATTCGGATCGATGTTTCAGAGAAGACCGCGAAGGGAGAAAAAGCCATGGAGCGTTCCATCCCGGCAGAGACAGATACCAGGCAAAACATCATCGAAGCCGCCAGGGAAATCTTTGCCCGTTACGGCTTCCGCAAAGCAACAATGGATGATATTGCCCGCGCGGCCCGGAAAGCAAAAAGCTCTCTTTATCATTACTTCAAGAGCAAAGAAGAGGTCTTCCGGGAAGTTGTTGAACAAGAGGCGGCAGAGGTCAAAGCCGAAATCTCCCGGGCGGTCGCCGCGGCCGAAACCCCCCAGAAAAAATTCCGCGCCTATGTGCTCACGAGGATGACAGCCTTTAAACGGGTGGCCAATCTTTTCAGTGCGTTCAAAGACGAATACCTGGAGAGCTACAGCTTTATTGAACGGCTACGGGAAAATTATAACCGCTACGAGATTGAGACCATCACAGGTATTCTCCAGGAAGGGCTGGAAATGGGAGCCTTTATCGTGAAGAACCTGGAACTGACGGCTTACGCCATTTTTACCGCGGCCAAAGGGTTGGAGTATTCCTGGGCGCTCGAATCGGATATGAAAAAAATCGAAACCAATATCGACAGCTTGCTGGATATCCTCTTTCATGGCCTGGTCAGGAGGTAATTTTTTTTGCCGACTATTCGACCAAAAGACCTGGTTGGTCAATTATTCTAAAACCAATGCAAAACCAATTTTAGGGAAAGGGAGAGCGACATGAAGAAACTGGCAAGACAAATTATTGAAAAGAACCGGCTTGTTATTGTTCTTTTTACCCTCATCACCTTGTTTTTGGGATTTTTCCTCCGGGACCTGAAGATCAACCCCGATATTCTCAGTTACTTCCCAAAAAACGATCCGGACGTCCAACTCTTCAATTACCTGGGCGAGGAATACGGCGGCAATTCGCTGGCCATGATCGTCCTGGAGAACGAGGAGATCTTCACCACCGAAACCTTTGCCCTCATCGATGAATTGACCACCCGGTTGCAACTGGAGCCGGGGGTTGCTTATGTGACCAGCCTCACCAATACGTTGGATATCAAGACCGATGAATACGGGTTTGAAATCGGGCGGCTGGTGGACACGGCCAATTTGCCCCGCGACCCGGAAGCGTTGGCCATTTTAAAAGAGTACACCCTTGGTAAGGAGATGTACCGTAACAACCTGGTCACAGAGGACGCCACCGCCACACTCATCATCTGCCGCCTCCAGACCAACAGCGACCAGGTGGCGACCTGCCGCCGCCTGCAAGAGATCGTTGCCGAAGTGGCGCCGGCCATGAAGATCTACTACGGCGGGATCCCCTTCATGATCCTGGATTTGCACAATATGATCACCGACGACCTGAAGATTCTCATCCCCATGGTCAGCTTAGTGATTATCTTCTTTTTATACCTTGGCTTCCGCAAATGGGAAGGGGTCTTCCTGCCCCTGCTGGCGGTGGCAATAAGTCTCATCTGGACCCTCGGGGTCATGAGTCTCCTCAAGATCCCGTTGTCGATTATCTCCAATGTTATCCCGGTCGTTCTCTTCGCAGTGGGGAATGCCTACACCATCCATGTGCTCAGCAGGTTCAACGAAGCCCGGATTGCCCGGACCAACGACGGCCTGGCCACCGCCTTGTATGAGGTGACAACCCCGGTCTCCCTGGCCGGTATAACCACGATCGCCGGTTTTATCTCCTTCATTTTCGGGTCCTACCTGGTAATGATCCAGGAATTTGGTATTTTCGCCGCTCTGGGCGTCCTTTTCACCCTCTTCATCTCTCTCACCCTTATCCCGGCTCTCCTTGCCCTGAAAAGGGAGGAGCCGGGCCGGAAGGACAAAGCGCAAAGGAAAACAGAGAATACGGGTATTACCGGGCGAATCATCCCGGGGATTGAAAAACTGGTCACAAAAAGGCCAAAAACCATTGTTTGGGTGGGAATCTTCCTGGCCATCCTCGCCCTCACGGGTATCCCCCGGATCAGCCGGCGGATCAATCTGATCGAATACTTCCAGCCGCAAGCCGGGATCAGGCAGGCGGAAGCGATTTTGGAAGAAAAATTCGGCGGGTCCGGCATTATCCAAGTTTTAGCCGAAGGAGATATCCAGGACCCCGCGGTTTTACGGGAGATGGAAAAGATGGAAGAGTTCCTCCTTGCCCAGGATGGCGTCAACAACAGCCAGTCCATTGTCAACCTGCTCAAAGAGCTCAACCACGCAATGGGCGAAGGAAAGGTGCTTCCGGATACAAAAGAAAAAGTAATGAACCTCTGGTTCCTCCTGGAGGGTGAAGAGGTCATGACCCAGTTGGTCAATGCCGGGCGGACGGAAGCGGTTATCCAGGCGCGGGTCGCCGGGAGTTTGGAGGCGGAACGCACCCATGAACTGGTCACCGCGATCAATGAGTATATCGCCGGGGTCGACCCGGAGCTGGTCAAATTCAGCCAGACCGGGATGCCGGTCATCTACCGGAACCTGGACCGGTCCATCCTCAGGAGCCAATTCCAGAGTTTAATCTTTGCCGTCTTCCTGGTCTTCATCATCATGCTGTTCCTCCTTGGCTCACTGGCCGGCGGTTTGCTTGGGCTAATCCCGATCCTTTTCACCCTGGCGTTGATCTTTGGTTTCATGGGTTATGCCGGGATCCCCCTGGATATCGCCACCGTCCTCGTGGCCAGCGTCACCATTGGGATCGGTATTGACTATTCCATCCACTTCCTAAGCCGCTACCGCCAGGAACTGGCGGAGGCGCGCGCGCAAAACCTGCCGCTGGAGACTGCGGTGCGCGCCACCTTGAACACCACCGGCCGGGCCATCCTGATCAATGTCTTCACCGTGGCCTTTGGCTTCCTGGTCCTCATCTTTAGCCAGCTTCTCCCCATCCAGCGTTTTGGGGTCCTGGTCTTCGTCACCATGCTGGCTTCCGGGTTTAGCGCCATCATCCTCCTTCCTGCAGTCTTGCTTTCCTCCGGCGCCCGGTTCCACCTCCGCCCGGTTGCCTGTAGGAAAGCTGGAATAAAGAAAGTGAAATAAAAGAATGAAAGGAGAGAGA
>LSQX01230210.1_pt1 | contig 12011 bp, 9 predicted proteins | sample 654561 | NCBI WGS metagenome assembly LSQX01 (sample SAMN04489861, study PRJNA283612) | anaerobic digester metagenome | isolation source: 4 biogas reactors fed with cattle manure at either 37C or 55C with and... | place: Denmark: Kongens Lyngby | collected 2014 | reverse complement strand
CCTGAAGTTTTTCAGCAAACCCTACTTAGTGAAGATTTATATGCATAGAATATTAATTATTGGTTCAAATGGCCAACTTGGTACTGAACTAAAGGTTTTAACAAAGAGTGATAAAAACAATAAGTTTTTTTATACCGATGTCGAAGAGTTAGATATTACAGATAAGAATGCAGTAGGTAAATTTGTTGATGAGAACCAAATAAATATCATTGTTAACTGTGCTGCTTACACTCAAGTAGATAAAGCAGAGGATGACAAAGAGGCAGCTTTTCTAATTAATGCAACAGCACCTCAAAATTTAGCTGAAGTATCAGTTAAGTTTAATGCAACGCTGTTTCATATTTCCACTGACTATGTCTTTGATGGTAGCAACTCAACCCCTTATACAGAAATAGAAGAAACATCACCTCTAGGAGTATATGGTAAAAGCAAATTGAAAAGTGAAGAGTTTATTCAAAAGTCCGGATGCAGCTACATTATTATTCGCACATCATGGTTATACTCTTCATTTGGGAATAACTTTGTAAAAACAATTGGAAAGCTAACACGAGAAAAGGATGAGCTGAAAGTTGTTTTTGATCAAGTTGGCACACCAACATATGCACGTGATCTAGCTTCAGTAATTTTATCTATTATAGATAAAAACGAATTTACTAATCGAAATGAGGTATATCATTTCTCAAACGAGGGTGTTTGCTCTTGGTACGATTTTGCTATTGCTATCAATAACTATTTTGGGCATAATTGCAAAATAAACCCTTGTCACTCAGATGAGTTTCCAACCAAAGTAACTCGACCACATTTTTCGGTATTAGATAAAACTAAAATCAAAAACGATTTCAAGCTGAGCATCCCTTATTGGCAAGACTCATTAAAAAAATGTATAGAAATTCTGAAAGAAAGGGAAACTATTAAATTCAAACTATAGAGTTTCAATTAAGAAAGTAAGTAAATATAAAATATTACACACTATGAATTACAAGAAAAACATATTAATAACAGGTGGAGCAGGTTTTATAGGCTCGCACGTAGTAACTCTTTTCGTAAACAAATACCCCAACTACAGAATTATCAACCTCGATAAACTTACCTATGCAGGTAATCTAAATAACCTTCGCGATGTAGAAGACAAACCCAACTATCTATTCGAGAAAGCAGATATATGCGATTTCGAGTTGATGTTGGAAATCTTTAAAAAGTACAATATATCTGATGTTATTCATCTAGCTGCCGAAAGTCATGTAGATAGAAGCATCAAAGACCCTTTCACATTTGCACAAACCAACGTGATGGGGACATTGAGCTTATTGCAAGCAGCGAAAGTGATGTGGGAAGATAATTATGAAGACCATCTCTTCTTCCATGTCTCTACCGACGAGGTTTATGGAGATTTGGATTTTGATGATACCTACTTTGTTGAGACTACTAGCTACGACCCACATTCACCCTATTCGGCAAGCAAAGCAGCTAGCGATCATTTTGTACGTTCGTTTCACGATACATACGGAATGCAGATTAATATATCTAACTGCTCCAATAACTACGGACCTTTCCAGTTTCCAGAGAAGTTGATTCCGCTCTTTATCAATAATATTCGTAATGGTAAACCTCTACCAGTATATGGCAAAGGTGAAAATGTACGCGATTGGCTCTATGTAGTAGATCATGCACGTGCTATAGATTTGGTGTTTCACGAAGGAGAAAGAGGCGATACATATAACATTGGAGGTTTCAACGAGTGGACAAACATCGATCTTATCAAGGTAATCATCAAAACAGTTGATAAATTGCTTGGAAAACCTGAAGGAACATCCGATAAATTGATTACTTATGTAACCGACCGTGCAGGCCACGACCTTCGCTACGCTATCGATGCCTCAAAAATTAAGAACGAACTAGGGTGGGAGCCTTCGTTGCAATTTGAAGAGGGAATCGAAAAGACTGTACGTTGGTATTTGGATAATGAGGAGTGGTTGGATAATGTGACGAGTGGGGATTATTTGAAGTATTATGAGCAGATGTATGCAGATAGATAATGGCATCTTTTTTAAGTTTTATGTTTTCAATAGTATATTTGATATAAAAATAAATGAATATTTCAATTATAGTTGGAACTAGTAAGTTTTGCTCCAACTTATATCTAATGCAATTTGTAATAGAAAAAATCCACGCAATACTGTGGTAGTATCTTTCTTTATTGAATCTATTTGTAAAATTTTATGACTTCTGAAAACAATAAACGCATAGCTAAAAACACCTTTTTCCTATATATTAGGAATATAATTATAATGGGTGTAAGTCTTTTTACAGTGCGTATAGTATTGAATACGTTGGGTGCAGAAGATTATGGTATACAAAATGTTGTTGGAGGTATTGTGGTTATGCTCTCTTTTTTCACGAGCACAATGGTTTCTGCTTCAATGCGTTTTTTTGCTTTTGAGTTAGGAAGGAAAGATTACAGACGATTAAATCAATTTTTCAACCTCACCATTATAACCTATTTGGGGTTTGGAATAATTGTATTATTGATAGCAGAGACAGTTGGATTATGGTTTCTTAAAACACAATTAGTAATTCCTGCTAATCGTATGAGTGCAGCAATGTGGGTCTATCAGTTCTCCGTTGCATCCTTTATCTTTCAAATGTTTGTAGTTCCGTACAATTCTATTATTATCGCACGCGAGAAAATGGATATATATGCTTATGTAAGTATTGCTGAGGCTATTCTTAAACTTTTAATTGTTTATTTGTTATTAGTACTTGATGGAGACAAGTTGAAAATTTACTCAGTGCTTTTATTTAGTGTAGTTCTTATAATATCTCTGTTCTATATAATTTATTGCACCCGTAAATATAAAGAAACTAAACTATCTCTTTTTTGGGACTTATCAATGTTTAAGGAACTTCTTTCTTATAGTGGATGGTCACTGTTTGGTGCTTTAGCAGGTATGATAAAAGGCCAAGGAATAAATATACTTTTAAATGTGTTTTTTAATCCAATTGTTAATGCTGCACGAGCCATTGCATTCCAGATAAATAGTGCAATAAATCTTTTTGTAACTAATTTTTATCAAGCTGTCCGCCCACAAATAACAAAACAATATGCAGCTGGAGAAAGCGATGAAATGATGAAGCTAGTGTTTCGTTCTTCAAAATTCTCTTTTTATTTAATCCTGATTTTTGCTTTGCCGATACTTACAGAAACACCCTATATATTAAAATTATGGCTAAATGAAGTTCCTGAATTTACAGTTTTATTTACCAGATTGGTTATCATTACAACTATGATTGAATCCTTAAGTTATCCACTTATGACAGCAGTGAGTGCAACTGGTAGAATCAAATCATATCAAATTGTTACTGGAGGCTTACTTATATTAAATTTACCTGTTTCGTACATTTTCTTAAAAGCAGGTTATCCACCAGAGATAACAATGTATATAGCCATTGGCATTGCAATTATATCACAAGTTTCAAGGGTATTGTTTGTAAATAAAATACACAAAATGCATATTAATTCATATATAAAAGAAGTTATTATTATTATTATAACTGTCACTGCATTATCATATATTTCACCATATATACTTCATAAATTAATGATTGAAGGATTTACAAAAATGATAGTTGTTGTTGTTGCTTCAATTGTAAATAGTATATTAGTAATATACTTATTGGGCCTTACAAGAAATGAACGTCGTGTTTTAAGTGGAATTGTTAGTAGAAAAATAAAACAATTTTAAACTGAGTAAAATTACAAATTATGTATAAGAGGTTTATACCAAGTTCGTTAAAAATACTAATTTCAAATATTAGATTATTAAATAATGTATTTAAAACATACAAATATGATGCAAAAAGATATTACAAATATTCAAATATTAAGAATGTATCCAGCACTGAAATAAAGTTAATTGCTAGAATTATTGAAAGATATCATGTAATAGAAAAAGGACTAACAATGCCTAAGATTAGATATGGCTTTGGTAAAGAGGTGATGATTCTTTTAATAAGGGATTGTTTAGATTATTTTGAGAGATATGGATATGACAACACACAATTTCAACATGCTGTCGGTGTTATATTAGAATATAAAGAAGAACACGAACAAAACAATCAAAAGATTAATGAAATTGTTTTTCAAGAAATAAATAGTTTATTATCGACAATACCAAATGTTACTGTTACAAAACAGACATCTATGACTAAAGCTAAGTATTTTCAAAATATAGACTCAGCTTTTGATAAATTTTCTCAAAGTCGTCATAGTCTAAGAAATTTTAATGGTAGTGTTCCTATTGAAACAATAGAAAAAGCTATTCAATTATCGCAAAATGCCCCATCCGCATGTAATAGACAACCAACAAGAGTTTATATTATTGATAATAAAGTAACAATTGAAAGTTTATTAAAACTTCAAACTGGTAATAGAGGATTTGGGCACTTAGCTGATAAACTGCTTGTATTGACAGCAGAAGTAAGTGGATATGGTGGAGTTAGAGAACGAAATCTCCCTTATATTGATGCAGGGATTTATACTATGAACTTGTTGTATGCCTTGCATTTCCACAAAGTTGGTGCATGTACCTTAAATTGGTGTGATTCACCAATTATTGATCAGCAAATAAGAGAAATAATTGAATTACCACCTTCTGAAGCAGTAATTATTTGTATTGCCTGTGGAAATGTTCCTGAAAGTTTTAAACTGACAACCTCCAAAAGAAAAAAAATGCATCAAGTCACAACAATAATTTAAAAAAATGGACAAAAAATCTATTGGAATAATTACAATACATAAATCTCCAGTTAGTTATGGAGCATGTTTGCAAACATATGCACTTTATAAATATATGAGTACACTTGATTTTCAATGTGAAATTATTGATTTATACAGACCAATTTTTGAAAACTATATACATAATTATTCATTGCTATCTTTTTCCACTTGTGAGAAAGAAAAAAATAGAAATAAATTAAAGAGTTGTATCAAGCGAATTCTATTTTATTTTATAAAACCAAATAAAGTAGATGGAGACAGAAACTATCTTAAGCAACAACGGTTCGACTCCTTCAATTCATTGATTAAATACTCAAAGCCCTATAAAAGTATAGAAGATTTATATGAAAATCCACCTCTTTACGATTTTTATATGACTGGGAGTGACCAAGTATGGAATCCTGATATGCCCTTCGAAAATGAACCATATCTTTTAGGTTTTGCACCTAATGAGAAAAGATTGGTTTCATACGCATCTTCATTTGGCAGAGATAATTTGCCTGAAGAATACAAGATGCATTATGCAAAGTTTCTTAAACGCTACAGTTTAATTTCTGTAAGAGAAGAGTCAGGTAAATCTATTGTTGAAGAACTAATAGATGAAAAAGTTTTTGTTGCTCTCGATCCAACAATGCTTTTAGACAAAAGCAATTGGCAAGATATTGCTGTTCGCCCAGATATTAAAGAAAAATATCTGTTTTGTTATTCATTACATAACAATGAAGAGGTAATAAAATATGCTCTAAATATTTGCAAAAAAAGAGATTTTGTATTAGTTATTATTTCAGACGATAAAATTGTAAAAGAAGATGATGTTCAAATAATAAATAAATATGATAGTGGACCTAAAGAATGGTTAGGTTTAATTGGATCTGCAGAACTAATTGTTACAGATTCGTTTCACGGAACAGTATTTTCAATTCTTTTTCAAAAACAGTTTCTTTCATATGTGAAAGAAGTAAAACCTGAGAAAAGTCTTGGTACTCGTATAGATAATTTGTTAAATAAATTATCATTGGAAGAATATTTAATTAAAGATTTGAGTTGTGATAATAATGGCCAACACAATGAAGATATTAACTATGCATCTGTTGATAGTAAACTTAATAAACTAATAGATGCATCAAAAGAGTATCTGAAAAGAGCATTAAGTTAAAAAACTATGATAAATATAACAGACAAAACAAAATGTTGCGGTTGTTGGGCATGTGAACAAGTTTGTCCAGAAAACTGTATAACAATGCAAGAGGATAATGAAGGCTTTTTGTATCCAATAGTTGATATGTCTCTGTGTATTGATTGTGGTTTATGTGAAAAGGTGTGTCCTGTAATTAATCAATATAAACCTTTCGTGAGCGAACCACCTAGTTTTGCATGTGTAAACAATAACGAAGAAATAAGAATGTCAAGTTCTTCAGGTGGTGTATTTACTTTGATTGCAGAAAATGTTATATATGATAAAGGTGTTGTATTTGGGGCAAGATTTGAAAAAGATTGGAGTGTGGTTCATGATTATACCGAAACCATTGAAGGATTGAAGAAATTTAGAGGATCAAAATATGTTGAAAGCAAAATAGGTGATAATTATATTAAAGCAAGAGAGTTTTTAAAGCAAGGGAGAAAGGTTTTATTTAGTGGTACTCCTTGTCAGATTGCAGGGTTGAATCATTTTCTTAGAAAAAAATATGAGAATCTATTTTGTATTGATTTAGTATGTCATAGTGTACCAAGTAATAAAGTATGGAATCTATATGTAGAAGAGATTTTACAAAGTAATAGTATCGACAGAAAGCAATATGAAATAATTAGAAGTATTACTTTTAGGTCTAAACGTGAAGGATGGAGAAAATTTGGTTTAGAAGTAGAAGCTAAAAAAACTAAACCTAATAATCTCTTATTATCTGGTGATCATCATAAAGATTCATATATGCGAGGCTTCTTACAAGATTTATTTGTTCGTCCTTCTTGTTCCAATTGTCCTGCAAGAAACTATACAAGTGGTAGTGATATACAATTAGCAGATTTTTGGGGTGTGGAAAAATACTACCCTGACACACCTATTCTTAATGATAATAAAGGTGTATCACTAGCTTTGATTATTTCTGATAAAGGTCATGAAATATTTAATAAGATATCTGATAATATTTATAGTTTTCAAATTAAATATGATGAGGTAGAAGATAAAGGGTTACATGCACCGCTAACTAAATCTACTCCTGCACATAAGAATAGGATAAAGTTTTATAAGCGATTAGAAAAAATGAGTGTTAGTAAAAACATTGAATCGTGTCTTCGTGGAGAAGAAAAAAAGAAAGCTTTTGTTTCAGATACAAAAAAAGCAATTAAAGCTCTTGCAGGTCAAAAAATTTATAATACGTTGAAAAAATTGAAATAGATGAGTAAAAAAATAGCTTTAATTTCCCCACATCACGAACCCAATTTTGGCACAATGCTACAAGCATTTGCTTTGGCTCAAGCAATTAAAAATATTGGTTATAGTTCAGAGTATGTTTCTTATAATAATTTTGTAAAGAGAAGTTTTATAGAGAAAGTGATATATTATTTGTCTCATCCAAAGGAGGTAGTGTCTAGGTTCACAAAAAGGAAAACAAAAAGCAACATAGATGATTATTCGTTCTTCGAAACTGATGATTTTAAAGCTACAATGGATGAGTTTGAAAACTTTTATAAAAAGTATATTCCTTTCTCTTTAAAAAAATATAACCCAAATACAATTCATTCAATTACTGGTTATTCAAAATATATTGTAGGTAGCGACCAAACTTGGAGTCCTTTTTTATATAATCCTTCGTCAATTAATTTTCTTGATTTTGTAAAGGATGATTCACTTAAAAATGCATATGCTCCAAGTTTAGGTACTCTAAATATCCCAAAATCATTTCATAGTATTATTAAAGAAAAACTTACTAATTTTGCTAATCTTTCATGTAGAGAAAAAACAAACTGTAATTTAATAGAAGGCTTAACAGGAAAGAAAGTTACACATGTATTAGACCCTACACTTCTACTAACTCCTGAACAATGGAATATAGTGGCAAAGGATGTATCTCATATGCCCGAAAAATATATTCTATGTTATATACTTGGAGTAAAAAAATGCATATCTGATTTTGCTGAGAACTTAGGAGAAAAGAAAGATATTCCAGTTTATTATGTAGCAACAAGACCCACTTATTTGCAAAAAGAGAATACTCTAAAAGGAATAGGTCCATCTCAATTTATTTCACTTATTAAAGGTGCTGCTTATGTGGTAACAGACTCTTTTCATGGCACTCTTTTCAGCATTAACTACAACTGCAATTTTTACTGTTTTGATAAGCGAGAAGAAAATGGAGTTAGGAATGATAATGGAAGAATAATGGAAGTTTTAAAGGATTTTGAGCTTACAAATAGATTTAAATTAGATGGAGATAGGAAGTTTGAAGAAGATATTTTATTTGATGTTCCAAATAAAATATTAGAAAAAAACAGAGCAAAATCTTTATTGTATTTAGAACAAATTACACTGTAATTAATATGAATCTTACTTTTAAGAAGAATAAAGTATGGAGTTTTTATAAATGGATGCTATTTATTGTGATCCTAGAATCCCTTAGAGCATCGTTTTTTTGGCATATCCCTATATCGTTCTTTGTGCCACTATTATTTATTCTAATCTCTATAATAGTAATATCTTTAATACCTCAATATTTTTCATTTAGAAGAAAGTCGGTATTTAATATTATGATACTTTACTTAGTGTCATATTTTGCTGCAACAAGAGGTAATTTAAATTCATATTTAGGAATGCTAATTAACGCATCCTCTTTTTTATTTTTTGTTGCTCTAAAAAACAGTCATAAGAAAGATTTTTTCTATTTCTTTACTCGCCTGTTCAGTTTATTAATAGCTATTTCATTGATAGGTTGGATTTTATATTTATTAGGTGTGAACTTACCAAATTTTGAAGACTCCTATGGGTATAGTGAAAGAATAGATGATGCACAGTACCTTTTTAGCAACTACTATGTTTTTTTATTGGGTATAAGTCGTTATACAGATGTTATTTTACCTCGTTTTTCAAGTGTGTTTCTTGAGCCTGGGTATTTTGGAATAGTGCTTGTTGTATTGTTATATATAAATAGATTTAACTTCAAGAAGAAGCAAAATATAATACTTCTTGTTGCTCTTTTTTTTACTTTTTCTTTAGCAGGTTGGCTATTAGGAATAATAGCTTATATTGCATTTAGAATAAAGGAAAGTGATAGAAAGGTTTTTGTGTTTATTTCATTGACCATTTTCATGTTATCATTTAATCTTTTTTTTAGTACTTATAATAATGGTGATAATGTAGTAAATGAGCTTATTTTGTCAAGACTTCAATATGATGACTCAAGAGGTACTATATCAGGATATAATAGAACAGGAGAAGATTTTGATAAATGGTTTAGCCAAGAGTTTTTAGTAAGTGATGATGTGTTGTTTGGCTTAGACATGAAAAAATTATTTGGAGAAACATCTGCTGTTGGGTGGAAAGTGTATATGGTTAATTACGGTTTGGTTGGTTTATTTCTTTATCTACTTTTTCTATTTTATGTTTATAATAAACATAGGAATTATGATAATTTTGTTCTGTTCATAATTTATATACTAATATTTGCTCGTGGACATCATATTATTTATTGGTCTGCCTTCCCTATTTTATATTTAAGTGGAGCTATTATGCTATCTGAAATAAAACAAATAAAACGATGAAACTATTATATATCTCTCATTCTTCCGAAATACAAGGTTCGGGAAGAGCTTTGTTAAATATTATTCAGGAAATGATTCAAAAGGGAATTCAAGTTAAGGTTATTATCCCAAAAGCAAGTGGAGAGTTTTTTGAAGAAATTAATAAGCTTAACATTGAATATTCTGTTCAACCAGTTGTTTCATGGATATGGCCAAGACTAAAAACATTCAGAGACTACCTCTTATTTCCCTATAGATTTGTTAGATTAATTACAAAATCATTGTTTTTCTACAATAGCTTATCTAAAAAAGTAAAATCATATCAGCCTGATATTATTCACACAAATGTAGGGGTAGTACATATAGGTCACTTTGTTGCTAAAAAACTAAATATACCACATGTATGGCATAATAGAGAGTATCAAGACTTAGATTTTGGGTGGAAACCTTTTCCATCCAAAAGAAGTTTTTTTAAAAAACTCCATGATTTAAATAATCATCCAATCGAAATAACTAAAGGGGTATATAACCATCATAATATGGAGTTAAATGAAAATGCTACAATTATTTATGATGGGGTATTTGATGGAACAATAGTTAATAGTATTGAACTGAATAAATCAAAATATTTTCTTTTTGTAGGATCAATATCAGAGGGGAAGGGGACAACTGAAGCAGTGAATGCTTTTATATCCATTTCCAAACAATTTCCAGACTATGAACTATGGATTGCAGGCGGCGGATCAAAAAGTATTATTGATGAACTAAAATCAAAAATTATAATTGCAGGTTGCAGTGAGAAAGTTCATTTTCTAGGGTATAGAAAAGATATTTATAAATTAATGTCAAAAGCAACAGCTTTAATTGTTCCTAGCAGATTTGAAGGGTTTGGCTTTATTACTGCGGAAGCTATGTATAACGGTTGCTTGGTAATAGGAAAAAATAATGCAGGAACCAAAGAGCAATTTGATAATGGTTTAAATCTTAGTGGAGAAGAAATAGGTATAAGGTATAATACCACTGAAGAACTAATTTCAATAATGCAAAATCTTTGTGGTAAAGGAATTGAAGCATATCATAAAACAATTGAATTAGCACAAAAAACAGTGATTGAACTATATTCAACACAAAAGAATGCTAATGAAATATATAATTACTATAAAAAAATATTGAACAAATAATATGGCAAAAAAGAAAGCAAGAGTTATTGCATTTTACTTACCGCAATTTCATCCAATTCCAGAAAATGATAAGTGGTGGGGAAAGGGTTTTACGGAATGGACAAATGTTGCAAAAGCGAAACCACTATTTAAAGGACATTATCAACCAAAAATACCTGCTGACTTAGGTTTTTACGATTTAAGAATGCCTGAAATACGTGAAGCTCAAGCAGAAATGGCACGTGATGCTGGAATAGAAGGTTTTTGCTATTGGCATTATTGGTTTGGTAATGGTAAGAGATTGCTTGAAAGACCATTTAATGAGGTGTTAGAATCAGGTAAACCAGATTTCCCATTTTGTTTGGGCTGGGCGAATCATTCATGGTCAAATAAAACGTGGGATAATAAAGGAGAAAGCACTACAACAGCAATTTTACAAAAACAATTATATCCTGGCGAGAAGGACAATATAGAGCACTTTCATTCTTTGCTACCTGCTTTTAAAGATAAAAGATACATAACAGTTGATAATTGTCCTTTATTTTATATATTGAAACCTGATGATATACCCAATGTAGTAGATTTTGTTAAATTATGGAATTCGCTTGCAATTAAAAATGGATTAAAGGGTATTCATTTTGTTGCAAATGTTTCAACAGCTAGTTTGAAAAACTTTAATAGAGCTGAATATTCAAATCCTGGTATTATATATAATAAATATCTTAATTTTGGATTTAATGCTATTAGTCCTGATGCAAAGACTAGAGCTTTTATTGCTGCCTCTGGTGGTATTTATAAAAATATAACACAAATTCTATTTAGTAGGCTATTTAGAAAAAAATATTCAAATAAATTAAAACAAAAATATATAAATAAATTTCTATATACAAAAGAGGACAAAAGAGAAGAAGTTTATCCAGTAATTTTACCTAATTGGGATAGAAGCCCAAGATCTAAAAACTCCACTATATTAATTGATAGTACTCCTGATGTTTTCGAGAAAAATATTAATCAAGCAATTAAATTAATTGATAATAAAAGTGAAGAACATAAAATTATATTTCTTAAGTCATGGAACGAATGGGCTGAAGGAAATTATATGGAGCCAGATTTAAAGTATGGTAAGGGATACATAAAGGCTTTGAAACAATCTCTTGATGACTTTACAAATTTGAATAAATAGGGTCTGCTGAATAATCGATATTTATGCTGAAAACAGTAAATTAATCGTCAAAGATGTTTGCATAACTGCAAGAAATTGAGTATTTTTACTTCATAAACCTTTCATTTTATGATACGATACAAGAGCTCCAGGCAGCTTTCAATATCAGAGTTCAAGA
>LSQX01390289.1_pt2 | contig 12012 bp, 7 predicted proteins | sample 654561 | NCBI WGS metagenome assembly LSQX01 (sample SAMN04489861, study PRJNA283612) | anaerobic digester metagenome | isolation source: 4 biogas reactors fed with cattle manure at either 37C or 55C with and... | place: Denmark: Kongens Lyngby | collected 2014 | reverse complement strand
TGGTTGCGGCTGTGCTGCGCTGTGTACCTCTGTGTCCCTCTGTGGCTCTGTGGTTAATCTTCTTCGTAGATTTTCATGACAGAGTGCCAGTCACTGGTTTGACTGCTCCACACCGATGCGGTACTATGAGTAGAAATGAAGTGCAGGCTGGTGGAGTAGAAGCATGAAGTCTTCATATGACCGTCGTCAGTTTTTAAAACAGAGTGCCTTGACTCTGGGATTGTTGCCTCTGGCGCTTCAAAAGTCTGCGCCAGGCCAATCATCCGACAGGCCGAACTTCCTCTTTCTTTTCGCAGATGACTACCGCGCTGAAGCGATCCACGCCCTGGGCTGCGAAGCGGTGTATACGCCGAATATAGACAGGCTTGTACGTCAGGGAACCACCTTCACCAATTGTTACAATCAGGGCGGTTGGCATGGGGCCATCTGTATGGCGAGCCGTGCCATGTTGATCACAGCCCGACACCTCTGGAATGCCCATCTCCTGGATGACCGTGTGCCGGAGCTTGCAGAGGCGCAACAACTCTGGCCGCAGGAGATGCAGGCAGCGGGCTATAGCACCTTCATGTCGGGCAAGTGGCATGTGAATTGCAACCCCGCCAAAGTCTTTCAGCATGTGCGTCATGTGCGCCCGGGGATGCCCCCCGATATTGAAAGCCAATATCTGCGCCCGGAAGAAAATACGCCCGATCCTTTTGATCCCGCCGATACCACTCAGGGCGGCTATTACACCGGAGGCAAACACTGGAGCGAGGTAGTGGCCGATGATGGCGTGGAGTTTCTGAGAAAGCGCACGAAAAACGAAGATCCCTTCTTCATGTACCTGTCCTTCAATGCGCCCCATGATCCACGGCAATCCTCCCGGTACTGGCTGGATCGCTATGATGCGGAAACCATTCCACTGCCCGATAATTTCATGACCGCCTATCCCTGGCAAAAAGAGATCGGATGTTCCCCCGACATGCGTGACGAGAGGCTCGCTCCTTTCCCGAGAACAGCCCGGGCCATCCGCACGCACCTGCGGGAGTATTACGCCATCATCAGCCATCTGGATGCGCAGATAGGCAGGATCCTCGATGCCCTTCAGCGCAGCGGTCGGGCGGAGAATACCTATATTATTTTTTCAGGTGACAACGGGCTCTCTCTGGGCTCCCACGGTTTCATGGGTAAGCAGAATCTGTATGAACACAGCATGAAAGTACCCCTCCTCTTCACCGGACCCGGTATCCCCTCCGATCAGCGCCAGGAGGGATTGGTCTATATGCAGGATCTTGTGCCCACGGTTTTGGAGCTTGCCGGGGTAACACCGCAAAGCCCCACGGATTACCAGAGCCTGGTGCCCTTGCTCCGAGGTGACTCGGCCGCTGTCCGCTCTCAAATATACGGCGCCTATATGATGCTCCAGCGCATGGTGCGCAATGAGCGCTACAAGCTGATTCATTATCCGACCATCCAGCGCCATCGTTTATATGATCTGCAGCAGGATCCTCAGGAGTTGAAGGATCTGAGCGATGATCCCCGCCACGCAAGTCTTCTGAAAGAAATGCAACAGGAATTACGGCGATTGCAGGAGGAGATGCGCGATCCTGTTCTGGATTCCGCATAAATAAAAAAGTTATCATCCCTTTTTAAACCATAACGAGGAGTTCATCATGGTTACAAGACGCAGCTTTCTCAAACAGGCCGGTGCCGCAGCAGTGCTCACCAGTCTTCTTCCCAAAACAGTCGCCGCACAGCAGAAGCGTCCCAATATTATCTGGATCTGCTGTGATGACCATGCCCAGAGTGCCATCAGCGCCTATGGCGAATTGCTCGCCGAAGCCGCACCCACACCCAATATAGACCGTATCGCGCAGGAAGGCGCTATTTTCCGAAACAGCTTTGTGACCAACTCCATTTGCGGGCCCAGCCGTGCCGTGGTGCTTACCGGACTCTTCAGCCATAAAAACGGATACAAAGATAACCGGAGCCGTTTTGACGGCAGCCAGCAGACCTTCCCGAAACTCCTGCAACAGGCCGGATATGAAACGGCGCTCTTCGGGAAATGGCATCTTCACAGCGATCCCACAGGCTTTCATCACTGGGAAATTCTGCCCGGACAGGGAGATTATTACAACCCTGACTTCATTACCAGAGAGGGGCAGAAACGCAACGAAGGTTATGTGACCGATCTCATCACGGACAAAGCGCTCCACTGGCTCGAAGAAGATCACGACAGCGAAAAGCCTTTCATGATGATGGTGCAGCATAATGCGCCCCATCGTGAATGGTTGCCGGCGCCGAAGCATCTGCGCACCTATGAAGACACGGTCTTCCCTGAACCGGAGACCCTCTTTGACGATTATGCCAACAGAGGCACCGCCGCCAGAGAACAGGACATGACCATCGAAAAAACCATGCGACCCGGTGCAGACCTCAAACTCTTCCGTAAAGAAGACGAAGGAAGCCGTCAGTGGAAAGAGATTTTCTCAAGAATGACCGCCGAAGAACGGGCTGACTGGGAAGATGCCTATAAGGCGCGTAATGAAGAATACTGGACTGCAAACTATGAAGGCGAGGACCTCGTCCGTTTCAAATACCAGTGCTATATGAAAGATTATCTGCGCTGTATCGCCTCTGTCGATGACAACGTGGGACGCATGCTCGACTATCTGGAAGAATCAGGGCTGGCCGAAAACACGCTTCTCCTCTACTCTTCGGATCAGGGTTTTTATCTGGGTGAACATGGCTGGTTCGACAAACGATTCATGTATGAACAATCTGTGCGTACGCCGCTCATCGCCCGCTGGCCCGAAGTCATCGAACCCGGCACGGAAATTGAAGCCATGGTCCAGAATCTCGACTATGCCGAAACTTTCCTGGCTGTGGCCGGTGCAACCATCCCGGACAACATGCAAGGTGCGAGTATGCTGCCCCTCCTCCGCGGCGAAACACCCAGCGACTGGCGCAATTCCATTTATTACCATTATTACGAAGGCGAAAAATCCGTACACGCCGTGTACAAACATTACGGAGTCCGCACAGAACGTTACAAACTCATGTACTTCTACACCCTCGACGAATGGGAATTCTACGACCTGCAGGAAGACCCCCACGAACTCCGCAACGAATACAACAACCCCGACTACGCCGATGAAATTCAAAAAGCCAAAAAGGAACTTGAACGCCTCCGCATACTGTACGAAGTCCCGGAGGATGATGAATAGGAGCCTGCGACAATGAAGCATCCCCTGGGCACATTATTTTATGCCATTGCCATGATCCTGCTGGCCGCATCGGTCTGCTGCCTCATCTACTACGAAGGCTACACCTTTTACCTCGCCTGGAAGTACTGGCGTATCTGGGGCATCCTCGCCTGCGTCATACTCCCCGGTATCTCCAACTTCGCCCTCGCAGCCTACACGATCTACGACACCGGAACCTTCTTCAACTACTACACCATCCTCAGCCTCGTCTGCTTCACCAGCTTCATCGCCGCCGCCACCCTCGCCGCCATCGCCCACAGCTTCAAGAAAAAAGAGGGGTGAAGGGGGGGGGAATTAAAGTGATTTCCTACGAGTGTCTTCTTTTCGATGGATTTCTAATAACGTGACGCCCTTCTTTAAAGCTTCCTTTAGAAACTGTTCTCCATAAATCCGTACGTTATTTAATTGAGCCATGTAATTGGCGTTCTCATTCAATTGTGCGTTGGTTACTATAGCAGTTGAAAATGTCTGATTATATCTCTCTTCATAAAAACCAACGGCTTTTAAAACTTCGCCAATAACGGAGTCGCCCAGTTTTTGGGTCGTTTGTTTAACCTGCAACAATAGATTTTCATCATCTCTGAAACATATAACGTCTGCTCCTTTATCCTTTGACTTAGGTGTGACTATTGTATGATATCCTTCTTTTTCAAAAAGTACAGCACAGGCGGATTCAAAGAGATAAGAATTCAAGTTTGTCAGTTCGCTGTATTCAAGATACGATGGGGCAGTTTTCTCGCTGTCCCCATAAACCGACATTTCTTCCATAAAGCTTTCAGGGGTGATTTCCATTTGATCAGCTGGATACAAGGTGGCATCAGCAAGCCTCCCCTTTTTGTTGAGTAACTGATCCAAAACAACGTCAAAGCTTTTAAATTCAGGACTGACAGCCATAGGGTAATAGACACGCACGGGTTTAGTCTGTCCGATGCGATACACGCGATCAGTCGACTGGTTTTCTTTCGCAGGATTCCAGTGGCGCGTATAATGGATTACGTGATTTGCTCCAGTAATGTTCAATCCCATTCCAGCGGCAAGGGGCGAAATAATGATCACATTAAATCCGGGCTTTGATTCAAATTCAGTGATACAAGCTTGACGTGTCTCTTTGCCTCTTGAACTCATTTTCGTGTGAGCCGGCGTCTCACCGTTTATAATGGATACTTTATTCAATCCGAATTTTTTATTGACCACTCTTTGTAGCAACTTTTGTGTTTTTTTGCTTGCAGTAAAAAGGATGATCTTTTCTTCTTGTTGCGAAATGCGCTCTATAATATCGACTGTAACTTTTAGTTTGGCTGAATCACGAATTAAGGTAGAGACGTCGACGGTATCGGTTCGCTGATCAGGGAGAAGAGGGTGGTCGCAGATTTCGCGCAGCCTGGTAAGCGCTTGCAGAACGTCATTTCTCCGACGATCCTCAGGTAAAGAATTTAATTCTTCAACGGCGACTTTGTATCGGTTTAATTGCGCTTCGGGCATTAAGCGTTCAACTGTTTCTTCTGTTTTTTCCGGTAAATTTTTCAAAACCTCCTCTTTGGTTCGTCTTTTGATATACGTGCCGATAGTCTCTCTAAGATTTTTTCCCAGTTCCTCTAAATCAGTCTCTGTTTTTTTTAAAGGTGCCTGATATGACTTGGCGAACGCCTTGGCACTCCCTAATAAACCAGGTGCACAAAAGTCCATGATGCACCATAAGTCCATGTAGGTGTTTTCTACAGGCGTCCCGGTCATGGCTAAAGCGAAAGTGCTCTTTAATGCTTTTGCCGCGTTGGTAGTCAAATTGCCCGGTGTTTTAATCATCTGGGCTTCGTCTAAAATAACTATATCCCAATCAAATGCACAGATAGTCTTTTGTCTTTTTTGGAGCGTTTGGTAGGTTGTTAAATAAATACCTGACGGAAGCGTATCTTCTGCACCAATTGTGTCTGGTCCATGAATATCAAAAACAGACAGCGGTGAGTCTGGAAAAAATTTATTGCATTCCGCTTTCCAATTTTCCAGAAGTACGACAGGGCCAACAACAAGATACAGACCATTTTTAAAAAAGTGTTCACCGTGATACCACTGTATGAAAGATAAGGCTTGTAAAGTTTTTCCAAGTCCCATATCATCAGCCAGAAGGACACCGCTGAATTTGGCCTTGTATGTTCCCTGAAGCCATCCCACGCCTTCTTTTTGGTGAGCCAGTAAACTTATGTTCTTCGCTAGACAAGGTGGTTTGTAATAGTACTCATCAATAATATCTGCGGCAGTGTGAAGCTTGGCGAAGCCCAAATCTTCAATGTTTTCTTTAATAAGTAATACGGATTTGTTTTGGTTTTCTTTTTCATTTTTCCCTGTTGGTGGAGACTGCCTTTTTTGGATTGCCTTTTCTGTTTTTGAAATAATTTCATCAATAGTGGCAATAGGAAGCTCTTCCCCTTTTACTGTGACAACATTTTTCCCAGTTTTCAGTGCCTCGATATATGTTTCTTTTAACTCGTCCAGCTCCTCTTCAGTGCGGATCTCTATGCGAATTGTTTCACCGGGCTTATTTTCAACGTCAAAAGAAGGAATCCAGTGAGACTTGTAAGGACTGATAAAGGCATATACTTTTGGTTTGTACAAACCAATGTCATACACACGTTGACTGAATTGATCCAGATCCACCACGTCTGGATCCAAAAACTCCTGTGGGTTTTCTAAGAAGTCTTTCGCTTCTTTTTTCGACAATCGTTGGTATTGTTTAAAAGCCTTGAGTGTTTTTTGTTGCTCTTCAGTGAATACAAGTCGCTGTCTATCGCCCAGCTTATTCTGTAGTGTGTAAACAGACCTGGTGTATGGAAATTTTGTAAATGACGTGGTAAATGCATCAGGACTATTTTCAGGCCTAAGGGAGGGGGCAATTTTTACACTTCCATCTTCATTACGTTCCAGTACGAGATAGATTTTATCAGGAGATTCAGCCTTTTCTTCTTCTAGATACCTGTCCAGTATAACCCCAGATCTATGGCTTAAGTTTTTAATATCCTTGAAGTTTAGTAAATTCTTGCTGAAAGTCTTGCCCGTCTCTGGGAGGGCGTTAAATTCGTCTACAGCTTCAACAAAGGCAAATTGCTCCTGCGATAACATATAACAGGGTTCATTATTCAAAAAAAGAATACAGCCTTTTCGGTCGTAAAAAAGTTCTTCACCACCTGAATACACAAAATATCGAAGTTTCAACAAAAAAGAAGGTTGATTCAAAGTTCCTTCCGCATTTGTGAGGATGTCAAAGGGGTACAAATCCGGGAGTTGTAGCGAGTCCCGCTCTTCCTCATCAAGCTTCACAAGTTCCGCGTAAGGAACCAAAACCCCTTCAGCCTCTTTCCAGGCCAAAGCATTTTCAAGTAACTCCACGAGAAGAAAAGCGGAAGCTCCTTTTTGTTCGGAAAAGATGACTCCCTCGTCGTGTATTCTAAAATGTTTGTTCATATCTTCACCCACCATGCAAGCCATTTTTCTAGATTAAATTCCCAGCCTTGATTGTGAAATAGACGTCCTTCATCTCGTCTTTTCCAAGTGTTTTTACTAATGATCGGAACGCTGGTCGTACGCTTTAAATAACTGACTGTTACCTCTTCTTTATGTATTTCAGGACAAATATTTGTATTCTCTTTATAGGCATAAAAAGCATTATCGATTTGGTTGAATTCAATAAGAACATACTTATTCACTTGCATACAAAACGCTGCTACGCTGCCATCAAAAGGACCTTTCCAATACTTTATTAAAGAACCGATACGAGATTTGGCATATGGTTCTATATCTGGATTAAGCCTGAGGAGCCGCGATTTCAGGTTACTACTACAAAAGACTTTTACAAAACCAAAATCTTTGCTATAGCGTTTCCAGAAGTTTAGGCGCCTTTCATCAGATTCTCCAGCGATGGTCTTAAAAAATGCTAGAAGAAAGAGATGAGATATATGATTGTTCAGTATGTCTCGCGCTCTTTGTTCTTTTTCATTGGCCTCGGCATATAAGCCCCAGGCGACATCATCGTTAGGGTCTCCAATTAAATCATAGGCTGCTTGGTGCAGAGTTTTATCAAATTCCGTGATGTATCCAGGCTTAAAAGTGTTAACTAAAATGACAATGCATTGTTTCACAGAATCAATTGTTCCTGTGGGTTTACATTCTTTTTGGAGGTACAGGAAATCAAGAATTTGTTTAACTCGTTCTTCTTTCTTTGCAGAAAGAGAAACTGCCTTACGTGAATAATGTTCTATGAATCTTTGAAGATACTGCCAAGTAGCTGTATGAGTATTTATGTGGAATGTTTTGAAACTTGCTTCAGGCCCTATATTGTTATATATGAGCACTTTAGCTAACTCTTCAGGACCATTTTCTGCGAGTAGTATAGCTTGCTTTTTAAAAATAAGGTAATCGCGCCGTTTTCCTTGGTAATTCATTAATTGCTTTATACATAATTGGCTTAGCTGGGATAAAGCGTTCTTTGGCAGTTTGTTCCAGTGTTCGAGTAAAGCAGTGATTAATGGTTCTAAATACCGGGGACTCCAATTATTATTGAATAGTTCTAAGGCGAGTTTTATCTCATGTGATTCAATAATTGGCTTATAAAATCTGTTTGTTTCTGAAAAATTAGACGGGTTGAATGTGAGGCTATATGCCAAATCAACTAAGAGGAGTCTGGACGTGAAAACAGTCTCTAACTGCCTGAGTCCTTTGTCCGCGTTTTGCCAAAAAAGTTTCAAGGCTCTTCCAGATTTGGGTGCGGTCAACTCGCCAAGAGTTTCATATTTGTCGACAATCTTTTTAATTGTTCTTTCCAGATCCACCAATGGCGGTGCATCTTTATCGTAGACCCTCTTAGCACTTTGGCTGAAGTGATCTTGGTTAAAACGAAATGCAAGAAGATCTTTAATATCTGTCAATTTAAAATATCCTGTTTTCAGTTGTTATGTAAATCAAGGCTCAGACTGTGAGACAGATTTAATATCTCACTGATTCGTTTTTCAGCGTCAGTACGAATTCGAAATTCCACTCGGCGGGATAAACTTTTATTTTCTTCACCGTCTGTATAAATGAGTTTACTGGAGGAAAGACCATTCGCAGTGAGAAATCCCTTTGTCCAGTCCCGCACCGCTCCGGAAGACATGGAGTCCAGGCAACAACGTAACACATTGCGCGTGCGATCTTGGGACAATTCCATATTCATAAAATAAGCTATTTCTGTTTCTGTTTCGTTTTCCCATTCGCTTGACGTATGTCCTTCGATTCTAATTTCTTCTATGTGATTTTTATATTTCTCTTGTGTCAATACGTTGATATAGCGTGGGAAAAAATCAACAATGATTGTCCGAAAGCGTTCGCTTACATGGGATTTCCCTTGAGAAAAAAGTACTTCCGGCTCCTGAAAGCGCATGGAAAGAGTGTCTTTATCCAAAATTGCCTGCCATATGGGCAAGTCGTCAGAAAATTCGTCCATCATATCCTGATAGAGATCTTCCTGCAACTGATGATAAGCGGCGACCATTTTCTTGTATGTTTCGCTGATATCTTTATACTGTTCGGAAAGCCTTTGATATTCAATGGACTGTTGGTGGTAGGTGTCGGACATGTCCGCTTTTTCTTGATACTCTTCCCGCAAGCGTAACAGCGCAGTGGCTGCGAGAAGAATAAAGATCATGAGTAATGCAGCCATGATATCGCTAACAGAAGCTAGTATGGACTGTTCCTCATCTATATGAATTTGTTTTTGTCGCTTCGATTTGCCCATCGATGTCAATTATGCCTTCCTGTGTGAAATGAATCCTCCCAGTTATCAATGGTTTCCCGTAATGTTTCAATGGCCCCAGCTAATTTTTGAATAGCTGAGCCTGTTTTATTTGCTAATTCTTCTAAATAGGAGTTGATATTGGCTGCTACAGTTGCTTCATAGCCTTTTAGTCCTTGGTCAACTTGAACAAAGATCCCTTGAAGTCCATCTTTAATTACGGTGAATTGCTCTGCGTGAAGACTCAGACTTTTGTTGAAGTCCATTAATAAGACCTCCAGACTCTCGATATTGTTCTCGTGTGTTTCAGTGTATTGATTCAGATTCTCTTTCAAGCTGTTTGAATACTGATTGAGAGAACCCGTTGCTTTAGTTAGTGCAGCTTGCGATTCAGATAAATTTCGTACGGCATCGTAAATTTTCCGAATATTATCTTCGGTCTGTCTTAATGTTTCTTCTAAAGTTCCTGTGCCTTCTCGAAGTCCGTTAAGCGAACTCTTAAGTTCCTCTAGAAGGAGGGCATTAAAATCTCCAGCTTCTTTATTCGCCTCGACGATTTCTGTAACAGAATTGCACAACCGCTGCACTTCTCCTACCATAGCAACCGTACTTTCTTCCGCCTGATTTTGAATTGTTTTCGTTGTGCTGAGCATGCTGCTTTGAAGATCATCAGTAGTTCTTGTCACTAGCGACTTTAATTCATTTGTTCCCTCAGTCATACCCGTCAATGCGTTGGTGATGGATTCAGGGACAGACTGCAGAATTTTTCCAGCTTCCGCCGTAACTTGTGCCAGCGCTTCCATTTCCAGCTTTGAAGAGCCAAAGACACTATTATGCAGTTCATCAAGCATGCGTGTAATGGAGTCTTCGAGTTTTGCAACGGTAGCTTCGAGAAACTCACCACTTGATTGTTTGTGTGTCTCCTGTAGTATTCCTACAGAGGAGTTCAGCTGGTCTATGGAAGGCAATAAGGTTTCGGAGAAACGAGCATTGAGTGCTTCAGCTATTTTATCTCCCAGTGCATTGATTGTTGCCGAGGAAATTTGTATACCATCAGCAAGATCTGTCGAAAAGGACTTAAGGGCTTTTTCTTGTTCCTTAGACGAACGCATCATCTCTTTAAGCATGTTGGCTACATAAGTAACTTTGCCTTGCTCTTGGTCTACGCTTAAGTATTCTCTTAACTTGCGCCCTTGTTCAGCGGACGAGTGAATCATCTCTTTAAGCATATTGGCTACATTAGTGACTTGACCTTGCCCTTGGTCTACGCTCAAGTATTGCCTTAATTCACGTCCTTGCTCTTCTGAAAAACGTAATATTTCTTTTACCATTCGAGCGATAGTAGCAGGTTGACTGTTTTCATACTCAGCTAAAAAGATTTTCTTTAGAAACTTTATTAACAGAGAGTTTTCTAAAGCTGCACTTTGTTGCGATGTAATCGCATACTTGCTATTTAAGTCTGTGCAAAGCTTATGTAATGTAGTTGCAATTTTCCTCAACTGGTACTTTTCAAGTGCGCTGTAAGAAAGCGAAAATACCATGCCCCACAGTGAGGTCAGAAAAGCGGTTGACATTCCTGCCAGAAGAGTTTCTATACTCTTTTGAATATTTTCGCTCGAACTGGTATCAAAGTTTTGGATACCCAGTGTCAGTCCCAGAAAAGTGCCCAAGATTCCCAAGGCGAGTAAGATGCCGGATACAGCCGTCCAATAGCGCATGTTTATCAGCTGAGGCAATACGATACTATCTGAAAAATAATCCTCAGCTTCTGCTTCTGTTCTTTTGGCACTGTTTTCTATGCGAGGGTCTAAGTTAATGGTGATCAGAGTCTTTGTGTATTGTTCCCATAGAGCCCCTAAAGTCGGATCGGATTGAAGAAATTCAAAAGAAAAATCGTTATTGTTTTTGGAGACTCGCCTGATAAAAGGAACTGTCTTGTAAAGAAACAAAGATAAAGAAACAAAAAAGTAGGCTACAATTCCTAAGACAAACCAAGGTGTCAGAAAATCCGGGAAGGGGGAGAGCATTAAATGATAGGGGAAAAAGAGTTTGATGATTTGTGCAAAAGAATATTGAGCCACTTCCAACTCCCTATTAAACAGTTGTAAACACCAACAGAGGTATGAATAGACTAGCTACGCTGTGCACAGTACAATCAACACCTCTCAGTATGAGGGCCGGTCTTAAATATCAACGACCAACCCAAAAATTAGCCTGTTTAGATTATGGCAAAGTGAGTGCGGTAAAGCAAGAAAACTTTTAAAAGGAATCTTTTCAGGTGATGATATCTGCACCTAAAATTATAAAGACAGAATGAGATATGATTTCAATGTGCTTTCTCCCATGTCAAGGCCCCTTTTTGGATGCCATTGGCGATGAGAGAGTTTCCTTTGTTTGATTGTTTTTCTTTTAAGTAATAAATGTGTGTGTTCTAGTGTTTTTGCTTGTTCGGAGGATAGGGCAACGCTGGAAAGTGACCTGAGTGCCGAAGCAGGTTTGCGTACAGTAAGAAGAGGTAAGGGATGTTGCCTTGCCTTTGGACCTAGATGCGGCATAATGTTTTGTTTTTGGCCACATATTGTTTTATGCGTTCAAGTCCTCACGTTGCGCCGGGGGGGCTGCATAAATGCGCCGTCTTTGCCGCAATGTATGCCAATGGGGACATTGGCGCTCCCACGACATAGAGCTTTGCGCCGGAAAGTACGTTAGGTTAAAAGTTTACCGACGGACTTACATAACCTGCCATTATGTTTATCGGGAGAATAAAAACGGAAAAACCGGGATGACGGCGACGTAGCGTGGGTATCGGGACTATAGTCAGAGAGGTTTCGGGCGAAAGATTTTTCGCCCCTACCGGGCGTGTACACACAGCCTGATTCGCGTAAGGCCGGCGCTTGTGTGAAAAAAGACTATACCTTCGGGTTAAGATTCCTCCTTTCGAAGGAATGACGTTGTTGTGGCGTGGGTGTTGGGGTTGTGGCCGGGGAGGTTTCGGGCGAAAGATTTTTC
>LSQX01310207.1_pt1 | contig 12012 bp, 8 predicted proteins | sample 654561 | NCBI WGS metagenome assembly LSQX01 (sample SAMN04489861, study PRJNA283612) | anaerobic digester metagenome | isolation source: 4 biogas reactors fed with cattle manure at either 37C or 55C with and... | place: Denmark: Kongens Lyngby | collected 2014 | reverse complement strand
CATCAAAAAACCTTTTAAATAAGCAGTTAAAACTTCTTTTTCTAAAGTGTTTTCTAATGTTTTAATCTTTTCAAACATGAAATCGAGAAAAATTGACAAGTCAAAATGGTGAATTGTTGTTCCGAATTCTCTATTTTCTAGAGTTTTTTTTCTTTTTCCTAACAAACGATAACCATAGAAGAAAAACGGATCACTGCCTTGCGAACCTAAAATCGTCACTTGACGGTATCGATCATCTTTTTTTAAAAGTTGATCTGCAAAAATATAATGTGTTAAAAATGCTGGCATATTTAATCTTGATCAAAAACCTCCAATCCTTTTTTCGTATTTGTTTTTTTACTTCGTATATTAGGAACAAAGAAGAAAACTACAAGAGCGGCAGCAAATAAGATAGTTGAATATGGAAACATGGCCGCCCATTGGAAATTTTCAATTCCTATTAATGCTCCAAGCGCAACTGGCGTCAATGATTGTGCAAGCATCGAAGATGCATAATAAATTCCAGTAAATTTACCGATTGATTTTGAGGTTGAAAGTTCAACGACCATCGGGTAAGAACAACAGTTGATCATCGCCCATCCCGCACCAGCTACTGCAAAGAAAACATAATAAATAAATGCGAATGCACCTTCGACTACGAACACATCTGTAAAAATTGGTCCGATAAAGAAGACTCCGAGCATGGCTAAAATCATCAAGCCAAGTCCGATTATAATCGTCCATTTACGACCAATTTTATCAGCGAGCATACTCGCCGGAACAAAAGTGATCAAAGAAACTACTGTCAAAACAATTGTTCCCATTGAAAATTTTGCAAAATTTAAATAATAAGTTGAATAATTGCTCCAAAAAGTTTCAACCGCATTAAAAGCCGCAAACCATAGAAAAATCGCCACAATCAATAAAATTAATGCAGTTCGATTTTTTTTCGAAAGTTTTTGTTCTTCGTGAAGTGGTTCTTCGACTTCTGCTTCTAATTCGCCTCGTGCTAAATCGTCTTTCATTTCTAAAAGAATTTTATTTTCATTCGTGGTAACCGCTAAAACAATCATTGTGATCAACATACAAAGCGCCGCGATAATAAATGGAAGATACATCATAAAATTTCCCTTGGAAATAACGAAGTAATCTTCTGGTGTGATTACCATTGCAATAACACCAGCTAAAATTGCTCCAACATATCCAACTAAATTAATTATTCCGTTAGCTTTTGAACGAAGCGGTTTAGGAGTGATATCGGGCATAAGAGCAACTGCGGGGTTGCGGTAAGCTTGCATGAAAATCAACACCAGACCCATCGTGATAATAAAACCAATTAATGAATCGTAAGCGTACGCAATAGGTAAACCGATCAACGCAATTGCAGATAAAACAGTTCCGACGATGATATAAGGCATTCTTTTACCGAGTTTAGTTTTAGTTCGATCTGATAAATAACCAAATAATGGAAGCATGAATAGAGCAAAGATGTTATCAAGCGCCATCAAAACTCCAACTAAATATTGAACTTCGTGTTCGGCTTGTCCTAATTGCTGCATTAATAACTGTGTTAAAATAGCAGGAACATAAGTGTTATAAACTTGCCATAACATCAAAATCCCAAAAAATGCAAAACCGATGATAAACGTGCGTTTATAATTTAAAACCAAGCGTCCATCATTAACCTTTGACTTGTTTTTCATATTTTTATCCTCTTTTTCTATTATCTCAAAAAATCACCTCAATGATTACTTTTTAAAAAAATTGGAAAAATAATTTTCGTGATTTATACTACAAGTATGTCAAATTATGAAGTGTCTGTTGTTGCAATTGCACACAATCAAGAAGCTTTTATCGAACGAGCCATAAAATCATTAATCACGCAAGATTTTGCACTTCCTTATGAAATAATCGTCGTCAATGATTCTTCAACCGACAACACCGAAAATATCATTCAATCACTAGTTAATAAACACGATAATATTCGTCTTTTGAATGTCTCATTTAAGGCTCCTGGTTTAACAAGAATTGCAGGACTTCAAGCAGCGACTGGTAAATACATCACTTTTTTAGATGGAGATGATTTTTATCATAAGAGCATGATTCGAATTTTATACGATGCAATGATTAAAAACGCTGCCGATCTCGTCCATTGTTCTCATTTTTATTTAAGAAAAAAGCACATCCAATCGAACAAATTACATAGAAATGCGGTTTTTGATAAATATGGCGCTCTTAATGCTTACTTTCAAGACATCTATTTCTTGAGCTTTATGAGTACAAAAATGTTCAACGCAAAATTATTAAAATCCATTGATTTTCATATTCCGCGATACAATGTTTTATTCGAAGATGTCGTCATGTGTTTTGAGATTTTAGCAAAGTGCGAGAAAGTTGTGACAATTAAAGACAATCTTTATTATTACGATAAAACTAACGTTCACTCTGCAACTAATACGGCAAAACAACGTGTCCAAGGACACATTAACGTTTTTGCATTGATTCGACATCTCATCGATTTAACTGGCGATGAAGAAATTTTGAAATTATGGCGAAAACACAAAATAAGAAGAAAACTCTCTCTTCTTGCAGATGCTCTATTAGACAAAAAACATCCCAAAAAAGCAGCAGAGTCAAAATCATTTAGACAGCAAATGAGACTAATTAATGATAAAAAAGTTTTAAAAATTGAAGATCAGCCTTATAGCAAATTTATCAAAGATTCTTTGTCTTAAAAATCAGTATCTTTTAAGTCCTAAATAGCTGCATTTGCATCTGTATTTTTACTTTTTCTTAAAATAAAAAAATAACCTGATGGCCTTGATTTATTAATAAAAAACAAGCGAATTGCAAATTGATATATTTTGAATTAGGGTGGTATAAATCTCAGATTAAAAAGATGTTTACAAAAGAGATAATTTGTTTTAAAAAGACTGAATACAATCTTTATTTTTTCTCTCTTAAAATGTCAAATTGGTTTATTTTAGTTATAAAATATGTTCTAATGTTATAGGTTATTTTTAGGGAGCAACGATTCATTATGTATAACAACAAAAATTCATTAAATAAACGCTCATTTATTTCCGCTTTGGTTACCGGTATTCTCGGTTTCTTTTTAGCTTTTAATATGAGTAGGACTACTACTCAATTAGAAATGCCAACTATTCCAGATACAACATTGATTGAAGAACATGAAAAAATTCCTGAAATTCAATCAGCGGTCGGTACTTATTATGATGGAATCAGTTCTTCATTAACCGGAAACGATTTGCTTAGCGCTTTAAGATCACTTAATTCTTCTAAGAGAATTAGAACTATTGGTTATAAAAATTTTGGAAATTATTATCTTCAAACTGACGGAGACCCAAATAATTCTAAAAACATTATTTCTTTCTATTCCGGAAATTCAGTAGAATTTACTGGAAGTTTCAGTGGTAACGTCAACCGCGAACACGTCTGGCCAAATTCACGTGGAGGAAACTTAGTCGACGCCGATATTCACATGCCGCGTCCAACAATCGCAAGTGAAAACGGTTCGCGTGGTAACTCTTTTTATGTCGAAGGTATGAAAAGCACAACTGCTGGATGGGATCCGGCGATGGAAACTTTTGGTCTTGAAAAATATCGTGGCATTTCAGCTCGAATCATCTTTTATTCTGTAGTCGCTAGTAGCAGTTTAAGTCTTATCGATGCGACAAATGATAATACCGATAATAAAACAATGGGTAAACTAAGTGATTTATTATCTTGGAATCTACGTTATGGGATCGATGATACCGAAATCAGAAGAAATGAAGCTATTGCAGGATCAGATATTCAAGGTAATCGCAATCCATTTATCGATCACCCAGAATATGCATGTAAGATTTGGGGCGATACAAACTCGACAACTCAAAGCATTTGTGCCGCTTATTCAAATCCCACTATCTCTTTAGATAAAACAACTGCTAGTGTCAATGTTGGCAGCACAACTACTCTAACTGCCACCGTGACAAATTCTTCTAGTGGAATCACTTGGACTTCCAGTAAAACTAGCGTCGCGACTGTTAATTCAAGTGGTGTCGTCACCGGTGTCTCAACTGGAACTGCGACAATCACTGCTTCAATTACTGAAAATTCAGTTCAATATACTGCAACTTGTACAATCACTGTCAATCCGGCTGGTTTTGTTGGTGTCAGCGGTATCTCACTCAATAATACTAATGCTAGTATCTTAATCGGTAATACTGTAGGACTTACGGCTACTATTGCACCATCTAATGCAACTAATAAAACTGTAAATTGGACTAGCAGTAGCAGTTCAATTGCCACAGTCAGTTCTTCAACTGGAACCTCGATTACTGTAAACGGAGTCGGTAAAGGGACTGCGACGATCACCGCAACTTCTGCCGATGGTGGTTTTACTGCGACGTGTTTAGTTGTCGTCAGCGATCCGAACGGATCTAGTGAATGGGTTAAAATCACTTCTGCTGCTGGACTCATTCCGGGTAAATACATTATCACTGCGCCTCGATCGCCCGGTGGCGAATTAATGGCGATGAAAAACGATAATGGAGCTGCTGGGGCTCCACCTGCTACTTCGCTATCTTGGCATGGCTCTGGATCTAGCGCTGTACCTTTAGAAAGTTCATATAATGATACGGCAGGAACGGACGTTATTTGGGATATTACCAAAAACGGGAATGCATATACAATCAGGCCTACGGGAGTTAGTGACGAAAATTTATATTCAACGAATGCTAATAACGGTCTCCGTGTTGGGACAACCGCTGATACTTGGTCATTAAATTATGTCAATTCATATATCACGATGCAAGAAGCTAACAATAACCGCTGGGTGGAAATTTATAATGCTTCTGATTTTAGAGGTTATGGGTCGATCACTTCTGGCGGGCAACTTTCCGCTAACGCAGATTGTTTTAAAATGCAATTTTTCCGTCATGATACTGTAGCCAGTTCAACTTTAACTTCTATTTCTGTGACGAACAATCCGAGTAAAACTTCATATGTTGTCGGTGAAACTCTGAATTTATCTGGGCTAGTAATAACTGCTAATTATTCTGATAATTCTTCTTCAGTTGTCACCGGTTATACGACTAACCCTGCTAATGGCGCGACTCTTAATACAGTCGGAACTCAAGTCGTCACTGTTTCTTACGTTGAAAATTCAATAACTAAAACGACTACTTTTAATGTGACAGTTTCAAGTGGGAACGTAGCTTTAGCAGGCGTGACTTTAAATGTTTCAAGTGGGAATTTAGTAGTTGGAGGAACTTTAAATTTAACTGCAACAATAAATCCTAACAACGCATATCCTGGCCCAACAATTTCTTGGTCGACCAGCAATGTCAATGTTGCAAGTGTTTCTAATGGAGTTGTAACCGCGATTGGAGTTGGAACTGCGACAATTACTGTTACTGCCAAGCAAGGAACAACGACAAAAACTGCCACCTGTACGGTGAACGTCGCTGCAGCGCCATTTTCACCAACAACCACTTATGAAAGTGGAGGCATCGGAACAACTGCAACTTTAGTTACTGATGTATCTACATTATCTGCTGGAGATATCATTGTCATCTCAACCTCTACTGGTCATGCATTAGGCGCTGCAAATGGAACATTCCGAAGCAGTACTTCAGTCACTATCTCTGGCAACAAAATTACCTCTTTAGGTAGCGCTACACTTCTCACACTTGGTGGAAGTTCAGGATCTTGGACTCTTTCTAGTGGTACGGAATATCTTTATTTCACTGGTTCGAAAAATACTCTTCAAACCGGAACTTCTACTAGCTCTGGTAATACTTGGAATATCGCTATTACTAGTAATATTGCGACAATAACTAACGTTGATTCTCCAACTAGAGTTATGCAATATAATAATAGTTCTCCGCGATACGCGTGCTACACTTCTTCGCAAGTAAAACCTAGTATTTACAAAGTAGATGTCTCAACACCTTTATATAACTATGATTATTTAATCGACGTTCTTGATGGTGATTACTGCACGATGGATTTAGCGGGCCTTAATCTCATTTATACTCGTTATAATGCAATGACTTCAACGGAAATCACGCATTTCAATTCAACGATTATCACTGGTCAAGATCTCAATAGTTATACCGGTTATCAAACTTATACTGAAGCGATGCTCAGAAGAACTAAACTTCAAGGATCTGGAATCTCAAATATTTCTATGGATTTATTTACAAATAATCAATTCCTCTACTTGACTATCGGAATTTCTACTTTATCAATTATCGCGATATTCTCGTACTTCTTAATGAGAAAAAAATATTCTTAAAATTTTAACGTAATAATATTTAAAAACAACCGCTGAGGTTCATTGAGAACTAGCGGTCTTTTTAATTAAAATATAATGAATTATTTTAGAGAGTAAGCCGTTTTTATGAAGTTTTATGAACAAAAACTAAAATATACATTTATATTTAGTTTTATTTTTCTTTTAGTGCTAAACTGAATTTAAAGAGGAAAAAAATGAAAAAGATTGCAAAAATCGCAGCGTTATTCTTAGTTTTTGGCTTAGTCGCCTGTTCTGGAAAAGCCATTTCTAGAGGAGAAGCCATTGATATTTTGACTTCAATTGTCGAAAAAGAAGAGGCAGGAGAAATTGGGAACGTTGATGTGTTCAGAGTCGAGGAGATGGTTAAAATAGTCGAGGAACAGGGCACCTTAAAAATTTCACAAATTGCTGCCATTGATGGTAAAGCCAAACAGGTTTATTATAAGCAAGAAATGCAAGTGATTGCAGACGGCGAAAATGAAACGTCTACCACTGAACGGTGGATGTATAAAAAGAACAATGTTATTTATGATGTTTCTCGTAATGATGATGAGAAAGAATATTCGATTAGTGACGAGGAAGAAGATTTAGAATTTTTTAATGAAATGTTTGAAAATATAGATGCGTCGGTCAAAAGTTACTATAACTCATCTGATTTTACTGCGAGTGTATCTTTACAGTATTTGAATGACCTTGAAGAAATCACCGCAGTCTCTTCGACAAGTATATCAATTGTGAGTGAGTCTCACAAATCAAAAGGACCGGGTCACCTTATCAGTGAGATTGTTTTGTCCACCAATGATGAAGAAGGAGAACAAACCAGCCCCTCTAGTTTAAAATTCACTTTTACAAATTATCGATTGACGTTTGGAGAAGAATTGACTAAATCTCCTTTCAGTTCAAACGGAACAATGCTCAGTTCGGCGAATCTCAATTATACTCGCGCAAATATCTCTTTACCAAATATTACAGACTACACACTCGTTGAATAAACTATAATAAAATTTAAATGACACTAAAAGAGGCGATTTTCTGCCTCTTTTTTTAAGGTTTACATTACTTGTAAATAGGATTTTGTTATTGTAAAATTAACACGCTGAAAGAAGCAAGAAAAGGAGACTATTATGCCTTTAGTCAATTCAAAAGAACTATTTAAAAAAGCTTACGAGCAAGGATACGCAATCGGAGCTTTTAATGTTAACAATATGGAAGTCGTTCAAGCGATTACCGAAGCTGCTAACGAACTGAGATCACCGATTATTCTACAAGTTTCAGCCGGTGCAAGAAAGTACGCTAAGCACGGTTATTTAATGGCTTTGGTTGAAGCCGCTATCAAAGATACAAATATTCCAATCGTCCTTCATCTCGATCACGGAGACAGTTTTGAACTCTGTAAAGAATGTATCGATGGTGGATTTACTTCTGTCATGATCGATGGTTCTAAGTATTCGTTTGAAGAAAATATTGCTCTAACAAAAAAAGTCGTCGATTATGCTCATGCTCACAATCCTTATATCACTGTTGAAGGCGAACTCGGAACTTTAGCAGGCATCGAAGATGATGTCCACGTTAAAGAGGATGAAGCACAATTCACCAATCCTGACCAAGTCGAAGAATTCGTCAAAAGAACTGGAGTCGATTCACTTGCAATCGCAATTGGTACTTCTCACGGTGCATACAAATTTAAGCCAGGTCAAAAACCTCGATTGAGATTTGATGTTCTTGAAGAAATTTCGCGTCGTCTTCCAAATTTCCCAATCGTCCTTCACGGAGCGTCTAGTGTTCCACAAGAATATGTGAAGATGATTAACGAACACGGTGGCAAAATGCCTGATGCAATTGGAATTCCTGAAGCATTACTCGCACAAGCAGCGAAAATGGCGGTTTGTAAAATCAATATCGATTCTGACCTTCGTCTATCGATGACTGGGACAATTCGTAAACATCTAGTCGAACATCCAGACCATTTCGATCCTCGCCAATACATGGCAGATGCTCGGGCTGCGACCAAAGAACTCGTCAAACATAAAATCAAAAACGTTCTTGGTTCAGACGGAAAAGCTGATTAATTAAATATCTAATAAACGCATCACTCATAACATCTATGATGCGTTTTTTTATTTTTTGACTTTGCTACTTAAAGCATATGGATTGAATTTTTGGATAAGACGTCTTACTTTTATATTGTCATTATTATTCTTCATCGATTTTGAAAGCTTTAAATCATCATCAAATCTGCATCCCATAAAATAAATTATTCAAATTGTTAAGCATAAATTTTAAAGTATTAGACATTGTCTAAAATAATGTGTTTTTCCTAAAAAAATACTTTAAGAGAGAGCGTTAAAATAATAGAATAGGAATGCTAACAAAAATAACCATCATGTTCCAAACCAAATTTGTTAGAGCAAAAGCAATTTTTTTATCATAATTGGAGGAAATAGTATGATCAACGTAATTAAAAGAAATGGTGAAATAGTCGAATTTTCAATTGAGAAAATCGAAGAAGCAATTGAAAAAGCTTTCGTTGCCGAACATAAATCTTATAACGACGAAATCATTCAACTCCTCGCATTGAAAGTGACCGCTGATTTCAATAAAAAAATAAAAAATGAGACAATCTCGGTTGAGGATATTCAAGATTCAGTCGAAAACGTCCTCATCGCTGCGAATTATGTCGACGTTGCTAAATCATACATGATTTACCGCAAACGTCATGAAAACTTAAGACAAATTAAGAACACTAATCTCGATTATAAAAATGTCGTCGATAATTATTTGAAAATCAACGACTGGAGAGTAAAAGAAAATTCGACTGTCACTTATTCGGTAGGAGGTTTAATCCTCTCTAATTCTGGAGCGGTCACCGCGAATTATTGGCTGAGCGAAATTTATGACCCAGAAATTGCTAATGCACATCGAAATGCGGATATTCATCTCCATGATTTATCGATGTTGACCGGCTATTGCGCTGGTTGGTCGCTTAGACAACTGATCAAAGAGGGCTTAGGAGGCGTTCCTGGAAAAATCACTTCTTCTCCGGCTTCTCATCTATCAACTTTATGTAACCAAATGGTCAATTTCCTCGGGATTATGCAAAATGAATGGGCAGGCGCTCAAGCTTTTTCATCCTTTGATACTTATTTAGCCCCGTTTGTCAAAGTCGATAATCTCACTTATAAACAAGTCAAACAATGCATTCAATCATTCATCTATGGAGTTAACACACCTTCTAGGTGGGGAACTCAAGCCCCGTTTAGTAATATCACTCTCGATTGGGTCGTTCCTAACGATATGGCGGAATTAAATTGCCTCGTCGGAGGAAAAGAAATGGATTTCAAATATAAAGATTGTCAAAAAGAAATGGACATGATTAATAAAGCTTTTATCGAAATAATGATAGAAGGTGATGCTAATGGTAGAGGTTTTCAATATCCAATACCTACTTATTCAATAACTAAAGATTTTGATTGGGCAGAAACCGAAAATAATAAATTATTGTTTGAAATGACAGCTAAATATGGAACTCCTTATTTTTCTAACTATATTAATAGTGATATGGAACCAAGTGATGTTAGAAGTATGTGTTGTCGTTTAAGACTTGATTTAAGAGAATTAAGAAAAAAATCAGGTGGCTTTTTTGGAAGTGGAGAATCTACTGGTTCAATTGGTGTGGTAACAATAAATATTCCCCGAATTGCTTATTTAGCTAAAGACGAAAAAGAATTTTATGAACGATTAGAAAAACTAATGAATTTATCGGCTCGATCACTTAAAGTAAAAAGAAATGTGTTAAATAAATTATTAAGCGAAGGTTTGTACCCGTATACTAAAAGATATTTAGGAACATTTGAAAACCATTTCTCTACAATTGGTTTAATTGGGATGAATGAAGCATCATTAAATGCTAATTGGATTAAAGAAGATTTAACAAATGAAAAAGCCCAAAAATTTACTAAAGAAGTTTTAAACTTTATGAGAGAAAAATTATCTGATTATCAAGAAGAATATAGTGATTTATATAACTTAGAAGCAACTCCAGCTGAATCAACAACTTATCGCTTTGCAAAAAAGGATAAAGAATTATATCCTGACATAATTACTGCCTCAGATGATGAGACTCCTTATTATACAAATAGTTCTCATTTACCAGTTGGTTATACTGAAGATATTTTTGAAGCATTGGAAATTCAAGATGAATTACAAACTTTATACACATCGGGTACCGTATTTCATGCTTTCTTAGGAGAAAGGTTGCCGGATTGGAAAGCAGCTGCTTCTTTAGTTAAAAAGATCGCTGAAAATCATAAACTACCATATTATACTTTAAGTCCAATATATTCTGTTTGTAAAAATCATGGTTATTTTAATGGTGAAGTTTCAAACTGCGAAATCTGTGGTGAAGAAACCGAAATTTATAGTCGCATTACAGGATATTATCGTCCAGTTAAGAATTGGAATGATGGTAAAGCCAAAGAATATAAGATGAGAAAGTCTTATGATGTAGAAGGCAAAAAAAAATTTAAATTAAAAGATGGCATTTACTTATTTGGTACTAAGACTTGTCCTAATTGTAAAGTTGCAATTAAATTATTTGATAAAGAAGGTATTAAGTACAAATATATTGATGCTGAAGAAGGAGTAAAATATCAAGAAAACTCCAACCTTAATTATCATAAAAAATTGCCAAATGGAGCAAATTAATAATATATCAGATATCAAAAAATATCTTGAAAAAAAATAGGAGAATAAACATGTATGACATTATAATAATAGGTGGTGGTCCAGCTGGAATGACAGCAGCTATTTATACCGCAAGAGCAGGACTTAAAACTTTAATTTTAGAAAAAGAAAGCATTGGAGGGCAAATATCAACGACTTCACAAGTTGAAAATTATCCGGGGTTTATTAAAATTAGTGGGGGAGAACTATCAATTAATATGTACGACCAAGTATTAAAAGCAGGAGCGGAATTTGAATTTGATATGGTAACAAAAATTATTGATGGTAAAACTAAAAAAGTAATTACGCAAGATAAAGAATATGAGTGTAAAGCTATTATAGTCGCAACCGGAGCGAAATATCGTCAATTAGGTACCGATAGTGAAAAAAAACTTATTGGCAAAGGTATTCATTTTTGTACTTCATGTGATGCCGCTTTTTATAAAGATAAAATAGTAGCTGTTATTGGTGGGGGAAATTCAGCGGTTGCCAGTGCATTAGCATTAGCTGATTTAGCTTCTAAAGTTTATATGATCCAAATTCTTGATAAATTAACTTGTGAACATGAGTCTAAACAACAAGTAAAAGCTAAAAAAAATATTGAAATAATCCTTGATGCTGAATTAGAAGATTTTTTAGGAGAGGAAAATTTAGAAAAAATAAAAATTAAAGTTAAAGGTGAATCTAGAGAAATTAAAGTTGATGGGGTATTTGAATCTATCGGAATGATACCTGATACCAAATTTGTTGTTGATTTTTTAGATATTGATGAAGCTGAATATATTGTAAGTAATGATTGTAATACTGAGAGAGAAGGCATATTTGTTGCTGGAGATTGCCGGACAAAAGAAGTCAGACAACTTACTACTGCAACTAATGATGGAACGATTGCGGCTACTTTAGCTATCAATTTTATTAAAAATCAAGCTTAAAAAATATTGACTTTCAAAAAGGTTTATAATATACTTTTTTTAGTCAAGAAATATTATTTCTTGACTACTGAGTAGAAT
>LSQX01131008.1_pt1 | contig 12012 bp, 7 predicted proteins | sample 654561 | NCBI WGS metagenome assembly LSQX01 (sample SAMN04489861, study PRJNA283612) | anaerobic digester metagenome | isolation source: 4 biogas reactors fed with cattle manure at either 37C or 55C with and... | place: Denmark: Kongens Lyngby | collected 2014 | reverse complement strand
GTCCCAGCTAAATTAGTAATTCCAGGGTGTTTAATTTTCTTCTTTTTTTTCTTTTGCATTATCGTTAACACAATTTATTGGATAGTGCTACTTTATGATTCACTATTGATACTTATTCCTTTCCCAAATTTTGCGATTTTGTCTTTTTCTGCTTCATTGATTAAACCACATTCGATTAGTCCGGCAACAAATTCATTGCTTTTCAGGTCTTCAAAAGTTATGTCGCTATATTGGTGAATTAATTTGAATCCATCGACCAACAGATGTGCTTGTGGCCATTTAATTTTATAGATAATTGTATTCGCTGCTGATTTTGCCGCTTTCTCGATATATTCATTATTATTTTCCCAAAGATTGGGATGCTCCGGGAAGAGCGCTTTGGGATTAGCTATAAAAAATTCAACAAGGTCGTCTAACAGTCTGTCTTTTGATTCGTTAATTTGCTTTGCAATGCCATTAATAGTCTTGGATTGAACATTATTTATTTGTGAAGTTAAGTTTTCGACTTCCGATTCAAATTCTCTTTTTTTGTTCTTGTCTAGCAAATTTTCTTCCCGGGATTTTACCTTATTTAAATAGGTCTTCCTGATTTCTTCGATTTTTGCTTTGAAGTCGTTTAGATACTCGAAAACTTCTTGATCGTCTTTTTTATTAAATAAGTTGAGTCTAGTTTCCAAGTTGGCTATTAACGTAGCATCCATTATCGGAAGGGCTTGCGCTGGAATATCAATTTTTTTGTATTGTAAGTTGGCACCTTCAAATTTAAATTTCACGTACTGGAATTTATTGGAATAAAATTCAACAATCCTTTTATAATCTGGATCCAATGGCGGGTTTTTTTCCAAATTGACTCTAACTTTTTCAATCTCCGAGTCAGATATAACCGCAATTGTAGCAGGTATTTCTGGAACTATTTCTTCGGGAAATAATATTTGTGTACATTCTTCACGATCTGTTTTATCTATGCCAGGAAAGAAATAATTTTTTAAACGGAAAATACTAACCGGTTCAATACGAACAGCATTGATAGTTTCTTTATCAGCCGGTATCATGGTACGTGATTCAATAAAAAGATAATATCCTATATTATCACAAATAATAAAGGAAATTCTGTTGTCTTTCAGGCTTTTTATGCCATCATGTTTTTTTAGCAAACTTTCTGTCGACTTGAAATCTCCATATCCTTGGCGAAATGTGTTCGCATCAAAATCGATTAAAATATAAATCTTCACCTTTTCGTTATGCATGTTTTGCATGGAGTTTAATTCGGAGATGGCCTTCGATATTTCAGGGTGTAACGAAGGCAAGCACAGGTATAGATTTTCCTTTGCAGATTTTATCATTTCTGTAAGTGAGCGTGTGTTGATTTTTTTGAAGTAATCCATATTTGAGGTGTTATAGCTGTTGGTTTCAATTCTACTTTGTGGTAATTTACTTATATAAACCAATGCCCCTTACCTTTCTGTCATACAATTCATTAAACCAGAGTCGTTTAAACATGGTATTTATGCGGTCCTCGGAAAGTTTGTTGTAAAATTCCAATTTTGTATTAATGAAGTTCAGTAATTCGCTGTCGATTTCCTCATTGAATTTTTCCTGAATATTGTCTTTCGAGTTATGTGGATTAAAGAAACTCATCAATTCTTCATTTGAGTAAATTCTATCTTTCATTCGCTCGAAATCTACACGGTCTTCATCGGTAAGGTCGAGGCCAAAGGTTTCATTTAAAATCTTAATAATGTTAGTCAATAAATCCAGTTCATCTTCGGGTGATTTGCCTCCACCTCCCGGTTTCATTCCCTCCATGCTTCCGTCTGCAGATGTCAATTCAAGATCGGTTGTATATTTATGTTGAATTTTAAAGCTGTGCAGTTCCACTTCACCCAAAACGTCCAATGGCAAGCTCGATTTGATGTAAGGGAGTTTCTTTATTAAAGCTGTCAGAAAAACGTAATACTTTTCCAGCTCAATATCTGTAAAGGTTATGATACCCCTTAAAAAACGATATAGCTTGACAAAAGACTTGGCATCGGCTTTGAAACCGTTTTGCTGGTCTTCATCTAAATGCGCTTCATACCTTCGGCAGACTTCATTTAGAATGGGCTGAAGTTTCTCGTAATTATCGCCTTTTCGGAAAAAGATATTTGCAAAGGCATCTATTTCATTTTGGTACAACAGGTTATAACCATCTATTTTATTCTGAACATCATAAAGCGCGTTAGGGTTGGTTTGATGCTCTTCCTCCATGTAGTTTTTCCCGTAGAACTGCTGGAAATCTTCCTGCACCATTTCGGGGTCATTCACAAAATCGAGCACCATGGTTGAGTCTTTTCCGCGTGTTGTCCTGTTTAAACGGCTTAACGTTTGTACAGTACTTGTCCCGCCCAACTTTTTATCAACAAACATGGTGTGTAACAGTGGCTCATCGAAGCCTGTCTGGAATTTGTTGGCCACAATCAGAATACGGTATTTCGGTAGTTTAAGCGCTTCTGGTATGCTTATTTTCCCTTGGAGGTTATTCATGTTTACCTCGGTATAATCCATACCGGTTTCATCGTCGCGAATAGTGCCGGAGAAAGCTACCAGAGCACCATAGGGCAATTTCATTTCACGCATGATGTCGTCGAATTTGCGCTTAAACCGAACGGCGTGGAGACGGGAACGTGTGACCAGCATTGCCCTGGCTTTTCCCTGAATTTCGTTTTGCGTTTGAGAAACAAAATGCTCAATCATAATCCGGGCTTTCTTTTCGATAGCATGGTCTTGCAAATCGACATAGGAGCCCAGTAAACGGACTGTTTTTTTCTTCTCGTATTCCTTGTCCGGTATTTCGCTGCGCTTTACAATTTTGTAGTAACGCTTAAACGAAGTATAGTTTTTTAGAACATCGAGGATAAAGCCTTCCTTAATGGCTTGTTCCATCGAGTAGATGTCAAATGGTTCTTTCGTTCCATTTTCTTGCACCGTTCCAAATAGCTCAATGGTTTTTGGTTTGGGTGTAGCGGTGAAGGCAAAAAAGGAGATGTTTTTTTGAACTCCTTTGCTTTTAATTTCGTCTTCAATAATATCCGAAAGTGATTTTTCTTCGCTTTCCAATTTTTCAGCCACTTCAAGCGACAGCGCTTTTCGCATGTGACCGGCGGCATCACCAGATTGCGAACTGTGCGCCTCATCGATAATAACGGCGTAATTTCGATTCGGTAGTTTGGCTATGGTCTCGGAAATTATTGGGAATTTCTGAAGTGTTGTTACGATAATACGTTTCCCATCGAGAATAGCCTGTTTGAGGTCCTGACTCGTTTTACGTTCATCGATGTATGCCACTACTCCGGGAGTGTCATCTAACTGACGAATGTTTTCTTGAATTTGTTTATCCAATACCCGACGATCGGTTACAACAATTGTGGAGTCGAATAGCGCTTTGTCGTCGTTATAGTTTTGATAAAAGCCCGACAAACGATAAGCCAACCATGTAATACTGTTTGACTTACCCGAACCTGCAGAGTGTTGTCCTAAATAACGGCCTCCTATACCCTCTTCTCGGACTGCATCAAGCATACGGTTTACAATACGACGCTGGTGGAAACGAGGAAAAAGTAATTTGGTAGAAGTCTTTTCTTTTAAAGATTTTGTTCTCTCGTCGTAATATGTCTCTTTTTCAGTCTGCATACTGATAAAGTTCTGAATCAAATCCAAAAGGGAATCTTTCCGCAACACATCTTCCCATAAATAGGCCGTAGCATAACCGTTATCGTTGAGGTTCTCCAATCCCTTATTAAAGGGCAAGAAGAAAGTTGAGTCACCCTTCAGATGAGTTGTCATAAATACCTTCTCTGTACCCACTGCAAAATGTACCAAACAACGTTGAAATTCAAGGAACGCTTCACCTTTGGGGTTACGGTCTTTCATGTACTGCTTGATGGCATTGTGATGGTTTTGACCGGTTAAAGCATTCTTCAGTTCCATGGTAACTACCGGAATACCATTGATGAAAAGAACAATATCAATTTCATTGGTATTTCTGTTCGAGTATTGCAATTGACGGACAATAGCCAGTCGATTCTTTTTGTACCATTCCTCATGTTCGGGCGTTTTGTTATTGGCCGGTTGAAAATAGACCAAATCCAGCGACTTTCCACGGTCTTTGAGTTTGTGGTGCAGAACATGCAAGGTTTTGTGCATACTTAAATTACGGGCAACATTACTCACAATCTGGTTATCGACGTTTGCGCCGTATTGTTCTTCGAGTGCTTTGTATTTTTCGGGCTGCGTTTCTTTTATAAAAGCAATAATTTCGCCCGGAATAACATATAATTCTTTGTTATAATCGGCAGGGGATATGGTGTGATATTCCTGTACTTCGTTTACCAGGTAGTTTTCGATATGTGCTTCAAAGTCTATTTCTTTTGTTCCTGTTGCCATAAGTGTCTTGAAATATGTTGGGTCTGATCCTTTGAAAAACTTTAATTGTTTTCCGGGTTAATCTCCATTTGATTTCCTTCCATTAATTCAGCCGGGAAGGTTTTCTTTGAATCAACTTTCAATGCTTTTAACTTTTCAGCCTGGCGAATGAGGTTATCATTGCCGGTTGCCAATTGCTTGGTAGCATCCTCATAGGCCACTTGAGCCTTACCAATACCATCTCCAACCTTTTTAAAGTTCTCTGCGAAACCAACAAACTTATTGTATAATTTCTCTCCACGTTCTACAATTGCCTGGGCATTTTTACTCTGGTGGTCTCTGTCCCAAAGGTTTGATATAAGTTTCAGTGCAGCAATTAAATTAGTTGGACTGATTAATATAATTCGTTTTTCATAAGCAAAACTCCACAGGTTTGGTTCTTCCCTTACTGCTAACATGTAAGCCGGTTCGTTGGGAATGAACATCATTACAAAGTCGAGCGACTTATCGAAATTTTCGTACCCGCGCTTGCTTAAGCCAACAATATGGTTTTTAATGTCCTGCACGTGTTGTTTGATGTATCGGTTTTGAAAATCGGTGTCGGCGGCTGACAAAAAGTTGGTATAGGCTATCAGAGATACTTTAGAGTCGATAATCACTTTGCGTTGGTCGGGGTATTGAATAATGGCATCCGGGCGCATTTTCTTGCCATCTTCGCCAATCAAATAGTTCCCGTTATCATCCTTTAAATAATTTTCGAGGAAATATTCGCGGTCTTTGGTTAAGCCCGATTGTTCGAGAATGCTTTCCAGAATCATTTCGCCCCAGCCTCCCTGAGCTTTGGGATCTGCTTTTAGTGCCCGTGTGAGGTCATTGGCTTCTTTGCTCAATTTCTCATTCAAACCTACCAATTCCTTCACTTTCTCGCCCAATGAGAACCGTTCTTTGGCTTCCTTGTCGTACACCTCGTCCACTTTCTTTTTAAAGGAATCCAGGTTTTCCCCAAGTGGTTTTAACAAGGCTTCTAAGTTTGATTTATTGGTGCTTGTGAATTTTTCGGTTTTTTCTTCCAGAATTTTATTGGCGATGAGTTCAAAATCGCTGTTGAATTTTTTTCCGATTTCCTCTATCTCTTTTTTCTGATTTTCCAGTTTTTCCGCTAACGCTTCATTATTTGCAGAAAGGCTAGCCACATTTTTATTGGCCTCGTTAAAATCGTTTGTTTTCTGTTCGAGCAGTTCTTCCGTTTTCGATAACTTCTGATTTAATTTTTCAATTTCTTTTGTGAGGCCATCTTTTTCAACATTCAGTTGAGCCAGAAGGGTGTCTGCATCCGTTTTTTGTTGTTTGGCTGTTTCCAGTTTTTCAATTGCTTGTTCTTTATCTTGTTTTGCCTGTTTTTCGTTTTCTCTTGCAGTCTCCAATTCCGACTTTAATGTGGCCATTTGTCCGGTAAAATTGCGCAGCTCACCTTCTTTCTTCTGAATGTTTTCCTGGGCTGAATTTAATTCACTTAAAAAGCGTGTGCTTTTATCGGTTTCGGCCAATAGTTTTGACGATGCTTCGTTAAAATCGGCCTGTAATTTTTCAAAAACCGTTTTATGCACCGAGGAAGTACTTAGTTTTTGTTTGGCAATTAGCCAAACGATTAGCCCACCAATTATTAATCCTATTCCGATAAAAGCGATTTCCATATTCTTATTTTAGTTTATTTTTGTTAGTTTCCAATCCCGTACATCAATTTTACCGGTTACGGCTTCTGAAATCAGGGATTGACGGTAGAGTTTGAGTTTTTCGATTGAGTCGAGTGATTTATCAATGATATTTTTTAACTTATTTAAAGTTTCATCGAGATATTTAACAATTTCATTTTGCTCGTCTTTTTCAGGGAAAATTACCGGAAAGTTTTCGAGCTGAAATTGACTTATCATTGGAACTGCGGTATTAGCTTGCAATAAATTGACCTCGCTTTGTATTCGATTGCTAAATAGCCAAAAATATAAGTACCGAGGTTGTATTGATATATTATTTAGAATCACCATACTTGGATTAATTGTTGCATCACCAATTGGTTTATTAATATGGCATACCTTTCCTAAACTTCCTCTTTGGGTTATTATCACATCACCTACTTTTACCATTATTTCAGGTGATTCATAATATTTTTCCCATGAAATGTATTCCGGGCTCGACAGGTCCAAATTGTTATCCTTATCAATGTGCTTTGCTCCTAAGGTTAAAGCTCCTTCTCCTTCGTTAACTAAATCTTCCTTTGTATAACCTTTAAAACCTATTCTACCATTAATTTGGGCGATGTGTTTGACTTTGGCTTCTTGCCAATGCTCCGGAATCTCACCTAACCACTCAATGCCGCTGTCTTTCATTGGTACATTGGGATTTAAGCCCTTGGTTACAGCCTCGTTAATGATGGCCTGGCGTTGCACTTTGAGTTTTTCAATGAGTAGCTCTTTTTTCTCAATCAACGCATCAATTTGAGCTGCTTTGTGGTCGAGATAGGCGGCGATGGCGGCTTGCTCTGAAAGAGAAGGGGATGAAAACAAAATTTCATTCAAATTCTCCTGTGTCATACTGGGAACCGCTGAACTTTCTTGGTAAAAATCAAAAGGTATAGTTTTACACAAATAGAAAAAATACTTCGGATTTGTGCTTTCTTTAATTTGAGTGTAGAAAAGGGTATCTACTGTCCAAAAAGGTTCTTCTATATAGAAAGGTTTGTCAATGGTTCCCTTCCTCCCTAAAAGAACAGATGGTTTATCGTAAAGAAATGTTGAAGCTCTTCCAAATTCCCCTCCAGTTCCGAAAACCGGATAACCACCTTCGTCGATTAAAACTTCTTTTTGGTCTTTACCATTGCAAATTTTTGCAAAATGTTTTAGTCGTTTCACGTTCCAACCTGCAGGAATTTCTCCAATTCTTTCAACTCCACTATTTTTATATTTCTCGTATCGTTTCATTATGCCAATAACTCTTTTAAAAGGTCAACAATTCCTTTTTCACCGGTTTCCGGGTTGCCATATTCCAGGATTTTAATGTCTTCGGCAATGGTTTCGGAGCTTTCCAAACCTTTGTACTGGTAGAAATACTTGGTGAAGTTGATTTCGTAGCCAATGCGGGTCTTGTCGATGTCAATCCACGCATCGGGCACGTGAGGTAACACTTCAGCCTTAAAGTAGTCATCAATATCAGCCGTTAAGGGCACGTTTTCCTTGTCGCGTTTTTTGCTGTCGGGTTTTGGGTTGCCGTTTTTGTCGGTTTGCACGCGGCCTTTTTTATCGTACAGCGGTTGTTCAATGGTGAGCTGGTAATACCCAAAATGGTCGTTATCGAATATTTTACAGTATTCGCCTTCTTTAAAACTGTTGTAAATTTCGGTAATTTGAGCGATGTACTGGTCTTCAATTTTGTTGCGTTTATTTCCCAGGCTTTTCTTTTCGGGTTTGGCAAAAATCCATTCGGTTTTTTTACTGCCGTTGGTGCCTTTTTCAATATTGGCCGCCGCGTTAATCAATTGTACTTTCCCTTTCCGGGGGGTCGCCTTTTTGTTGGTAATGAACCAAATGTAGGTGTTAATGCCCGTGTTGTAGAAAAGGTCTTTTGGAAGTGCTACAATACATTCGAGCCAGTCGTTCTCTATAATCCACTTGCGGATTTCGCTTTCGCCGCTTCCGGCATCGCCTGTAAACAGGGGCGAACCGTTGGTAACAACTCCAATGCGGCTGCCTTCGCGTTCCATTTTCGAAATCATGTGCTGAAGGAACAAGAGCTGGCCGTCGCTGGTGCGTGGCAATCCGGCATAGAAGCGTCCAGCCGGGTTTAGGGCTTCATTCTGGATGTATTTTTGGTCTTTTTTCCAGGATACGCCGTAGGGAGGGTTGGCCATCATGTAATGGAAATGTTTCCCCACAAACTGGTCGTCAGAAAAGGAGTTCCCGTATTTGATGTTATTACCTTCCTCTCCGGTAATGAGCGCTTCGGATTTGGCAATGGCAAAGGATTGTTCGTTGATTTCCTGACCGTAGGTTTTAATTACAGGTTTATGGTCGTTGTCTGCAAACAACACATCTTCGATGTATTTTTTACCAAGGTTCACCATACCGCCGGTACCACAGGCCGGATCGAAAATGGTACGAATGATCCCCGGCTGACTAAGTTCTTCTTTTTCCGGTGCGAATATGATAGTATTCATCAAAGCAATTACATCGCGCGGAGTAAAGTGTTCCCCGGCCGTTTCGTTGCTTTGTTCGTTCGATATCCGGATGAGTTCCTCAAAAACATAGCCCATTCCATGATTATCGATCTTCTCGGTGTGCAGATTCACCCGACAAATGGCGTCAATCATTTCGTACAGCAACTTGTTTTTTATCAGGCGTGCAACGATTTTATCGAACTGGAAGTTTTCGAGAATGTCGCGTACATCGGGGTTAAAACCATTCAGGTAATTGTTGAAATTAATCTCAATATTGCGCGGATCGTCCTTCAGTGAATCGAGGGTATGTTTCGAGGTATTATAAAACTTCAATCCTCCGGCCGCTTTACGCAAAATGGGATCGAGTTTATCCTCTGCTACTTTATCGTGAAAGTTTTTATAGGCTTCACGAACCTTTTGATTCATCGGTTCCAGGATGCAGTCCAAACGGCGAATAACCACAAAGGGAAGTAATACATCACCGATTTCATTTTTCTTAAAGGCATTCCACAGCACATCGTTGGTGATTTGCCAGATAAAACCTACTTCAACTTTATTATTGTTATTTATTTCGTTGCTCATAGTATGCTTTTATAATCTCTTCTTATTAACACTACAAAGATAGTTTATATATGTGCAGTGGAGGTGCATAGGTTAAAAGTTTATCACATGTCCATTTAATTCAAAATTAGAATGAATATAGCGTGGATATCTTTTTTTTACTTCTTCAATTATTTCAGTAGCATTTTTAACAATGTAATCTGTATTTTCTTTAAATTTTCTTCGTGCGTGACTATATAAGTCGACGTTAGTTCTAGCTCCAGTAACTTCACCTGATTCAAGAAACTTAACAAAAGAGTCTCCACACTTTACTCTAGAATAATTGGTTATTAAATTTCTGTCGTGTTCATCAGCAATGGGTTCTCTTCCGTCTCTACTAACAGGGACAGAAATTAAGACTATTTCAGGCGTAGGGATTTGTTTATTTACTGATTTTACAATTGATTTGATTTTTTTGCATAGATCATTGAAATCAGGACCTTTGTCAATATAACTTGGATTTCTATTAAAAGGGTCTATTTGATACAGAAAAACTAGCCTAGCTTTAGCTTTTTTATTACGGTAAAATTCTTTTAAGATTTGACCCAGATTAAAATTTAGTAATCCATAATTACCACCGATAGCACTACCTTTAAAAATATATCTATCAATAAGGAGAAGCGTAGAAAAAGGCAATGTATATTTCCTTAATTCTGACCATGATTTAAAATCTGTATCATTAATTGTTCTTTCATCGTGAAGACCATAGTCTTCTCTACAAAAAAGTAACCGTCCTAGTACATCAATTTCTTCACCAGGCTGTGCTGTTAAAACCTCATATTTTTTTTTAAAAACATCTACAACAGGGTCATCAATTAAATACACACCAGTTCTGTCGCTTATCTCAAAGTTAAGTTGTATCGGTCTTTCTCCTAATGCATCATATGAGTGTGTTAATGTGCAATAATTATTCACACCTTCTATGAATTCTTGCAATTGAAGCTCTAGATTTTCATCCATTTCTTCAATGTTAAAATTCAAATGAATATCGAATTGTTTTTTTAATAGTCGAAGGACATCCTCGCCTTTAGCATGCTTATTTATATCAGAGAAAAAATGCTTGAAATTATTTAAGTCAAAGTATGCCTTCATACTACAAAAGTTTCCTTACGATTTTTCTGCTTTCATCAAAAAAGCCTGTTCCAAATTCTTCTAAAAATGCTCCGTCTTGCCTATAATGCATCTGATATGGCCCCAATTCTTTGTCGAAATAGTAGACAATAAATGGTTGCTCTTTTTTGTCTTCTTTGGTGTTTATTTCTTTTACAATAAGCTGTGATTTACGAAGTATATATTCGGAATGAGTTTCAATAATAAACCTTATACCATAATTGAAGAAAGCATCATAAAATAGTTCCGCAAGTTTTGACTGTAATGCCGGATGTAAATTCGCCTCCGGTTCTTCAATCATAATCAAGGCCTCCCTACTAAATAAAAATCTTTCCCTGGTCATTGGCCAATTGCCCTTTTCTCGCTCATTTATTTTTAAAGCAATACACAGGAGAATAGTAAATATCTGTCCTGCTCCAAAACCTTTATCTACCAGATTAATCTTGTTGTTACCTTCATTAATTTCAACAATAGATGCAATTCCCTCAACCGGTTTTATTTCATAATCGTCACCAATGTCAAATTCTTTCATCCATTTTTTAAGAAACTTTCCGGCTTCACTTATCTTTTTTATTGGATTTTTAGAATGCCTGCTAATTAAATCATAAATATCGTTAGTATGTTCATCGTTAATATATAGCCTTGTTTGACTATTCCTGTGAGGGCTTAGGTGGTCAACAGAGAAATTTATTGCGTTGGAAATTTTATCGGTAACTCTCAATAAAGTAAAGTTTGCATTTCGGTCGTTGGTATAACCTAAATTTAATTCATTTTCTTTGAAATATTTCATCAAACTCATACGAATAATCCTATCAATTACTGGTAACCCATCTCTTAAGTCTTGCATTTCAAATATCGGTTTAAATACCAGTAAATCAGTGGATTGTTTTTTTTCACCAAGAAGCTTCTTTATACTTTGATTTATATCGTTTATGACCTTTTGATGCTTTTTTATCTCCTCTTTAAGTCTGATTTGTGTCCGCGTCATATCAATCAACCCCTTCTCATTGTCATCAGCTAGTTGTTTTTCCAGTTGTGCAATTCTTCGTTCAAGATCAGCTTTATTTCGTTCAAGGAATTCAACCTCTTCTTTCGCATCTGTTCTTCTGTTTTCAAAAAATCTCTCTTCAACATTAATTTGAAATTTATCCTCTTCCAAATGTTCCATTCTAAACCAGGAATTATCGCTGATTCTAGTAATACTTATTGATTCTAAAAGTCCATTTTGAACTTTTTCAATTTTCTTTAAAGGTTGGATGAGTGGACGAAATTTCAATGTGGTTTGAAAATCCCTGTTATCAAAACTAAACTGGATCTCATGCATTCCTTTCTTGAAGTTATCCCAATTCACCGCATTTTGATAACAATCAATCTTATGGTCCCATTTATTATCACCTCTAAAGTTTAACTCAAGATGATTATTCGATTTACCATAATCGCTTAGGACCATCAACGCCTTTAATATCGTTGATTTACCGGAATTATTGGGACCCGTAAAAAAGGTAATTGGGCCTAATTCAATTTCACATGTGTCTTTTACCTTTCTGAAGTTCGATACTTTGATTCGTTTCATGACGCAATATTAAAAGTTACCTGTGCAGTGTTTATTCACAGGTCGAATATTTTTTATTTAGTACTTTGATTCTGTTTGCTATAGCTATTCTAAGAGCCTCTGGCTCCAATACTTCAATTTT
>LSQX01101152.1_pt2 | contig 12012 bp, 10 predicted proteins | sample 654561 | NCBI WGS metagenome assembly LSQX01 (sample SAMN04489861, study PRJNA283612) | anaerobic digester metagenome | isolation source: 4 biogas reactors fed with cattle manure at either 37C or 55C with and... | place: Denmark: Kongens Lyngby | collected 2014 | reverse complement strand
TCCGGATCGCGATTAATACCGACATCGATGACTACCGCTCCCGGTTTCACAAAATCTTCAGTAACAAATCCACTTCGGCCAATAGCCGCGATGAGAATATCTGCCGTTCGACACAAAGCCTTCAAGTCTTTGGTCTTAGAGTGTGCTATGGTGACCGTCGCATTTTCAGCGAGCATCAACGCCGCCAAGGGCTTTCCAACGATGTTGCTTCTTCCGATAATGACGCAGTTTTTTCCGCTGATGTCGATGTTCATTTCCTTAAGCATCATCAAACATCCGAGCGGTGTGCACGAAACCAAGCAATCCCTGCCAATCGACAATAACCCTTTGTTCACGGGATGAAAACCGTCAACATCCTTCTTAGGATCAATTGCGTTAATGACAGAAAATTCATCCATGTGCTTAGGCAAAGGTAATTGGCACAAAATACCATGAACACGGGGATCTTTATTCAGCGTCTCAATGAGTTCGATCAATTCCGCTTCAGTTGCAGTATCTTCCAGAGTATAAGAAAAGGAGACGATGCCAACTTCCTCACATGATTTTTTCTTATTGTTGACGTATATTGATGATGCCGGATCAGCGCCAACTTGAATGACCGCTAATCCCGGGAAGATGGCATTCGGATCATCGACTTTTTCACTTTTAATCAAATCAATGGATTGTTTGAGTCGCTCTCTAAAAACCTTAGAAATTTCTTTTCCGGATATAACTGTTGCTGCCATTATGAATCTCCTTTAGATTGTATTTCCAGCCACTGTGTCTGCGTAATAATTAGTCTTCTGGGCTTACTGCCTTCAAACGGGCCAATATATCCCTTGTCTTCCATTCGATCCACTAATCGGGCGGCTCTAGGATAACCGATATTCATTTTGCGTTGCAGGATTGAAACAGATGCGCATCCGGCATTAAGAACGATATCGACCGCTTGCGGTAATAGTTCATCCTCTTCACCATCGTTCTTATGTTGCGAAGATGATTGGTGTGCAGAAGCGGAAACGATTTGATCCGCGACTTCAGGATCATATGTGCTGTAATTTTGCGATTTTAAAAACTCGATAATGGACTCAACCTCACGGTCGGATACAAATGCACCCTGTCCGCGCTGTGGCTTGGCCATACTTTGCGGATAGTAAAGCATATCGCCTTTACCCAGAAGCTTTTCTGCGCCGCCCATATCAAGAATTGTTCTGCTGTCCACCTGCGAAGATACCGCAAATGCGATTCTGGATGGTATGTTGGCCTTGATTACACCCGTGATAACATCAACCGACGGACGTTGTGTCGCTATCAGAAGATGAATGCCGGCCGCACGCGCCATAGCAGTCAAACGTGCAATGGATTCTTCAACCTCTTTAGAAGCCACCTGCATCAAATCCGCAAGTTCATCGATGACTATTAAAATGAGCGGTATGGGTTCTTCGCCGTTCAGTTTCAGATATTCATTGTAGCCTTTATAATCGCGAACGCTCGTCTCTGCAAATAATGCATACCGACGAGTCATCTCTCCGACTGCCCAATTCAGAGTATTTGCCGCTTTTTTGGGATCCGTAACGACCGGAGCCAACAAATGCGGAATACCATTGTATATAGACAGCTCGACGACTTTGGGATCGATCATAATCAACTTAACTTGTTCCGGAGAAGCCTTGCAAAGAATGCTGATCAATATGGCATTAATACATACTGACTTACCGGAACCGGTCGCACCTGCAATCAATAAATGTGGCATCGTTGCCAAATCGCAGAAAATGGGATTTCCCGGTATATCTCTACCAAGTGCAACGGTAAGCGGCGATGTCTGCTTCCTAAAAGCAGTTGATTCTATAAGGCTTCGAAGCGTAACCGGCGATGTTTCCTTATTGGGGATTTCGATACCAATCGCCGACTTGCCCGGTATTGGCGCCTCGATGCGAACACCGACAGCGGCCATAGCCAAAGCCAGATCATCCGTCAAATTAACGATACGGCTCACCTTGATGCCCGGGCCGGGGCTCAATTCAAAACGCGTAATCGCTGGACCGTGTGTGACGTTCACAACTTTGGCATCGACACCAAAACTTGCAAGTGTATCAACCAACTTCTGTCCCTGTAGTGCCAATGCATTTTTGTTTGAACGAACCGATTCGGTATTGTTATCAGACTTAAGCAGCGATGTTGGTGCCGCCTTGAATTCTCTGGGTTTTTGATGTCTGACCGGCTGAGGCCTAGGCGAGGGCTGAACCGGATTATCTGAAGATGTATTGGATCGTTGAGACGTCACCTTTTTCGAGTTGGACTCGACAAAAGGCGAGCTAATATCCGGTTCCATTGAATCCTCTGGCCCTTCGGATATTGGTCTGCCATCGACACCGATACGATGAATATGTTGCGTATTGTAAAGACCTTCAACCACCGGAGCCTCTATTGGCAAATCAATAAACGTCGGTTCTTTTTCAGGACGCAAGAAATCCGGCCAGTCCGCATCAGATATCGGATGAGCGGTCGGTAACGGTTCGGTTGGTCCACCGATAAAATCCGTCTTGACTCTAGGACACTCGCTGTTTTCAAAAGAAGTATCCTCTAAAACCGCCGTATCAACATCAAAGGACAACGCTTTATCAACACCTTGAGAACGAGAACCCGCATCCATCGCATTTAAATCCACAAACCCATGCGAAGTTCGATGGTCAAGTTCTTCGAACGGTGAAACCGGCACATCGAAAACCGGAAGCGCTGATTCCCTTTGCGGTTCAGCGGGTACAGAATACACCATTGAGTCGGAAGCCTGCTGCGCTTTACTCTGACGAATGGCTTCGGATACGCGTCTCGTATTCTGACGAATGACCTCCGCCGTCTTAAATGCAGACTTCTTGAGCGAAACATTGAAAATAAGCACAAGCTGGGACAGAGTAAATGCCAACAGAATAATGAGCGCTCCGGGCTTTGCTGCAAGAAGCATCAAGCCGAGAGCAATACTTCCACCAATCAATCCGCCCGGCAACACCAAACTCTTCGGATCAGACTTCAGCATTGAAGGCGTAACACCGGACTGAAACAATATCGATAATGCCTTGGACGCGAGACTGTCATTCTTCGTCGCATCAATACTCAACGTCCTCAGAAACTCAATATCCAGTGTCCAAACAGCAAATATTGATGAAAGACATAGTAATAGAATCAACACGGAGCGTACGCGAATGGGTGCAACCCCTGCCCTTTTCTCCAAAAAATAATCTATGGATGCATAAATAAGTAACACCGGAACAGCGTATGCCGCCGACCCGATGAGGCCCATGCCAAACCCACGCAAATAATCACCCAGTACGCCGGTGGCGGAATGAGGCAAATAATACGCAAGTCCAAATATTATCGCGAAGGCAAAAAATACGATACCCGTGACTTCACGCTTATAATTTACGGGTGTTGATTCACTCAAAGATTCAGCCTCCTAGCTGCTTTAAGAATCGCAACAACGGTCTTGGCATCCGAGATTGTGCCGGAATCGATCATGGCAAGCACATCAGAAAGAGGGTACTTCACAACATGAACAATCTCACCGTCATCGGGATCTGTCGGACCCTGTCTCAATCCGGTCGCCATGTATAAGTATAGCACTTCGGAGCAATATCCGGGTGAAGGAAGTATCTCGCCGAGATCATCAATTTTATCCGCTAACAGACCGGTTTCCTCACGCAATTCGCGCTCGGCACAGTCTTTCGGGTTTTCATTTATTTCAAGCTTTCCGGCAGGAATTTCAATCAGAACTTTATCAAAAGGCGAACGGAATTGTCTGACAAGGTAGACATTCTGTTGATCATCGATTGGAACAATTGCCGCACCTCCGTTGTGTCTGACAATCTCGCGTTTTGCCGCACGTCCATCGCTTAATGCGACATCCATCACTTCAGCCGAGAATACGCGCCCTGAAAAGACAGTCGTTGAATCTGTTGTTGTTTCTAGTAAAGCATCGTCTCCGAATACTTTAGCCACTTTTGAGCGAGAAAGTTCATCAAGAAAATCCAAATTATTCGCTAACATATTGTGATTTGCTAAGTCTTGCGAAGATTCGTTTCTTTGACCGCAAGAGCATCGCACCTTTCATTATATTTATGACCTGAGTGCCCTTTCACCTTGATCCATTCGATATCGTGTTGCTCGGAAAGAACATCAAGTTGCTGCCATAAGTCAATATTGCTGACGGTCTGTCGTGTTGAGTTTTTCCATCCGTTTTTTTTCCACGACTCAATCCATCCGTTTGTAAATGCATTCACAAGATATGCACTGTCACTGTGCAGCCGAACCCGACAGGGCTTCTTCAGTTGCTTGAGCGCCTCAATTGCCGCAATCATTTCCATGCGATTATTTGTGGTCAACACATCACCGCCGGAAATTTCTTTCTCAATATTCCCGAAAATAATTACCGCAGCCCAGCCTCCCGGGCCGGGATTACCCGAGCACGAGCCGTCAGTGTAAACGTCTACCACCGGTCGAGAATTCACGCATCGCCTCCGGACATTTTCTTAGATTTTGAGTCCGATGCAAAAATGGCCTCTTCAACTGCCGTTCGTAAACCAAATTTTTCGAGCGCGACCACGCCTTCAATCGTTGTCCCGCCGGGCGAGCAAACCTGATCTTTGAGAACCGCCGGATGCATGCCTGTCTCAAGCATCATTCTGCCCGAACCCATCACTGTCATCGCAGCAATCTCATATGCTGCTTTCCTGGTAATCCCCAGTCTCACTGCCGCATCCGCCATCGCCTCGATAAAGACCATGACATATGCCGGGCCGGTTGCAGAAACGCAACCAATGGCATCCAGGGTTTTCTCATCACAAGGAACGACTAAGCCACAGGTCTTAAAAAGATTGAGCACAAATAATTCTTGCTCCGGAGCAACACCATCAAAGCAAATGGCACTGACACCTGCACCGACAAGAGCAGGCGTATTTGGCATGACACGAACGATTGGATTGCCTTTATGCACTAAATGAATAATGCGTGATACTGAAACAGACGCCGCGATAGAAATAATAACGGTGTCGCCGGGCAGTTTATGCGAAAAACTATCGACTGTCCGGTCAAAAACTTGCGGCTTCACCGCAATTAATATGTAATCCGCACGATCAATCGCCTCGACCGCACTGGCGCATGCGACACAACCGGTCTTTTGCGCAAATATTTTCATTTTATCTTGGTCTAAGTCATAGATTCGAATCTGATCTGGTTTAAGTAAACCCTTTCGTAAAAATCCCCCTACCAGTGCCTGTCCCATGTTGCCGATACCGATAACCGAAAAGACCACGTTCGTATCCTCCTTTTGTCTGATAACAGAGCAAAATCTTCCAAAGAAAATCATATCATTCAACTTGACACGATGCAAACCGTCTATTACACTAATCAATGTTCGAATTTCAAAACTTCTGAACATAGGGGAGTGGCTCAATGGTAGAGCAGCGGTCTCCAAAACCGCTGGTTGCGTGTTCGAATCGCGTCTCCCCTGCCAAACAAAAGTCCCGAGGCTATATGGCTTCGGGACTTTTTGCTTTTTTTTGAAATGGAGGAAATGCTCAACGTGTCCTATAAGTTGTTTAACTTCTTATCCAAAAGTTCTCGAATGATATCTATATCGGCAGTATTCTTTAATGCTCTGACACAGGCTCCGAATATTGCTTGCTTAGCCTGAACTTTGCCGTTTTTATAGTCTTCGAGTGCTTTTGAATTTTCCAATAGAACCGTATCCATTATTTTTTCTATGGTTGCCGTATCTACCTTGGCATCAAGCGCATTTTCCTTGCAGTACGCTACAGGATCTACACCCTTTTCGATGACCGCCGATAATATTTTCTTGCCGCTCATTCTATTGATCGTTCCTCTGACAACCATATTGATTATTGCTGCAAGATCCTCCGCATTCACTTCCAGATCATTCAACAATTTACCGTTTTTGCGAAGAATACCGGCACAATCCGTCAATATCCATCCGGATGCATTTTTTGCATCACAACCAAGCGCCACAACATCATCCAACAATGTACTGGCAATATGGTTATGAATGAGCACGTCAATTTCTTTATCCGATATTCCTGCTTCTCTGTAAGCGTCTGATTTTTCGTCAATCGCCACAGGCATTTGGGCTTTTATCGCTTTCAACCATTCATCATCAATGATGATCGGCATTAGATTGGGATCCGGGAAGTAACGATAGTCTGCCGCGGTTTCTTTGTTGCGCATAGCAAATGTCTTACCGCTGAGGTCGTCATAACGCCTTGTTTCCTGAACTAATTCTTCTGTCTCAAATTCAATGGCATCCATATGACGCTGAACCTCATAACGGATTGCTTTTTCGATCGCCTCGAAAGAAGCCATATTCTTAATCTCTGAACGAATACCAAACTCCGTGCTACCTTCCGGACGAACGGAAATGTTGACGTCACAACGCATTGCGCCTTCTTCACATTCTGAGATACCTGCGGAACGGAGCATGGTTTTTAATTTGTTGAGGTAAGTTATTACTTCTTCTACATTTCGAAAATCCGGCTCTGTAACAACCTCAATCAACGGAACGCTGGTGCGGTTATTATCAATGTACGTGGCCTTGCCGGCATGGACCAATTTACCCGCATCCTCTTCCATATGAATCCGATTAATATGAATATCTCTTTCTCCGTTGGACGTCTTAAGAGTGACACATCCATTCGTACAGATCGGGTGGTTGAACTGTGTAATCTGATAGGCACAAGGAAGGTCCGGATAATAATAATTCTTCTTATCAAATGTAGTATATCTACTAATTTCGCAGTTGAGCATAAGCCCTGCTGTAACGGCAAGTTCTACGACCTTCTTATTCATCACAGGCAACATTCCGGGCATACCGCTACAAGCCGGGCATACACAATCATTGGGTTCCTTGGCTGCGGAATGTCCTCCACATGAGCAGAATATTTTCGATTCGGTGCTAAGTTCTACGTGGGTCTCAAGGCCAATAACCATTTCATAATTCATCGTTATTCACCTACTCTTTCAATACATCTTGCGAGATCAAGCAGAACACTTTCGCTAAAATGCTTACCCATCAGCTGAATTTTGCCGCTTACCAGCGCCGGGATTCCAATCAGGTTCGCGATGGAAGTAAATACGCTTTCTTTGAAAACTATTTCAAAGGCTTCGCTTATATCATAAGCTTTATATTCTGTCTGACTGCAAACCGGTGTAAGAACTGCATCGTAACGCTTCATCAGTTCCTCGAACTTCTCTGCGACCACACGACGAACCTTAAGAGATTTGCCGTAGCAGTCATCGTAACGGTCCTTGGATAACACATCAGAACCATAAAGAATGACCGACTTTGTTAAAAAATTAAAACCTTCAGTTCTAGAATTTGTATATAGCTCATCAATGGTCTTATATTCTGCCGCACGATAACCATACTTCACGCCATCGTAACGAGATACGTTGTTACAGGTCTCCGCTGTCATGAGAATTTGCCATGTTATGTTAGCAAGATCAAATAGATCACAAGAAATCTCTTCAACGACAACACCACTCCGGCGAAGCGTTTCTGCAAATGCATTCACACGCTCACGTGTCTTATCATCAACATTATCCAGAAGTTCCTTAATGATACATACTCTTTTACCGGCAACAACGTCGGTACTGTAGTCATAAGTTGCTCCCTTAAGGCTGGTTCCATCCTTTTCATCATGTCCGCTGATGACTTCCATAATCTCACTGACACCTTCGACATTGCCGGCATATACGCCCATTTGCTCTCCGGAAGCCGCACCGGAAATAATGCCGTATCGTGAGACAGTTCCGTAAGTCGGCTTCAGGAAATCGACACCGGACAACGCCGCTGCACGTCTTGGTGCGCCATTAACATCCACACCAAGGGCAGCCTTAACTTCACCCATAGCAACCAGGCTGGCAGCCGCACCTTTTAGGTCCTCTTCTTTTTCTGCATAGTAAGAAAATTCACCGACAAGATCCAGGCCAAACTCGCCTACATGCGTCTTTCCTGAAACAACATAACCCTTGCACTCAAGACGTGTAACTGCTTCAGCACTAAACAGCGGTATATAACCTTCTAAAATACGAGAGCCTGCTGCAGACTGAACGCCCTTAACCAAGATGGTATCATCAACGGCTATGGTTCCCTTTTCAGACAAATGTACTGTATATTCTTTCATTCGACGCACCTCACTTTACAAGTCTTGGCACTTGCCAACTGTCTTCACTACGCTCCGGCGCGCTTTCAAGGAGACTCTCCCTTTTAAACGGCTGTTTTCTTTCATCTTCACGAAGGACGTTGGTCATCGGCATGACATGAATCATCTCATCAACATTTTCCGTATCGATCTTTTTCAGCGCTTCTTCATGAACCTTCATCATCCCGAAAATGTTCTGCATATTATTCTCTTCAGTTTCTGTTAATGATAACTGGTTCAACTGTTGCGCATTGGAGAACGTAGAACGCTTTTCACTGCGTCCCTTACTTCCTGCTACAGGTACTGCACGAGAAGCAAGTGAATTGCTACTGCCCAAAAGATGGACATCTTCTAACTGCTGAGTAGTCACCTCACTCGGAGCTCCAAGCAAGAGATCCTGTGCATTACCATTCAGCGGGAATGCAATCACTTCCAGAATTTTTTCTTCATCTGTCAGAAGCATAACCATACGATCTATTCCGGGTGCCATACCGGCATGTGGTGGAGCACCAAACTGGAATGCGGTATAAAGAGCATTGAATCTGGACTTTAAATCTTCTTCTGTATAGCCGGCGATCTCAAAAGCCTTCTTCATGATCTCCACATCATGGTTACGTACAGCGCCCGATGCCAATTCAATACCGTTACACACAAGGTCGAACTGATAAGCTAGAACTCGTGTCGGGTCATCTCCTAATAATGCACCCATACCGCCCTGAGGCATAGAAAAAGGATTATGTGTAAAGATTGTATCTCCTGATTCTTCATCAATCTCATACATCGGAAAATCAACGATGAAACAAAATTCAAATGAATCGTCACGGATCAAGTCAAGTTGTTCCTTGTCAGCAAGCCAAGACCGAATGAGGCCGGACTTCTTTTCGGTATCATTTTTCTTATCATCACAGATAAAGAATAAGGTGTCTCCTTCTTTTACACCGGTTACTTCTACAATCTCAGCCTTCTTATCATCTGATAAAAACTTGGCAATCGGTCCGGTAAAAATGCCTTCCTTCAAGGTAATATATCCCAGTCCGCCAAGACCAACTTCAGGAGAAGTCGCAAACCTCAAGGAGTCTTCGAAGAACTTCTTAGACTTACCTAAACAGTTTGCAACAATACCACGAACCGGTTTGTTCTTGAATGCCGGAAAATCTACACACGCGAAAAAATCTGTCAAATCACAGATAATCAACGGATTGCGAAGATCCGGCTTATCCGTGCCATATTTCAACATAGATTCTGCGAAAGTAATACGACGGAACGGTTTCTCCGTGATCATCTTATCCGTAAATGTCCTAAATGTATCGTAAATTACATCCTCACAGACATCAAGAACCTCTTCTTGTGTCGCAAATGCCATCTCATAATCCAACTGATAAAACTCACCCGGTGAACGGTCTGCTCTGGCGTCTTCATCTCTAAAACAAGGCGCTACCTGGAAATATCTGTCAAAACCGGACACCATTAACAGCTGCTTAAACTGCTGCGGTGCCTGCGGAAGAGCATAGAATTTACCCGGATGTTTACGGCTCGGCACTAAAAAGTCACGTGCGCCTTCCGGAGAGGATGCAGTCAGAATGGGTGTCTGCATATCCAGAAAATCCTTAGACTCCATAAGATTACGCAAATGACGGATAATCTTACTTCTGATGACCAGTTTCTCATGATTCTTCGGATTTCGAAGGTCAAGATAACGGTATTTTAAACGAAGTTCATCCTTACTCAAATGAGAAGAACGCACTTCAAACGGTAATACATTACGGCTCTTACCCAGAATCTGAAGGGAGTCTGCAACTAATTCTACATATCCGGTATCGATCTTCTCATTGACAGTCTCCGGGGCACGTTTTTCAACTTTCCCGCTAACAGTAATAACCGTTTCACGATTAACGTTCGTGATTAAGCCCTCGTCGTGTATAACAACTTGTGTTACACCTGTAAAATCGCGCAAGTCTATGAATATTACTCCTCCATGATCTCTCACGACGTCAACCCATCCGGCAAGCTGAACTGTACTTCCGATATGCTTGTCGCAAATATCATTACAGTAAAGGGTTCTATACATAAAAACCTCCCTAAAGAACATTAAAAAATCCGGGGAATACAATTATTCCCGGAAACAAACCATCTTCGATTCCTCGGTTAATGCTATCCAAAATCGCAGGGTTTGTCAAAAGAAATAAGTTGTTTTGGCATACATAATTTTACAAAATACGAATAGCCTTATGACTTAAAACAAAATGCCCTTAAAACATATCTCTTGCCTGTTTTCATCGAAGTTCCAACTGTGATATGAGCCGCCTCTGCAAAACTTTCTATCACTGCATGTTTTGCACTGATCATTGTCCTCACACAGATTTTTCCTGAAACATTTGAACATATTATTCCAGACATCAAAAAATTCATCATTAATGATATTGCCTTGTACAAATTCCGGTCGTCTCTCAATATCCAAACACGCAATAATATCACCCGAGGCCGTGATGCTTGCAGTATATGTTCCGGCCATGCAGTGAAAATATCCGTCACGAACCTCGCGCTCATAATCAAGACCGAGATAGTGACTGCAACCATATGTTACAGGCTCGCCGGACATTCTCTTATTGCGTATAAATTCAAATAGATATTTGTGATCATCTGGTGTGAGCATAAGTTCCGGGTGTTGCTTCGCCCTACCGATGGGTTCTATCCCGATAATGCGCCACGAATCAATATCTATTTCATTAAAAATCTCATACAGCGCATCGAGTTCCTTGATTGATTTATGTGTCACAACAGTAGTAACCTGAATGGCCTTAAACCCACCCTCTTCAATAAGGATGTTTAGACCTCTCATTGCACGTTCGTAACCGCCCGGACTTCTTCTAAATTCATCGTGAGTTTTCGGGAGCCCATCAATACTGATCGAAATAGTACGCATTCCCGTTTCTCTAAGCTTATGGGCACATTCTTTGTCAATGAGAGTGCCATTACTTGTCATTCCCCATGAGAATCCAAGACGGTTCACATAACTTAATATTTCGAAAAAATCTTTTCGAAGAAGCGGCTCTCCACCGGTAATACAGAGCATCTTGTCGTCACAACCAAAATCCTGATTGAGCCTATCCAAGAACCGTTTATATGTATCTAGAGATAGTTCCTCAGAATCTATCTCTCCGCATCTGCTTCCACAATGAATACAGTTCTCGTTGCAACGTAGCGTCAATTCAAGAAAGAGAAAGCGCAACCTAGGCTTTTCCCATAAATTTTGAATGTATGAATTAAGCTCTGTAAGATTCGATATTTTGGAAGGCACATCAAGCACGAGACTATCCTCATAAGGTATTCAACTCATTGATTTCAAGGCGCACCGAACGACTAAATATTAGAGACTAATTAATTTGTTGGAAGTTTCTAATCACCTGTATCTTCAGTATTTGAAGGCTCAATTTCTCCTTCAGAGGAATCTATAACAGTTGTCGGATCTGAAGACATTTCAACAGGCGGACCGTATACACAAGCATTAAGATTCATAGCGACTGCAAAGGTAGAGACGACAAGTAATGTCTTTGTTGATTTTTTCATTCTGTCTCCCTTCATCGATATGTTCAATAAGGATAAAACATCTTATAACTAACAAACAAATTATACCATATCATCTGGAGTGGCTCAGAATCTATCGGTTATTAAGCCGCCATTGCTCGTTTGTCAAATAGTTGGTATGCCCTATCCTGACCTCACCCATAAGTGGAACCGCCACCTCTTCACAAGTGTGATGGTACACAAAACCAGTTTTCTCCTGCACTCGTTTTGATTTTGTATTGCCATCATAATATCCGCACCA
>LSQX01230522.1_pt1 | contig 12013 bp, 8 predicted proteins | sample 654561 | NCBI WGS metagenome assembly LSQX01 (sample SAMN04489861, study PRJNA283612) | anaerobic digester metagenome | isolation source: 4 biogas reactors fed with cattle manure at either 37C or 55C with and... | place: Denmark: Kongens Lyngby | collected 2014 | reverse complement strand
AGGGGTGATAGACAATATGAAAAAAATATAGTATAATGAGAAAATAAAAATGCAAAAGGGTGTGGTATGGCAACAAAAGTTGGTGTTGTTGAGTCTTTGGCTAATGGTAGATTTTATATCAAAAGTAGCCAAGGTGATATCAAAGAATTACGTGTGGGTGATGAAGTCCATGATAAAGATATTGTTTTTGGTGATGCATTTAACTCTGATAGAGCTAAGGTTGAGATATCTTTGGACAATGCTGAGGTAGTAGTCTTTAGTGATGGACAAAAACTACTCCTTGATCCTTCTATGGTACAAATAGCTATGGGTACGGAAGAGTTATATTTTACTATAGAGGATATGGAGCTAAAGCTAAATGAACATCAGGCCATAGCTGATCTAGAGAGTGATCTTAGGGTCAAAGAGTGGAGTGAAGATGATGATATGGATATTTTGGAAGAAGATACCACAGAAGGTGACGAAGAGTTAGATGATAGTGAGCAGCCCTCAGGTGACTTCTTAGATAGAGATGGTGCTGCTACAGGTAGTGAAAGTAGTCTAGATGAGGGAGCGGAGTTTGATAGGTATGAAAGAGCGAAGTTTATTGATAGAGGTGGTTTGATTGATGCTGGAGATGGAAGAGATACTTTAACTCCACGAAGTCAAATATATAATGAAGCTAGAAATAACCAAGATCTAACAAAGCAAAACAACAAAAACCTAGGAGTCAGTCTAAACCCTTTTGAGACACTTAAAGATAAAGACACCACAGCTAATGCAAACTCTACAAGACCACACACCGACAATCCAGATAGTAATACAAATAGACCAAGCTCAGAAGGTCCAAAAGAGGATTTTGATAATAGTGATACACCGCCTTTAGGTGGCTCTACACCTACTTCTGAAGTAGTGATCAAGGCTACAATAGCTAGTGTGAGTAGTGCTATAGCAGCTGAGGGAGAGACTTTAGTTCATAAAGTAAGCTTTTCAAACAGTAGCAAAATGACAACAGAAGTTATAGTTGAGCTTATGGGAGGTAGTACAAAAGGTAATGCAACTATCGGTGTAGATACTGGTGATGTAGAGTTTTGGCTAGGTGGAGTTAAGCTAAATGCTACAAAAAACTCTACAAGCAAATATAGTGTGCTGATCCCTGCTAATAGTGATTCTTTTGAGATAAGAGTCCCAACGATTGATGACGATTTTTATGAGGGCAATGAAAAATACTCTATATCTGTTCAAGCAAACAATACAAAGGTTTTTGGTACGGGAATTATTACAGATGAAGATGATAAGCCAACAGCAAGTGTTTTAGGCATAAGTGATGCAGAAGGCTTTGAAGGTGATAAGTTAGTGCATACTATTGAGCTAAAAGAGGCTAATGAAAACTATGATTTAACTATAGAATTAGCAGATATAAGTGCAACAATAGGTGAAGATACTGGTGATATTTGGTACTCTATCGATGGTGCAGATTTTGTAAAAGCAACTTTAGTTGATAGTAAGTTTACAATCACAGATCTTCCAAAAGATACACAAAAAGTAGATATAAAAGTAGAAGCTATAAGTGACAATAAAATAGAGCCAACTGAAGAGTATATAATCAAAGCCTATATAGGTGAAAATAGTGTAAATGCAAAAGAAGCAACAGGAACTATAAAAGATCCTTCTATTCTTCCAGGTATGCAAGGAGGCCCAAACAATGCAGATAATAAAAATATCCAAGGAAGTGATGGAGATGATATAATAGTATCAGATTATGGTGGAGTACAATCCACCCTAGTTCCAGGTATGAACTACAATATAGCGTTTATTCTAGATGTTTCTGGAAGTATGGCATTTGATATGGATAGAAATAGTGGAACTGATGGTGAAAGATTAAAACTTTTACAAGATGGATTAATGCAATATATAGAAAATGTAGTTATCCCTTTTGCACAAAAAGCAGAATCAGGAGAGGGTGGTTATATAAATTTAGCATTAATACCGTTTAATGGTCATAAAGACTATCCAGTTAAAAATGCAAATGGTTCTAGTACTACGGATGTGGGACCAAATAGCGATAAGGTTTCAGGTGCAGTTTTAAAACTTTCAATACAAGACCTAAAAGAAGGTAATCTATCAGCTATAGAAGATGCAATTAAAGGAACACAAAATGGTCTAAAAGCAGAAGGTGGAACAAACTATGAAGCATCATTTAAACGAACGGAAAATTGGTTTAAAAGTTTAGACAATACTGATGCTAATGGTAAGATAAAGGAAGAAAATGAAGGTGAATGGACAAACCTAACATTCTTTATCACAGATGGTAACCCAACAAACTATATGAGTGGTACATCACAAGCTGGAACAGGGTCTGAAAGTCAAAATCAAAGTGAATTTAATAGTATTTTAACAAATTCTAAAAACACTTTTGATAGTGGATTAAGTGAAATTAGTGAAGTTGCAGCTATTGGTATTGGGATAGGAGTAAAGAAATCTTGGTTACAACTATTTGATAATAGAGATGAAAGAGAGATTACTATAGATATTGGAACTCCAAATATTAGTGATGGTATTGTTTCAGGTTCAAGTAAACCAACTGAAAGTATGATTGCAAATTTTGACAATAGCACTGGTAATAATGATCCTTCTAAATGGGTTTCAAATGATTCTTTAGTATCAGCTAGTAGAAATAATAATAAAATGGTATTAAAAGATGCAAAACAAGGTGATGGAGTAGCTACAGTATATACAGGTCCAGAGTTTAGTGTAGATAGTGATAAAGCTGATAAAAGTTTTCTTTCATTTGAATATGGAAGAGAGAATACATACCAAAAAGGTGATAAGTTTATATGGAAGCTACAGCAAAAGATAGGCGATGAATGGCAAACCATAGAGCTAGGTGGCAATGCTGAAAATGACCATGCACCTGCTGGAAACAATAAAGGTTTTATCTTCCAAACAGGTATTTTAGAGCAAGGTACATATAGATTACAGTTTGAGCTAGAAGATAAAAGTGGTACTGGAAATGGAAACTATTCTGTAAATATAGATAATATCAAGCTAAATACAAGTGCAATTACAACTGGAAAAAATGGAGTAGATGATACTATCACTGGAAGTGGTGGTAATCCAGATATTGTATTAAATGCAGATGAGTTTCAATACGCTCTTGAAGCTGGTGGACTCTTTCCTTCACTTCTTCCTGTTGGTAATGATGTGGTTTATGGTGGAGATGGTAATGATATAATCTTTGGAGATACTATAAACACGGACTGGATGGAGTGGCAAGGCAGAAACCTAGAAGCAGCCAACTCCCCAGATGCCAAAGGCTCTGGAATGGCAGCATTTAATAAATACTTAGATATGTTGCTTGAAAATAAAGCAGAGCTACCTATAGGTTCAAATTTTATCTTCAATGATAGTGCAAAAGGTGTACAAACAGTAGATAAATACAACTTTATAAAAGAGCACTATGTACTATTTAATGTAGAAGGTGATACTAGAGGTGGTAAAGATGAGCTTTATGGAGATGGTGGGGATGATATTATCTTTGGTCAAGGTGGAGATGACAAGCTATATGGAGATGAAGGCAATGATATCTTAGTAGGTGGAGCTGGTGCTGATATGCTCTATGGTGAAGCTGGGGATGATATACTTATAAGTGATTTTCATACTACAGATACGGGTATAGCTGATGGTGTAGATATAGTACTAGATGGTGGAGAGGGATTTGATACTTTGATACTAGAAGGCAATAATAATATTGACTTCTCAAAACTTGATAGTACTACAAACCCTATCAAAAACATAGAAGCTTTTGATCTAAGCCAAGGAACTCATCAGCTTTTAAATCTAACACTACAAGATGTGCTAGATATGACAGAACATAGTGAGGAGATAGATCTATATATCTTAGCTGATAGCGATGATGGCGATAAAGTCTCCTTTTCTGATTTTGACAAAGCTAAATGGACTATAGCTGAAACTATAAGTGAGAAAGTAAACTCACAAGGTGAAATAAGAGAGTTTGAGGTCTATGTACATAGTGAAGATGATTCAGTGAAACTAAAAATAGAAACTACAATTGAAGTTATATAGTGAAGGGGTATTTTACCACCTTCACTATCTTTAAATCAATATTTACTTAAACAAACTTATTGTAAAATACAAAATATTTCAAACAAAAGAGCAAAAATGTCAAAAAAACTCTATTTAGTAAGCTTAGGTTGTACCAAAAATCTTATAGATTCAGAAGTTATGTTAGGAAGGCTTCAAGAGTATAAGATGAGTGATGATGTAAGCCAAGCTGATCTTATTATAGTAAATACTTGTGGATTTATAGATAGTGCCAAAGAGGAGAGCTTAAATACTATCTTTGAGTTACATTCAAAAAGAAAGCCTAGTTCACTGCTAGTTATGGCTGGATGTCTTAGCCAAAGGTACAAAGATGAGCTTATGAGTGAGCTAAAAGATGAAGTTGATATTTTTACTGGTGTGGGTGATTATGATGTTATAGATGAACTTGTAGCACAAAAGCAAAGCCAATATAGCAATAAAGTTTTTTTAGCAAATGATGAAGTCTCTAGAGTAGTAACAAATTCATCATATCATGCCTATATCAAGCTAAGTGAAGGTTGCAACCAAACCTGTGCATTTTGTGCTATTCCACTTTTTAAAGGTAAGCTATATAGTAGAACACTAGAGTCTATAGAAAAAGAGCTAAAAGCACTTGTAAGTCAAGGTTTTTATGACTTTAGTTTTGTTAGTCAAGATAGTTCTAGCTTTTTAAGAGATGTTGGTATTCATGACGGATTAGAGAGACTTATAGATCTTATAGATAGTATAGAAGGTATCAAAAGTGCTAGGATTTTGTATCTATATCCATCAACAACTACTATAAGCTTGATAGATAAGATTATCAAATCCAAAAAAGTACATAACTATTTTGATATGCCTTTGCAACATATCTCACAAAAGATGTTAAGAGTAATGAAAAGAGGCAAAGGAAGTGATAAAATCAAAGAACTTTTAGAGCATATGAAACAAGCCCCAGATTCTCTAATAAGATCTACTTTTATAGTAGGACATCCAAGCGAGAGCAAAGAGGATTTTGAAGAGCTAAAGAGCTTTGTAAGTGAGTTTGGATTTGACAGAGTCAATGTTTTTAGCTATAGTGATGAAGAGGGAACTAGTGCAGCACTATCTAGCCAAAAAGTAGATCCCAAAACTATAGACAAAAGAGCAGATGAGCTAGGTAAAATAGTAAGTAAAACTACACAAGAATCTTACAAAAAAGAGCTAGGAAGAGTAGTAGATGTGATTGTTGATGGTATAAGTGATGAGCATGAGTATATTTTGAGTGCCAAAAGAGTTCTTTGGGCTCCAGATATAGATGGTGAGATCTATATCAATGACAAAGATATAGATCAGCAAATAGTTTTTGGTAAGATCTATCAAGCTAAGATAACAGATCTTATAGGAGATAAGCTAACAGCTACTATTGTAGGATAGGAGGCTTTTATGTATGTAGTTACTTTATATTTTGTGGATTTGAAGCTTGATGCTATGCAAAAAAAACTAGTAGATGAGTTTGTAGAAAGATCTAGATTCAAATATCAAGAGTACTATAGAATATATGCTATTTTTAGCAAAGATTATATACTAAATAGTATAAAAGATGAGATTTCTGTAGTAATTAGCACTCATGCACCACAAACAAGAACAAATCAATACTTTGTGGAGTTTTTTACATTAAGTGGACTTGAAAATGAGTTAAATAGACTTTTTATAAGCTTCAAAGATCAAATCCTAGAGTTTCAAGCTATCCAAGCAAAAGAGCTAGAGATTCAAAAAGAGGCAAAATACTCAAACTACCTAAAAGATCAAGAATCCCAAAAAGCCAAACTCCAAACTAAACAAAATCTTATCAAAACCATACTTGATGAATATATCAAATCAAGCCCAAAAGAAAGAGTCTTGGAGCTTATTAAAGATAGCCGAGATGATAAGCTAAACTCTATGGTAGAGGCTTTATATAAGATAGATATAGATAAGCAAAGTATTATTAATATCTCTTCAAACTTAGATAAAATAGATCTTGATGAACTTTTGGAGATATTTAAAGCCAAAGAATCACTCAAAAATTACGGCAATATATCCATAGGAGGAGATGAAAGTATGAGTATAGGAAGTCCTATTAAGCCTATAGATCAAAGTGCCAAAAGAGGTAGTGCTAAAATGGCAAATATAGTATCAAATATAGCTATAATAGATCCTTTTAAGGGGCTTTTTAAGTGAATCTTTTAGCTTTTTCAGCAGGGGTTGATTCATGTGCACTTTTTTTTATGCTAAAAGAGCAAAATATAGAGTTTGATATAGCAATAGTTGATTATGGATTAAGAGCTAGTAGCAAAGATGAAGTTGCTTATGCTAAAGAGTTAGCTCTTAAATACAATAAAAAAATCTATATAAAAGAGGTTAGTTTACATAGCTCCAACTTTGAAGCAAATGCTAGAGATGCTAGGTATGAGTTTTTTGAAGAGATTATTAGATCATATGGCTATAAAAGACTCTATATAGCTCACCAGCTTAACGATCAACTAGAGTGGTTTTTGATGCAACTAAGCAAAGGTGCAGGATTAAAAGAGCTTTTGGGTTTTGCTGATATTGTCCAAAAAGATGGTTATGAGATAGTTCGTCCACTTCTAGGATACTCTAAAAGTGAGCTAGAAAAGTATCTAAAAACAAATAATATCAAATACTTTGTAGATGAATCAAATTTTGATAATAAATATAGAAGAAACTATTTTAGAAAAAACTTTGCAAATGCTTTGATAGATGAGTTTGCTAGTGGGATTAAAAATAGTTTTAGATATCTAAAAGAGGATCTAAAAAGCCTTTATAATGAGGATAAAATCAAAGAGTTTAGAATAGATGATTTTGTGCTTTTTAGATATGAGGGTGATGAAAACTTTGCTATTAGGATAATAGATAGTGAGCTTAAAAAAAGAGAAATTCTTTTAAGTAGTTTACAAAAAAAAGAGATTTTAAAACAAAAGTCAATTATAATTAAAAATCTTTTTTGTGTTGTTCTAGAAGAGTCTTTGATCTGGATAGCTCCAAGATCAGATATAATTATGGACAAGCGATACAAAGAACTCTGTAGAATCCACAAAATCCCTAAAATCATAAGAGCATATTTCAAACAACAAGGAGTAGATAGTGAAACTATTAGTAAAATCAGCAATCATACTATTTTTGGCGATAAGTCTTGAAGCAATCACTTTTAAAGATGCTCCAAGTAGCATACAAAGGCAAATGCCACCAAAAGATCTAGTAGCATCTTATTATGACTCTATCAAAGATGCAAAACAAGCAGTTGTAAATATCTCAACTCAAAAAACCATAAAACAAGCAGATATAAGAGGTGCTATGCCCTTTTTTAATGATCCTTTTTTCAAAGAGTTTTTTAGAGGATTTGAGGATTTTGTACCTCAAGATAGAGTTCAAAGAGCCTTAGGAAGTGGGGTAGTTGTAAGTAGTGATGGATATATAGTAACAAACAGCCATGTAGTAGAAGGTGCTGAAGAGATTATAGTAACATTTGCAAAAGATAGTACTATAGAGCATAAAGCAGTAGTTGTAGGAACAGATCCCAAAAGTGATGTAGCTGTTATTAAAATAGAGGCTAAAGAGCTTCCTTTTATAGAGTTTGCCAACTCAAATCAAGTCAAAGAAGGAGATATAGTCTTTGCTATAGGCAACCCTTTTGGAGTAGGTGAGACTGTAACAAGTGGTATAGTATCAGCACTAAACAAAAGTGGATTTGGTATAAATGCTTATGAAAACTATATCCAAACAGATGCAAGTATCAACCCAGGAAATAGTGGTGGGGCTTTGGTAGATAGCAGAGGTGCATTAGTGGGTATCAATACAGCTATTATTAGTAGAAGTGGGGGCAATGTAGGTATAGGATTTGCAATACCATCAAATATGGTAAAAACTATAGCCTCATCACTAGTAAAAGATGGAGTGGTCAAAAGAGGATACCTAGGGGTTAGTATAGGAGATCTTACAAATGATACAAAAGAGTTTTATCAAAACAAAAGTGGAGCTTTGGTAATGGATGTAGAAGAGGCTTCTCCAGCAGCAAAAGCAGGACTTAAAAGAGGGGACTTAATAGTAGCAATTGACTCCAAAAATATAAGTGATTCTAGTGATCTTAGAAATAAAATAGGTATGTTACCACCAAATACAAATATCTCTATTAAGTTTATAAGAGATAAAAAAGAGCTTATAACAAATGCAACACTTAAAAGTATAGATGAAAGTAACCCAAAGGCAAAAGATAAGGACAAGGAGTTCTTTAACGGACTAAGCTTACAAGAAGTAGATGGAAGTGTAGTAGTTGTATCAGTTGAAGCAGGATCAAAAGCTGCTAAAAAGGGATTTAAGATAAATGATAGTATTATACAAGTTGAAGATATCTCTATTACAACTATAAAAGAGCTACAATCAGCTTTATCGAAAAACAAAGGCAAAAAAAGAGTGTATGTACAAAGGGATAATAAAACATTTTTAGTAATCTGTGAATAAGGAAGGTTTATTGAAGAAAAATTATATAAAAAAGATTTCAGACTACTCAATAGTGGGTGGATTAGGAGCAGTTTTAGTAGTAGGGCTTAGTGGTTGTGAAGATGGCTCAAACAATCAAACGTCAAGTAGGCAAACATCTAACCAAAACAACTCTATAGCACAAGCAAATCAGCAAGAACAAGGTGCTTTTGTAGTGATAGAAGAGGGTAGTGATGGAAGCTATAAGATAGTAGATGAGTTTCCAGCAAATAAAACTACTATAGTTCTAAGAAGTCCAGATGGAAGTGAGAGAATACTATCCCAAGATGAGATAGATAGACTTGTACAAGAAGAAGCAGCTAGAATAGATGCAGGAACTTCACCACTAACCAATCCAGATTCTTCCTTTTTATCTGATGGTGGTATGGGACTTGGTGGAGTGCTGCTATCATCTATAGCAGGAGCTTTGATAGGATCTTGGATAGGAAGTAAGCTTTTTAATAACCAAAACTTTCAAAATCAAAGAGCAGCACAATACAAATCACCACAAACTTATAGTAAATCAGCAAGTTCTTTTAACAAACCAGCAGCAAGTAGTAGTGCTTCAGGTGGAGCAGCCAAAAAAAGTGGGTTTTTTGGAGGCAATCAATCCTCAGCACCAGCTAAAAGTACAACACCTAGTCAAAGTATGGGTGGGTGATTATGCAGATCAAAAAATTAGCTCCTTTGGATAAGCAATACTTAGAATCAATAGGCTTTAGTTGGCATACTGATAGTGATGATAGTTCATATATAAGTGATGAGGTAATAGTTATAAGTGAAGATGAAGCAAATGCTTATTATGAAGCAACAAATGAGCTTTATGATATGTTTGTTGAAGCAGCTCAATATGTCATAGATAATGATCTTTTTCATGATCTTAATATCCCTTTTAACCTAGTAGAGCTTATTAAAGAGTCATGGGAACATGATGTTCATTGGCATCTTTATTCTAGATTTGATCTAGCAGGAGGTATTGATGGTAAGCCTATTAAACTACTAGAGTTTAACGCCGATACTCCAACGGCTCTTTTTGAGACAGCTATTATCCAGTGGGCTTTACTAAAGAAAAACTCTTTAGATGAAACAAGTCAGTTTAACAATCTATATGAAGCTTTGAGTGATAACTTTAAAAGACTTATAACATTAGAAAGTGATGTAGATAGGTTTGAAGAGTATTATCAAAACCTAGGATGGAAGATACTTTTTTCTTCTATTTCAACATCTAGTGAAGATATAAGCACTACTAAGCTACTTGAACATATTGCATCAAATGCAGGATTTAATACAGACTTTGAGTATATGGAAAATGTAGCTTTTAGTGATGATGGGATATTTAAAGGTGATGAACTTTTTGAGTTTTGGTTTAAGCTTATCCCATGGGAAAATATAGCTATAGAAGAGGGTGAATTAGCCTTACTTCTAACTGATATCATCAAAAACCAAAAAGCAATAGTACTAAATCCAGCATATACTTTGATATTTCAATCAAAGGCTTTTATGAAAATACTTTGGGATTTATATCCAAATCATCCTCTTTTACTTGAAACCTCTTTTTCACCACTAAGTGGCAAAAAACAAGTAGAAAAAAGAGCATTTGGAAGAGAGGGAGCCAATATCAAGATAATCAATGCTGATGGTTCTATAGATGTAGAAAATGGTGGTGAATATGATGGACATAAAGCTATTTATCAAGAGTATGTAGAGCTAAACAAAGATAGTGAAGGTAGATATTATCAAGCAGGGGTATTTTATGCTTATGAAGCTTGTGGACTTGGATTTAGAAGAGGGGATAAGATACTAAACAATATGTCAAAGTTTGTATCACATATGATTTCTTAGTTATTAGTTATTAGTTATTAGTTATTAGTTATTAGTGAGTTGTGAGTTGTGAGTTGTTTGGAAGTGACATTTCAATGTCACCCATTTACGGTATGCATTCCCTAATTTGGACTATTATTGGAAGTGACATTTTAATGTCACCCACTTATGGCATGAACCCATAAAATTGGATTTGCACACCACCAGACTAAACCACAAACTTAACTTCACTTATAATACCAGCAGATCCGTTTTCTTTTAGAAATATAGAGTTATTGGCAAGTTGTGCTGTTTGCTTATCCACACTTTGCTTATAACTAAACTCTGATGTTATATTGGCTAGATAGATAGCTCCTATACCAGCTTCAGCCAAGGATATGATTTGATTATTTCCTGCTTCATCGATTTGCCATATTTTAAGATTATTAAAAATATAATCATTTTCATCTATCCAATTGTTATTGTCACTATCATATGCTTTTAACTCTTCAAAACCTCTACCACTTTGTGGTCCAAAAAGCTCAGATCCATCATCTATAATACCGTTGTTGTTTTTATCTAGGGCTAAAAATCCAGATCCGTTTTTAAGTAGAGGTATCTTATCAAGATTACCATCACTATTTAGATCAAACATAAAATGTAAATTTTTACTTATATTATCAAATCCATTTAAATCACCACCATAGTTTATCACCAAAGGATCTAATAAGTTGGCATCTCCTATAGCAATGCTAAGATTATGCTCTAGGTAAAACTCTTGAGAAAAAGAGAGATTAAGATCAAAAGCTATATCCATCTTATCTGTTTTGATGATAGCACTAGCTCTAAAGTCAATAGATTGCTTTTCATAATATGACTCATTAACCGTAATAATAGCACCAAAACCAGAAGAGTTTTGAGTTCTTTGGCTTTGAGTGGCACTTTTGTCAAAACTTATCTCACCGCTAAACTTATCTTTTGGATAAAGGGAGTTTTCTTTTTTGTCTTTGAAGAGTTTTTTTAGAAGCTCTTCTATAATAAGCTTATTGATTTTATCTTTTATAGATAGATTGTCTTCATTATCAACTATCATTTTATCACTATAGTTTGCTTTTACTTTAACACTATCACTATAAATCATAGAGTTTTGATTTGATTCTTGTACCACTGTTTGGACTCTCATCTCATTTTTATATTGTTGGATGTTTTGAGTATGACTAAAAAGATTGACACTTGAACTTTCTATTTTCATCTTTGATCCTTTTGATATGTATTTAAACTATTATTAAGAATTGTACAATAAAATATCTTTTTTGTCAAGTCTTGTAGCTAAAAGGAAAGATTTGCTATAATAGTGTCAAAATATCAATATTTGGATTTTTATTGAAAATAGAAGAACTTATAAATAAACTTGATTTAACAGAGCATATAAACAAACTTTATCTCTTTTTTGCTAGGGATAAGGAGATTATTTTAGAGGGTGATATATCATATCATTATAAGCTTATAGAAGAGCTAAATACATATCAGCTAAAAGAACTTCCAAAAGTGGTGGATCTTGATTTTGCACTTATACATATACAAAAATATGGGGTGCTTAAAATCTATGAAATCTATGAATTTATTAAGATAA
>LSQX01086972.1_pt1 | contig 12013 bp, 13 predicted proteins | sample 654561 | NCBI WGS metagenome assembly LSQX01 (sample SAMN04489861, study PRJNA283612) | anaerobic digester metagenome | isolation source: 4 biogas reactors fed with cattle manure at either 37C or 55C with and... | place: Denmark: Kongens Lyngby | collected 2014 | reverse complement strand
CAGAAACCGTTCTCGCTGCTTATGAGTATTACCCCACAGGCAGTGTAAAATCCATTAAAATGGGTAATACCATCACTTTGGATTACGAATATCATATCAGTGGGGCAGTAAAGAGTGCTGTAGCTTATGTTTTAGATAATTCGACGAGTGGCTCAAATGGCGGTTCTTTTGGTGGGGTTTTAAATGAATCTACAACTGCCGCAAGTTCTGTGCCAAAAGTCCTTTACAGTGAAACCCTCTACTACGAAGACTGCGATAGTGAAGGCTGCACACCGCAATACAATGGCAATATCAGCCGCATGGTCCATTGGTTGGCTCATATCAATCAGTTCTTTAGCACTGAACGAGATGTCGCCTATTATTATGATGAGCTCAATCGTTTGACAAAAGTAGATGATAAAAATGAAAGAGATTTTTACGACGAGGCCTTTACTTATGATGCTCAGGGACGTATTACAAGCCAACGCCGAGATGGATATATAAATAATGCTACAGGCGGAGAATACAGCTATTACGCACAAAGTAATAGACTTGAAAAAGTTAGTGCAGGAATGAGTAGCGATGTCGATTTCAATCGAAATATGACATCGAATGAGAACTTCCTCTACGACCGTGACGGCAATATGATTGAGGACAAGTCCAAACAAATGACCATCTCCTATGATCATCGTGGTTTACCTGTAGAGTTCAAACGAGAAGTTTTGTCAAATGAAAACGCTGCGGATTCTGTGCGATTAATTTTAAATTATGACGGAGCAGGAGGCCGAATTTCAAAAATTCGAGAACGTAAATCTGCTGGTGAAACCACATGGACCGCAGAACTCACCACACACTACACAGGAATAGGTTCTGAAATCCGTGAAGACGCCATCAATAACGCCACAAAGGTGGTCGTCAATTTACCACAGGGATTAGGAAGATATGACATTGAAGAAGCTTCGAATCAATACGCCGGCATAGACCCGGAACAGCTTGCAGGCTACATTCCACCAGCAAAGTTTGAGTGGTACCTTAAAAATCATCTTGGCTCAACGATGCTTGTGTATGGCACGCAAAGTTACGGCGACCTAATGAAACCAAACTTTGTCGGACTCAAATCCGCATACGATTATAGAGCTTTTGGTGAACAAGTGGATTTGACAATGCCCACAGATAAAGTCACCGAAACCTTTACAGGCAAAGAAAAAGATGACGAAACGGAACTTAGTTACTTCGGAGCACGTTACCTCGACCAAATGCTCGGCATGTGGGTAAGTGTAGATGCTAAGAGACAGTTCAATAGCCCGTATTTGTATATGGGTAACGGATATAATCCGATTATCGGATTTGACCCAGATGGAAATCGTTCTATCGTTATTATTGATAAAAACAATGTTACAATTTATATTCCTACAAAGTTTACAGGACCTGCTGCAACTCAAGAAAACATAAAAAACATTAGAACAGCAGTAGAGACACAATTTTCTGGACAATTTGGAGAGTATAATGTTACAACAAAGGTAATTGAAGGTGAAATGAATGTGGTTGAATTGTTAGATGGTAAAGGGATTTCCAGGGCAAATGGTAATGATGGTATTGCTTCAATTTATATGGGTGGAGCCAAGCCATTATATAGTGCGAAGCATGAATTTGGTCATTTAATGGGAATGGATGATAAGTATGGGTTTCAAGATAACGGGAGATACTCCGCCGATGAAGGATACGAAAAGAATATAATGGGTGCACACGATCAGCATGGTGTAAAGCCTAATCAGATTGAAGAAACTTTTGGTGAAGGTTCACATGCTCAAAGTAATTATATCTATGAAAAAAATTAAGCTTTGCGTGTTGGGAAACGTAATGATTTTATGTTTATTTTGTGGTTGTCAATTGAAAACTAAAGAAAAGACATTTTATGGGTATGGTTTTGAATTGAAAACACCAAAAAATTATTATGTAGAAAAATATTTTTTTATTGAAGATCCCGCTTATTGCATACTTAAAGACTCCAGTAGATGTGAAGTTTCAATTTTTGCTAGTAATAACGTGAATTTAGATGGCTTTAATATAGTTGATAAAGAAATGCTAACAAACGAGTATAAACTAGTTTTTGAAAGCGTCGAAACAACTAAAAATGGTGATAGTGTTGTAAATTATGTTTTGGCTACGAAAATGAATTACCCGTGGCTTATATACATGCATATTTCTTACTTTAAGGACAATGAAGATGTTATTCGAGATATTTTGAAAAGTATTCGACCAAATAAAATTGAAAAATAATAAAATTTGTTATAACGTTGATACCCGTTTGATGCCCCGTCCGTTGTCCTTTTTGAAAAGCACCTCTTCTCAAGCATCCTCTTTGGTGCTGATATTTTCTAAAAAAGTTGTTTTTTCATTGGCTAAAGTCAATAAAGTAGCGACAAAAAGAATCTTATCTGACCNNCATTTGTTTGGAAAACAAATAGCGCTGATTCAAATGAAAAAACAACACAATACATATAACAAATACTATTAAAATAGCAGACGAAAATGGTTGTTATTGATGAGCTCGTTTGTGTAGCACACAACTGAGCGAAGAGATAATACCATTTCCGTCAACAATATTGAACTGATGTAAATACTAGTTACGCATGATTCAATGTAATGAAAAAACTATAATAGCAATTTGGATGCTTTTGCTTAGTAAAGCTTGATTCTAATGCAGTAAGAAGTTATTTTAACAACGTGGAAAACAGATTCAACCCAACGATATCAGAACTGGAGGCGGGTTGCCCCGTCCGTAGTCCATTTTGGAAAATATCTCCTCGCAGCATCATCTTTGGCGCTGATATTTGCTTAAAAAAGTCGTATTTTCATTGGCTAAAATCGGTAAAGTGGTGTCTTCTTTTTACTCTTATTTTGAAAAAAATGTCTCTATTCTCCCATAATAACCTATATTTTCTATATGCGTAGTAAAGAGAAACATTTCAGCGATGGCGTGAGGGATGGTGACCCGTACGGGCGGAGACTGGCGTGGTGTTAATCGCTTTGTTTATTAGTGAGCAAGGCTCCGTTTTTGGAGCTAACTGGTTAGCCCAAAAATACAGCCCGACCCAGCGGAAGTGTTGTGTGCGAGGCTATCGCTTAGCTGGGGCACGCCAAGATCATGCCAAGGGGAAAAACATTGCTTATCGCATATGCCAAGAGATGATGGGGCTGAAAAAATGAAGTTTCTTTGAATTTCGTCTGTATATTTCGTAGGTGTTTTGAGGATTAGCTTTTTTGTGTAATAATATTCGGCTAGACCTTTTTATTGTTGTAAAATTGCATGATGACTTCAAGTCAAGAATGATTGAATAATCGTCCAAGAAAAATATTAAACGATAAAACTCTAAATTTTCATTTAAATTATAGAAGAAAAAGCGTTAGTTCATTGAGTTTGCAATCCAATATTTTGTATCTTTACAAAAACTAAGGAGTTCTTTATGCGTCAGGTTTCGGAAAACCCTGTAAAAAACCGAGAAGATAGTTTCACTGCTTTGATTATTGTATCTGGTTTACTAATCACACTTTATTTAACCTCTAACATCATGGCAGTCAAGTTGATTTCGGTGTTTTCGATCACTTGGTTCGATGCTGGCACCATTCTCTTTCCTTTCACTTATATGTTAGGTGATATTTTAACAGAAGTTTGGGGTTTTAAAACAGCCAGAAAGGTGATTTTTTTGACCTTTTTTTGCAATATTATTTTGGTGTTTGGAACTTTTGTAGGGGCCTTGCTTCCTTACCCAGAGTATATAGAAGAAACAGCCAAAGCATACTCCATTATTTTTGCATATGTGCCAAGGATTGTGGTGGCTTCTTTGATTGCCTTTTTAGGGGGCGAGTTATTGAACGCTTGGGCTATGGTGAAAATCAAAAATATCACAGGAGAAAGGTTTTTGTGGATCCGCACCATTGGAAGCTCTGTTTTGGGGCATGCTTTTGACACTAGCATATTTGTTTTGATAGCTTTTGCAGGGACCGCCCCCGTTCCAGACCTTATTTTTATGATTATGGTTCAATACTTTGCAAAATTAGGCATCGAAGCTTTTGCAGCTACCCCTATGGTTTATGCCTCGGTTTCTTATTTAAAGCGAGTGGTTTGACTATTTTTTAAAACGCACAGCTGTTCCATAGGCCACCACTTCGGCGGCGTTTTGCATGATCGAAGAAGAAATATAACGCACATTCACTATGGCGTCTGCGTTTAATCTATAAGCCTCGTTTATCATTCTTTTGGTCGCAATAGCTCGTGCAGATTCCATCATTTCTGTATAAAAAGAAAGCTCACCCCCCACCATGGATTTTAAGGCTTGGAATATATCTTTTCCTAAATGTCTAGATTGCACAGTGCTTCCTTTCACAATAGAAACGGTTTCCAATTCTTTACCGGTAATATAATCTGTATTGACAATAATCATTTCAACTCCTATCTAAAGTGCCTCCTTCTAATATAATTCATTTTCAAAAAAATACCTTTTTAATCTCATTTTTAACACAATCACTCAACGATTCTGAAAAACAAACGGAACTCACTACGAAAATTTTCTCACTAAAAGTACGGCATAAAAACCAAAAAATCAAAAGAACATATACCACAAATCATTCGTTGAAACTCCTTATACTCGTGCAAATTACAGAAAAATCCTATAGCATAAATTATAAAATTGAATAAAACGCTTAGCACTCCAAATCACAATACAAAAGCATTTCTAAATAGGAGCTCTTTTTGGCAAAACTCAAATCGAGAAGAAGTTAAAAATTAAAATAAAAGGACTCTTTTTTTATGAAGTTTTAGAAGCGCCTGGCTTTATTTTAAAAGTCCTCCAGAGACCCCAGATGTTAATAAAAGCGAGTGCATTTTTATTTTTTCAATTCATTTTACATGAAATATAAATTAAAAGTTTCAGCCTTTTATTTTAAGTTGGAGATCCATAAAAAAGTTCAAGTCAAAGCTATTTCTAAAAAAAACAGCTTTTTAGTCTAGAATAACTTATTTTCTGAATATGAAAAAAGCTTTAGAACTCAGTCAAATCACAATCTCAAATTTAAGATCCATTCAAAAAGAAAGTTTTCCTTTGAGCCATTTTACAGCACTTATTGGCTATAATAACGCAGGAAAAACAAATATATTGATGGGAATACGGTGGTTACTCTCTCATTTTGCCTTGGACATTTCTTATTTTGATGACCCTGAAAAACCTGTAGAAGTAGAAGGGCTTTTTAAGGGGATTTCTAAATCCATTTTGGATCGTTTAGAACCAGAAAAAAGAGACGCCTTGTGGCCTTATCTTAAAGACGAAAGCTTAAGAGTAAAAAAAATCCAAAGGATCCCAGGAGAATTAAAAGAAAACTTAGAGCTTTTGGTCTATATAGATAGACCAGGTCAAAAAGAAAAAGGTCGGTGGGAACGCCCTAATTTTGTCTTTTTAGAAACCTTTGAACAATTGTTTCCAGAACCACTGACCATATGGGATTACAAAGGGAATCAAGCTGTAGCAAAACTTTTGCACGAAATCTTAAAACCTTTAGAGCGTCGTATTAGCTATGAATTTAAAGATGTCATTGAACGGTTTGGAGATTTGCTTTCTAGTTCAAGTGATTTGAGAGCCCAGGAATTAAAAATTTTTGATCAAGATGTCAATAAAAAATTAAATCCTTTGTTTCCAAGCATCAAAGTAGAACTAGACATTCCTCCGCCTTCTTTAGAAACTTTTTTACAAGCCGCTAGCCTTAAAGTGATTGACGAAGACGATGGTTTTGAAAGGGATCTAAAAAACATGGGAGCAGGCTCTCAAAGGGCCATTCAAATGGCTTTGGTGCGTTATTTAGCCGAAATAAAAAAGAACCACCACAATCACTTTATCAGTCGAAAACTTTTGCTAGTGGATTCTCCAGAGCTGTTTTTGCACCCTCAAGCAGTAGAACTAGTGCGAGTTTCTCTTAAAAAACTATCCAACGAAGGTTTTCAAGTTGTTTTTGCAACTCACTCAGCCCAAATGGTGACCAGCGAAGATGTGAGCACCTCCTTGTTGATTCGAAAAAATCGAAATCGAGGCACTTTTATGCGTAAACGAATGGAAGACGCAGTACACCAGGTTATCCAAGGTGCACCAAGTCAATTGCAAATGCTATTTTCTTTATCTAATAGCAATGAACTTTTGTTTGCAGATTATGTGCTCTTGACAGAAGGTAAAACGGAGTGGAGGCTTTTACCGGCTTTATTTGAAAAGATGACAGGGCAATCTTTTGCCTTGATTAAATGTGCTTTGGTACGCCAAGGTGGAGTGAGTAATACCCGAAAAAGCATGCAGGTCCTTTCGGCAATGGACATGCCCGTGCGTGCTATTGTGGATTTAGATTATGCCTTTAACCACGCTGTTTACGACGGTTTTTTAGAAAAAAATGACCCCGATTTAGAAACTTGCATGAATTTATTTAAAGAACTAGCATTTCGAGAAAAAATAAGACTCGTTCATGGAATCCCTGTCACTAAAAACTCAAGAGTTCCTGCGGCTCAAGCTTTTGTCATGATGGCTGCCATGCGCGAAGCCAAAGGAGCCCTTCAAAATATCCACTATAAATTACAAAAAAAAGGCATTTGGATCTGGACTCAAGGGGCCATAGAAGAACACCTTGGTTTAGAAGGCAAAAACGAGCAAGTGTGGAATCGCTTTATCGAAGGATTAAAAAGAGATAGATTAAAAAAACTTCCCGACTATCAAGGGATTCGAGCACTTTGTGACTGGATTATAGAGGGGAGCATGGTGAATTGGTGACTTCAATCGATATGAATATTTCGCATGCTTTTAAATAAATTTTGCTTGTAAGTAGAGTTGCCTTGTGTGAGGCTATGGATTTCGCTTCGGATCCTTTTGCGGTGGCTGTTTTTAGAAAAATTACAAGTGCAAGAATATTGCAAAAAACCTGCATCTTTAGCATACAAAATAATTTCTTTTTCTTCGCAATAACAAAGGGGCCTAATAATACTCAAAGGGTATTTATTGTAGATCAGCTTGGGAGCCATTCCAGATATCTCCCCTTTATAGACCATGTTCATCAGTAGAGTTTCTACCATATCATCTAAATGGTGCCCTAGAGCGATTTTATTAAAGCCGTTTTGCAATGCAAAGTGAATAAGCTCTGTGCGTCTTTGAGTAGAACACCAATAACAGTTTAGCTTTCGGTTGTTTTTGAGTCTTTGTTGTACTCCTACATTTAAAAAATGCAATGGAATTGACAAATTTTGACACATCTCTCTTAAAAAGTCTTGCGGATTTGTTTCAGTAAAATCAGCTTGTATATAAATAGCTTCGAGTAGATAAGAGGGGTCTATTTTACCCCTTCTATAAGCTAGTTCTTGTAGCAGAGTACTAGAATCCTTTCCGCCGCTAATAGCAATAAGTACCTTATCTCCTTCTTCTAGGAGATTAAAGTCAAACATCGCTTTGGTTATTTTTTTACTAATGCGCTTACGGATGTTTGGATACATTTAGAAAATCATTCTATCAAACGAAGAGGCATCAATAAAAAGAAAAAGTTTAGACCTTCTCCAATAGGCTCTACAATACAAGCACCCACAGGGTTATTCATTTTTAAAAGCACTTCCTCTGTTTTACACATAGATAAAATCTCAGAGATAAATTGCCCATTGAATCCAATGCTAAAAGAACCTTCTCCTTCATGGTTTACAGCTAAGGATTCAAAAGAGTCACCGCCTATATTAGAGTCAGAGGCACTCAAATCCAAAGTATTACCATCGACTTGGAATCGAATTAAACGAGTTCTAGGATTTGCCATAGGCATCACAGAACGGATTTTATTCAATAGTTCTAGAGTATTAGCCTGAATCACTCGTTCAAAGTTTTTGGGGATCACATTTTCGTATTTGGGGTATGGGCCTTCGATCAATTTAGAAATAACTTGGATACTATCACTATTAAACATGATATAAGAATCGCTCACACTCACTTCGATATTAGAGTCATTAGAGACAGAACGAAGCACATGTTGGATGGCTTTAGGAGGTACTATCACCCCATTTTTGATGCTCGTAGGGTTTTCCTGTTCTAAATTAGCTTTGCCTAGTCGGTGCCCATCGGTCGAGACTATGGATATTCCTTTTTCGTTGGATTCTAAAAACACACCATTCAAAGTAAGACGAGTGGTATCGGTCGAAACTGCAAAAAGAGTTTTATCGGCTAGAAAAGCAAGCTCTGTTCCAGAAACGACTAAGTTTTCTGCATCTTCTAGCTCTGGAAAAGGAGGGAAATCACTCGCATCAAAACCAGTAATATTGGCTTTACCGTGCTCACTCCAACGAATAGTAGTCAGATAGTCTTGAACTTCAAAATCAATAGTGCTAATGCTTGGTGAAACTAAATTTTTAATCAAATCAAAGAGTTTCCTAGCATTGACCACTACCGCCCCATCTCTTTCTCCTTCGACTTCGACCTTCACTCGAATGCCTAGGTCTAAATCAGTGGCAGTCACTTCTAACAAACTACCTTCTAAGCGAAAGGCAAAATTATTTAAAATTTGTAAAGTAGATTTATTAGGAATAGCACTAATAGCAGACTGTAGTGCGTCTTGAAATGCAGATTTTGCAACTTTAAATTTCATGAGGCAGAGTTCCTTAGGTAGAATATTTAATTAAGGTGGTTCCAATAAAAAACAAAACAGCAATCGAGGCTAGTATAATAATTAGCTTTTTATCCAGTTGTTGGCTCTTTTTAGGAACAAAATTTTTAGATTTTTTCTTGTGGCGACGGCGTTCAGTTCGATTCATAAAAAGATCTCCATTGTTTTATATTATAAAAAGTACTATTTTAATAAAGGTTAAGGAGAACAAACATGGCAGAAACACCTTTAAAAAAGCTAAAAAATGGTGTACTCACTTATACTTCGGCATTATTAGTCCGTATCGACCTAGTAGCCGAAGAATCTAGATTGAATGACAAGTTTAAAAAACTTGGTGAAAAAGTGATGTCTTACATTGAAAAAAATAACTTAGAATCCCTAAAAGATGACGCTTCTATTGTAGAACTACTGGGAGCCATTCACGAAAATAAAACTAGAATCCAAGAATTAAAGACAAGAAACACTAAAACTCCTAATAGAACCAGTGAAGAAGGTTGAGTTTCATTTTTTTCCATCCAATACCGAGAAGCCAAGATCTTTTAGAATCTCTTTGTTTCGATTGATTTGGTGGGCTATTGGGGTTATCGTGGCTATGCTTGGTTTTTTATTATTTTCACCAATCCAGATTTTTGACACGATCAGCACCACGCAAATTTTTAGTTTATACAAAGAAAATAAAAGGATCGAGCGAAACATAGGCTCTATTCAATCCAATTTAGAAAACTTAAAAAACCAACTCAAAGAAGCAAAAATTTTGAGAGACACTTCTATAGAACTCAGCGGCTTAAGTTCCATAGATTCTATAGCCACAAACTCAGACACTGTTAAACAACCTATTTCAAAGGTATTTGCTCAATATAAAAGTTTTTTATTAAAGTTAGAAGAGGATTCAAGTTATGCCAAGAGTCTTCCCACCCGTCTTCCATTAAATATAAAACCTGTGGTAACCAATCGTTTCGGTTTGATATTGGATCCGTTTACAGAAAAAGAAATGCCTCATAGGGGCATAGACTTTGCCGCCAGTGAAGGAGACACTGTTTATGCCACTGGAGATGGTCGTTTAATTGAATCTCAAAATCATAGAGGTTATGGTTTAGTCATCAAAATTGAACACAGTCCAGATATTCGTAGCTTTTATGCTCACTTGAGCGAAGTCCTTGTCAAAAAAGGAGCTTCGGTCCAAAGGGGGGAACCTATAGGAATTGTAGGGAAATCAGGTCGAACCACAGGGCCCAATTTACACTATGAGATTCGTTTGCAAGGAGTTCCCATTAATCCTGAACCTTTACTAATAGGTATTTAAATGAAAAATGCTTTTGCTCAAAATATAATTGCTATGGTTTGGGATTTCGATAAAACCTTGATTTCTAACTATATGCAAGAGCCTTTATTTAAAAAATACAAAGTCGATGCCAAAGTCTTTTGGAACGAAGTCAATCAATTAGAGTCCCATTATGCCAATCAGGGCATCCATGTCAATCGAGACACCAGTTATTTGAATCATATTTTAACTTATGTGAAACAGGGCATATTCAAAGGCCTTTCTAATCAAATTTTAAGAGAATGTGGAAAGGAACTCGAGTTTTATCCGGGTCTTCCAGAGTTTTTCCCAGAAATAAAAAAACAAGTTGAAGAAAATGAAGATTTTAAAAAACATGGAATATCTCTCGAGCACTATGTAGTGAGCACAGGTTTTGCAGAAACCATTCGTGGAAGCTCAATAGCTTCTTATGTCGATGGAATTTTTGGTTGTGAGTTTATAGAAAGTCCTGCCTTGCCTGGTTTTTTAGAAGAAAAAAAAGATAAAGTGTCCAAAGAAATTTCTCAAGTGGCCATAGCACTAGACAACACCTCCAAAACCAGATATTTATTTGAAATCAACAAAGGGAGCAACAAGCACCCCGAAAAAATCAATGTCAATTCTTCTATTGCACCAGAAAATCGTCGAATCCCTTTTGAAAACATGATTTATATTGCTGATGGGCCTAGTGATGTTCCTGCCTTTTCAGTTGTAAAATCCAATGGGGGAAAGACTTATGCAATATACCCGAAAGGAAACCAGGAAGCATTTAAGCAAGTAAATGCTCTTATTGCTGACGGGAGAATCGATATGTTAGGAGAAGCCGATTACTCCAAAGATACTACAACTTATTTATGGCTAAGAAATCAAGTAATTAATATTGCAAACAGAATTTATGAAAAAAAGAGGGAACATATTTCAAAAAGCGCATCAAAGGCCCCTAAACATATATAGTTGTTAGACTAATAGCAAGGGAGGAAAATAATATGAATTTCAATCCCAACGACGGCTTCATGTACATACTTGCGGTTATTGTCATTTTGTTCATAATTGCCCAATCCTTATTCTTTCTGATCAGAGCCTACAGGCGTGGAAAAGAATTAGGAATGGACATGAAGAGAATTAGAAAAACCATATCTTCATCTGCTATTTTCACCATTGCACCGGCCGTTTCAATACTATTAGGCGTATTAACGCTGTCAAAGTTCCTAGGGCTGCCGCTGCCATGGATACGATTAAGCGTTATAGGTGCAATCACCTATGAGCTGCCTGCGGCCACATCAACAGCTTCGGCTTTGGGCGTATCCCTCTCCGAGACATTAAAAGATCCAAAAGCATTTTCTGCCATAGCCTGGGTAATGACTCTTGGCATCATACCCAGTATCGTACTGGTTCCCATCCTTTTAAGACGAATACAGAAGGGTCTCACCACCATAAAAAGCAAGGATAGCAAATGGGGAGATTTGTTTATTACAGCCATGTTCCTAGGCATGATATCAGCCTTTATGGGCATGGTTTTTTCAAATATAAGAAGCGGTTTGGTAGGTTGGATACCCATCTTTGTTCTTGTTTTCTCTGCTCTACTGATGGGAATCTGTGGCATTCTGCTTAAGGTTTTTAAGATTAAATGGATACAGGATTATGCCCTCCCCATAAGTATGTTGGGTGCCATGGCTTTTGCTGTCCTTATTACACCTTTGATTGTATAGGAGGATTTAATATGAATACAAAAACCTATGATGATATGACACATCTGTACGGAAAGATTTGGATATGGACTGCCGTTGTAATAATCCTTTTAGTGCCTGTGGCAATGTGTGTTTACTACAATGCCTGGCCTCCTATGCAATCGGTATTGAAAGGGCTATTGGGAGTAGCTCCTATATTTTGGACTGTCGGTGTTATTGAAGTAATTACCTTTTGCCCTATGCTGGGAACAGCCGGGTCTTATCTTGGATTTGTGACAGGGAACCTTACAAACCTTAAAGTTCCGTGTGCTTTAAATGCTATGGAGATTAATAATGTCAAATCGGGGACAGAAGAAGGCGAAGTTGTTTCAACTATTGCAAT
>LSQX01340372.1_pt1 | contig 12015 bp, 10 predicted proteins | sample 654561 | NCBI WGS metagenome assembly LSQX01 (sample SAMN04489861, study PRJNA283612) | anaerobic digester metagenome | isolation source: 4 biogas reactors fed with cattle manure at either 37C or 55C with and... | place: Denmark: Kongens Lyngby | collected 2014 | reverse complement strand
CACTGCAGATACCGGGTATATCCAGACTATTTTTAGCGGGGATAGCAGCAGACACATTGGACCCCGATCAGCGAGTTGCCATTAGCAGTAACGCAGTTGCAGCAGACCGCAGCCTCACTGCCGCACCGGCTGATGAAATTAAACTCTCAAGGGGGCAGGAGCTTCCATTGGAGTATTTGATTTATCGCATGTTGTTTTATCATTCCGACGGAGCTGCGGTGGCCATCGCAGAAGCTCTGGCTCTAGACGAAGCGAGCTGTGTCAGCCTGATGAACAGCACCGCTCATGATCTTGGCCTTAATGATACATACATCACTGTTATTCGCGCAAATATCGAAAGCGACAGCTTGTCCGCAACAGATCAATCTCGACAAAATACTACAACCGTTACTGATTTGGTCAAAATTATGCTGAATCTTCAACGTATGCCGGCTGTTAAGGAATGGTTGGGAACCTACGAAGCTTTTCTGACAATTGAGGATGGCGGGCAGCGTTTAGTCTCTATGCGTTCACCTATCAGTCGGCTCTGGACCTTAAGCGAAGGACAGGTCCAGCAAGCCTATAATGTTCAAGCAGACATCAGTTTGACTATGACTTCAGGGGAGACAAAGGAAGGTTTCCCAATCATTACTGTTGCCGTCTCAGAGGGAAAGAGTAATTTAATTCAGAACACTACCCGGCTTTACAGCGCGATTGACATCTATTATGAAATGTCGCCATTGGTTACTGCGGGTGAAAAAATGGAAGCAGTGAGGGAGCGGGCGGAAAACGGAGACATTTTTGAGCTGGTTTATTTAGAAACAATTTATTTTATGCATCCTGAGGATGATCTCTTCTTAACTCAAGATATTCAATATCAGGGAAACCCGCCTTACCTGCTGCCCTTGACAGAGGGAACAATTACCGGGAAGGTAGTCTTTACTCTTAAAAACGGCATGAAGATCTCTGCTAATGTTGGGCCTGATCGCGACATTCTTTCTTCCAGATCGCAAGTAACCTTATTTCTGCAGAATTTAGATAACAATCCGAATCTAGCTCAACTATTATTCATTCTGGTTATTATTTTGATAGTAATTATGACTTTGTATTTGCTTAGAAATCTATTTCGGATTTATTATTATTGGCGTCATATCCGGCGCTCCGGGAAATACTTTTAGGACACTCTTTTACTTCCCTGTGGCTGCATATTCATATAGCTTTGCTGCAGGGAAAAATCAGATAGTTTAAGTCATTGTTCGCTTATAGATAACAGCTATGCAGTAAATATTGTCTGTGCGAAATGTCAGAGAATGGATTTAGCCGCGTCTTTTGATTCTATCCAGCCAGATCTGTGTAAAACGGCCAAGCAGATAATTGTAAACGAGCAGCACTATTTGTATTAACAAAATTATCACCAGCCAGAGCAACCAACCGCTAAGACCTTTGGTATCTATAATGAAATAATCTAGTCCCAGTATTGAAACTGCAGAAATAAATATTGCTGTCATCAATAAATTAATAACTACAATTGCCGACCAGCGGGCCAATTTTCGCCGCAGGAATAAGAATAAAATCGGATATAGTCCATAAAATAGCAAGAAGCCCAGGGCTCTGAGGGGTCCGGGCCATATTAAAGACAAGAAAAAAATTGCCAGATAAACAGTTGCAGCTGTTCCCCACCCCCATTCCAGCCAGGATATGACTATACAAAGTGAGGATACTGATAAAATAAAAAAACGTCCTGCCGGCAAATGGGACGCAACAATAATTATAACCCAGGCTAGAGCAGCTAACAGGCCGCTCATGGCTATCCTCTTCGTATTTTGGTTCCTTGAATCAGGCATAAAACTTTAGATACAAGTACAAAGGTCGCCGCCCATACATTCGCAACAAGAATCGGCACAACATAAACAACATAAATCGTTGAGGCAACTATCCTGTTTTGAGCCGTAATAAGACTGCCCGTAAGGGTTCTGATTTGATCGGGATTGCTGTCCATACCAAGGGTTATAATTACCTTGCTGTTGATTCTGGCCGTAGGATTGTTGATTGCCGGATGTCAATGAGTCGTATGCTTCATTAATTTCTTGCATCTTTTCTTTAGCCAGGTCTTCCAGTGGATGATTTTTATAATTATCCGGGTGGTATTTCTTGACTAAATCGCGATAGGCGCGCTTGATTTCATCCTCACTCGCTCCGTGTCTCACTCCCAATACTTCATAGGGGTCATTTTTTGCTGCCATTAACTATCTCCATTTTTTGTCGATAATATAAAACTATAATTTCTCCAGCTTCTCACCTTGTATGACAATATCCCGTACAGAAGGTAATCCAAGCACGACCACATTATATATGATCGACCCGTCCCTTTCATACGGCAACAAAGCAAAAGTGCGATCAAGTTTTATTTCTTCTTCAATCAAAAATTGATTCGCCTCTTTTCTAGCCTGTTCCAAGCTGAGTCCTGAAAATGGATTCCATTCATTATTATGCGTATCATGCTCATAATCGTCAATTGCGTCAATCAAATATGTCCAACGACCCAGATTCTTACCGCTGTCCGTCAAAGCTGCGGCAAATTCGGGTGTTAACTCACTCAGGACTGCGGCCACCGCTGAAGAAAAAATTTCGGCAAGGATACTGCCAAAAATATCAGCAGGAATCAGCGATGGTTTTCCCTTCTCTGCCAAGTTTAGCTCTTTTAGCAATAGCGCCATCTTCTCACTAAGTTTCGGATATAGTCTTTTTGCTTTTAGCCCTGATCTTCTCAAGGCGGCAGACATTATAACGCCTTTTATCTTCTTCTCATCACCGGTATCGTCTTTTGCCTTTAGCCAAGTTAATAAAATAGACATGTCTGCACAAAACTCCAGAGCTTTATGGTCTTTTAGTATCGGTTTTTTCTTCAAGGGATTTAGAATACATGATTCGAGCTCTACTTGCGCGTCATCTGAAGATAAGGATATTAACAGCAAGGAAAGAAAAGTTAAATCGTACGAGACTGACATTCTGGGAATCTGACCATATTGCTCAGATATTTGTTTGCAAAGGCCACAGTAAGCAGCACGGAAACGCGTGAATTCTTTCATTAACAATTCTGCCTTAAGAGGTCTTACATATCCGAACATATTCTATTTATCCACCGCGACCGGGGCTCCTTCAGGTCTTCCTTTCGCGCAATGCAGGAGCCGAAATTACCTTATTTTCTATGAAGACGGCTTATAAGTATCCCTGAGAGTGACCACCCTGTTATATACCGGTTTTTCCGGAGTGCTTAATTTGGAGTCTTCCTTGAAATAGCCTAGACGCAGGAATTGGAAGCCGACAGATGACTCTAAGAAAGGCACAGCAGACTCTAATTTTGCCTTCGTCACAACAGTCAATGATTCCGGGTTGATCAAGTCTTTATACTGAGCGTCTTCACCGTCAGGATCTTCAACGCTGAATAATTTGTCATAGAGATGAATTTCAGCATCTAGACAATCTTTCCGGTTTACCCAATGGATGGTTCCCTTGACTTTGCGCCCATCCGGAGAGATACCGCCTTTACTGTCAGGCAGATATTCTGCCAGAACTTCAGTGACATTTCCGTTTTTATCTTTTATGCAGCCTGTGCAGCGTACTATATATGCTGCTCTGAGTCTGACTTCATTTCCAGGGTAAAGTCGGAAATACTTTCTTGCCGGCTCCTCCATGAAGTCATCCCTTTCGATCCAGAGATGGCGCGAGAAGGAAATTTCATGGCTTCCTCTTTCAGGATACTGAGGGTGATTGTCAACTGTAAAAGTCTCCGTCTTGTCATCAGGATAATTCTCAATCGTAAGCTTAATGGGATTAAGGACGCCCATAATACGTACGGCTCTTTCGTTCAGGTCTTCACGCACGCAGAACTCAAGAAAGTCAAATTCAACAGTTGAAGGTACTTTTGATACACCATTTCTCTCATTAAATTTGACGATGGCTTCGGGTGTGTATCCCCTGCGTCTCATCCCGCACAGGGTTGGCAGGCGCGGATCATCCCAGCCGTCTACGATTTTCTCTTCAACCATAATACGCAGCTTGCGCTTGCTCATGACAGTATAGTTTATCCCTAAGGGTGCAAACTCTAACTGACGGGGATTTGAAGGGACGCTGCAGTTTTCAATAACCCAATCGTAGAGCGGGCGATGATCTTCGAACTCGATAGTGCAAAGTGAATGAGTAATATGTTCCATAGCATCCTCTATGGGATGAGCAAAGTCATACATCGGATAAATCAGCCAATCATCGCCGGTTCTATGGTGCGATGCTCTCATAATGCGATAGATCACGGGGTCTCGCATATTCATATTTCCTGCGCTCATATCAATCTTTGCGCGCAATGTCATACTGCCGTCAGGAAACTCACCGGCCCGCATGCGGCGAAACAAATCCAAGCTCTCCATAGGGTCTCGGTCTCGCCAGGGAGAAGGTGTACCGACTTGAGTCAGAGTTCCTCTGCTCCGTCGCACTTCATCCGTTGTCTGTTCGCAGACAAAGGCCAGATCCTTCTGAATAAGCTCCTCTGCAAATAAATACATATCTTCAAAGAAATCTGAAGCATAAAAGAAACGGTCTTCCCAATCATAGCCCAGCCATTTTACATCTTCCTTTATTGCTTCGACGTAAGTGGTCTCTTCTTTGGTGGGATTTGTATCATCCATGCGCAAATTGCAAAGTCCGCCATATTTTTTTGCAGTGCCGAAATCGATAAAAATTGCTTTGGCATGACCGATATGTAAATAACCGTTAGGTTCCGGAGGAAATCTGGTGTGTACTTTGAGACCGTGGTGCCGGCCGCCTTCTTTTAAATCTTCATCTATAATATCGTGAATAAAATTACCGGCCATTATTTCACAGTTGGCAAGATCAATATCTTTCAGACTATCTGACATAAGTTCCTCCTTAATAATTCGCAAAATCTCCACTGATCGAGAAATGCGAATATGTGTATAAGCATAATAGACTCTAATATTGAATCACAATAAGAGACAAGAGTCGAATCAATAATATAAATCATTTCGGCAGTTTGCCGCAAACTGATGATAATGAACAGCTGACTTTGGGATAATTGACGCAAGTTTAAGCCGGTCTTGCCAGTTTAAGAAGATTGTCGCAAAAACTGTAAAGCCGAGGTCAGCCTTTTTAAAGATTCTTCTTTACCCAGAATTACAAGTATTTCGATAGCCCCTCCCGGTGTAACGCTGCGTCCGGAAAGGCTGGCTCGCAATGCCCCCATTACTTGTCCGGTTTTATGTCCAAGGTCTTCAATGTAAGAATTCAGACAGTCTTTAATAACATCCCCTGTCCAAACAGAAATCGTATCCAGAACAACAATCAGATCATTTAAAATTTCGTCGGCTTTTTCGGGAGTGAGTTTTGAGCGTTTCTGCTTGAACAGTTCAGCATGGAGAGGATCTGCTTCGTTGAAGAAGGAAATCATGTCAGGAATATCAGATAATTTAGTAGTTCTGGTCTGCAGAATCTGTGCTAGCAGTTCCAGATCATATGGCCTGCCTATAAATACTTTATCTGAATATGGTTTAATAATTTGAGCAAAATGGTTTAGATTTAAAGCCCTAAGGTATTGCTCATTAAACCAATCAAGCTTGGCATAAGAAAAAATTGCAGGCGACTTACTGATTCCCGCAACAGAAAAGGTCTCTTCCAGCTCATCTAAGGAAAATATTTCTCTGGTATCTCCACCCGGAGCCCAACCTAAAAAAGCAATATAATTTACGATAGCCTCCGGCAGATAGCCTAATTTGATCAGATCGTTAAAACCGGTTGCGCCATGGCGCTTGGAAAGTTTGCTGCCATCTTCCCCTAGAATCAAGGGCAGATGAATATAGGTGGGAATCTCCCAGCCAAAAGCTTCATATAACAGATTGTATTTAGGTGTTGAGGATAAATATTCTGAGCCGCGTACTACGTGGGTGATTCCCATTTCGTGATCATCGACTACATTAGCGAAATTATAAGTGGGAAAACCATCAGACTTAATTAGAATCTGATCTTCCAGTTCTTCATTTTCGACTTTAATCTCCCCAAAAACTTTATCCCTGAAGCAGGTAGATCCGGTTAGAGGCATCTTCTGCCTGATGACATATGGAGAACCGGCATCAAGATGCGCTTTGATTTCAGCAGCAGGAAGATTTCGACAGCGGCGGTCATAACTGTAAAATTTTCCACTAGTCTCGTATTCGTTTTCTTGAATTGATTTACCTTTGCCGCAAAAACAGTAATATGCTTTGTCTTCTTTAATCAAATGTTCAGCGTGAGGCAGATAATGCTGTAGACGTTCTGATTGAATATACGGGGCGTGAGGACCGCCGACATCAGGACCTTCATCATATGTCAGACCACAAGTTTTCAATGTCTGATAAATAATATCTACCGCGCCTTCAACAACTCTGTCTCGATCAGTGTCTTCAATTCTTAAGATGAATTTACCATTTTGTGATTTCGCGACCAGATATTCATATAACGCTGAACGCAAGTTGCCAATGTGCATATAACCCGTTGGACTGGGAGCGAAACGGGTGCGGACGATTCTTTCAGACATCTATTTCTCCTTGCAATGAGACCCAAAACCGGATGTGCAATAATTGTTGCAGAATATCCGGCTTGATTCTACTGTAAATATTAGTTGAATATTTTTGCTCTTATAATCTTTTTGGAAGTGTTTTTCTCAAATTCTTTAGTGCGGATTTCTACTCTGCGCACTGCTTTATACGCGACCATATCTTTGTTGACAGATTTGACGATTTCCTCAAGTCTTTCCCTGACTTCCGGAGAATCCGGCTCTTTGCCTTTGAGTTCATCATCATTATTCATTACGTCTTGATCTGGGAATATGATAGCGCTGAGCAGCATATTATCATTTTCTTCAACTTCGTGAACTATTACTTCCTTGACCAGATCATGCTGCATCAAAAGGAATTCAATCTCCTCGGGGAAGATGTTTTTACCATTTTTAGCGACGATGACATTGAGCTTGCGCCCGGTGATGATGACAAAGGAATCGTCATCAATATAGCCAATGTCGCCGGTGTGGTAAAAGCCTTCTTTGTCAATAGCCGCAGCAGTTTTTTCTGCATCTTCGTAATAGCCCAGCATGACATTAGGTCCCCTGCCGATAATTTCTCCTAAGCCATCTTCATCTTTATTGATTATTTTAATATCGACTCCCGGCAGAGGCAAGCCGGCAGAATTATCGTTATAGAAGAATTCTCTGTTTAGAGCCAGAATGGGGGCACATTCTGTCAAGCCGTAACCCTGAAAACAGTGAATGCCTACGGCTCGCAAATTTTTGATCAAATCACTGGAGATCGCTGCGCCTCCTGCGACAAGAAAACGAAGGTTTGGTCCTACGGCAGCATGGATATCCTTGAATAATTTCTTGCGTGCGTCTATTCCGATTTTTAGCAGAAAATTTGAAAGTTTAAGTCCCAAATTGAATTTCTTCTTAATTTTTGGATCGGAGTTGATCTTTCGCATTATGCTATTATAAATAGATTCAACCATGAGCGGCACCATCAATACATAAGTGGGCTCTACCTCCTTCATGCTGGATGCGATATAGCGCAAGCCCGGACATACTGCTATGGTCGTGCCGCGGTAATACTCACATAAAAAGCCGCAAGTACACTCATAAGTATGATGTATGGGCAGTACTGACAGGCAGGTGTCGTATTCGTCAATGTTGACTAGCGAACACATTCCCATCAGATTGACGCAGATGTTGCGATGGCTAAGCATAACTGCCTTGGATTTTGCCGTAGTTCCGGAAGTAAAAAGAATAATACGCATTTCGTCGGGGTCGATATGGAGGTCGTCGTAGCCGGTATTGCCCTCTTTTCTGATCTTATGGCCTTCAGCTAACAAATCCCAAAAATAGAGGCTGGAAGTACCTTCTTGCGGAGGATCCATCGCTATTGTAGTCAGGGGCAGCTGTGCTTCAATCTCCTGCAATTTTGGACACAGAATATCTGAATATACCAGCACATCCGCATGCGCTCTCTCCAGCATTGTTTGAAGCTCGGCTGAAGGCAGCTCTTTGTCCAGAGGGATAATAATTCCGTTGCCATTGACTGTTGCTAAGTATGTGACGTACCATTCATATCTTGTTTCACCGACAACAGCGACTCTCGCTCCCTGCGGAAAACTTTCGTACAGCCAGCTGCCAAAGGCTTCAAAATCAGCGGCTGCCCGGGCGAATTTGATCGGCAGGAAATCCTGCTCATCATTTCTTTTTTGTTTGATATCAGCATCATGCGGGCTGACTTTCCCGGCAGCAACAGGGTCTTTGACCAGATAGGCTACATTGTCCGCATAAAGTTTTTTGCTCTGCCGTACCATATCTCTTAAGTCATTAATCTGGCGCACTTCGATGAGTGGATATTTATAAATTGAATTTGTGTTAGTCATATTTCCCTCTAAATCAATATTAGTTACAATTATATCCCCGAAAATCTTCAGTAATTAATCAGAACCCTCTGCCACCTCCACCGTGCGATGTGCCGCTGGAGCCGGAATGAGAACTCGACCCGCCGCCACCGGAGCCGCCCCCCCCGCCTCCGGAACCTCCTGATCCGGAAGATATTCGCCTGGTGTTTGTTTGAGTAGTAATATATTTGTCTTTTAGATTAGATTCATTGACAACCGCCAATTTGCTGACATCATAAATGTCAGGCACGACTTTGGATGCGTAACGCAGGCGTGTAAAAACATACATGCACAGGGCTATCGCAGCTGCGATCAAAAACGCATTTTTCGTTTCGGTGTCGGTCAAATATTTTTTGGTCAGTAATTTGCCAGTACCTACGGTGCCGCTTTCATTCCAGCCTTTTTCAAGATTTAGCTCGACTTGATCCAGGAAGATATAAGGAGCCATTGCGTAATCCCCATTTGACAAGTCGGCATACTTGAAAATCTCATCAAGCATATGTTCAATCCTGTCATCAGAGAAAAGCGGAATAGCGCTGCCTGTGGTAGAAATCCAGACTTGCCGTGGATCCAATGATATCAGCAGCAGAACACCATCATCACCGTACTGATTATAATCGAAAAAATCATCAGCATAATCTCTGGCCCATATACTTGAGGATTTATCTCCGGTATCTTCAGATAATCTGCTGGAATCAGCAGTAACGATGACAATATTCGTATTGTGCTCAGCAGAAATCCCGGCTGCTTTTTCAGACAGACGTTCCTCGTCACGGGCTGAGAACAAATCAGCCTGATCAACTACCAGAGGGTCTCTCTCTTTGCCGGGAATATCTAACGCTTCTTGTCTGCGGGCTTCAGCGCCTTCATCGTCATGTGATTTCGCTACAAAGGGCTGATTTGCCTTAAATGCAGAATTTGGCGTGTAATTTTTGTCCTTAGGTCTGGGTGTCAAAGGATGGCCTGAGGTCGGCAGAATAAACCATAAAACGATCAAGATGCCCAATCCGATCATCAGAACATTAAACCACTTCTTCTTGTTAAACACGGGCACCCGGTCTTTAAAGGCAGATACAATATTCTTTTCCTGGTCGGCAGTGCGTACGCTGCCCCCCTCCCAATTAGCTTGTGTCATAGCAGATACCCCAACAACAGCAATATGATCAACAATGCCAAACCCAACAAAAGTGCCGCTGTCAGCAAGCGCTTCTTGCTGATAGGCAGTTCGCCGTAGGACTCCCCTGTCACGCCATTCATGCAATAGAGGAAAGTAGTGTCAGCCTGGCGGTATGTTAAAAGCCAAAAGGGGTGCAAGAGTAATTGCCAGTTCTTAAGTTCTAATGGCAAAAACTCAACTTGGGTGGATGTGCTGTCATAAAATTTGTCTACATTATTTGATACTACCCTGGATGCTTTCGATTGTATCTTGCCGGTAAAAGCCTCTTCTGCCAGACCAATGGCGATATTGTTCCGCTCAGCAAAAAAACCTTGCAGATAAGCAGGATTAAAAGACTTAATTTCTCCCTTGGCAAAAGGTTCAGTGCCGATTACCAACTGTTCAGCAGCCTTATCATTGGCCAAAGAGGTAATGGCATTTGCTTCAAATACGCCTTCACGATTAATTTCATAGATTTCTCTGGTAGTGGTAACCAAATCCCCCACTCTGCTTTCGTGGGACTTAGTTCCCTCACCTTTAATACGATATTTTGCGCTGCCATCAGCTCTCCAAAACGGCAGGTATACTCCATTTAGCTGCTCAAGATGGTCTTTAGTGCCAAAGTCACGAGGTGTGAACAATCTCGATTTAGACCATTTGGTGAAGGCGCTTACAACTTCATCCTGATCGACAACAAAGGGGATTAATCCATCCGGCGTAAAGCCCTCGCCCATCCGGGGAGCTACAATCACAGGACTATGACAATAAAAGCAATAAGTAGCCAAAGTCGTGTCATCAGTCCAGACATTAGCCCCGCAATTACTGCAGTTATACCCATACATCGGTTCCTCAAGCGCAGCCGATACTTCTGAAGCGGCAAATGTAGCTTCGGACAGCTTCAGAAGCTCATCAGAAGCAAAAATACTGTCGCAGTAACCACATTGTGTTTGACTTTTACCGGGATCAAAGACAATCGGCCCGGCACAATTTGGACACTTCAACGTTTTTGTTTCAGCCATAAGACTAGTCTCCCTCACAATTCCTCAATATTTCGCGGGCGAAACAATAATTGAACTCAATTATACTATGAAACTATTAAATAATTCTTTTGTGCGCGTCAGATCCTGATCTACCTGTTTCTTAACTTCATAAAGGGAATCAAATTGTCTGGTTGGTCTCAGAAAATGATATAGTTCAACCATGATTTCCTGACCATATATATTTCTGTCAAAGCCCATAATATGAGTCTCCACAGTTATTATGTCCTCATCATCAACAGAAGGCCGGTAACCTATATTTGTGACACCAATATACCTTTCCTTGTCCACAGTAATCAGTGACGCATAGACACCCAGCTCCGGCAAATCACCGCAATTGTAGGCATCGATATTGGCGGTTGGCATATTCTGCTTATTGCCCTTGCCTTTTCCGTGCACAACTTCACCATGGAGTGTACACAGAGGATTAGCGTCTAAAACGTTGTCAGACTCTGCCAATTTAAATCACCCCTTGTAGAATTAAAATCACCAGTACGCTGGTAGCCACCAGAAACAATCCTAATATTATCATACCGGGGTTGAATTTTCTCTTTGGTTTTTCAGACTGTTCTAACAAGCTGGTTTTTCTCAGCGTAAGCACTACCGGCTTATACAGCAGCATGGTCAGGCCGGCATTCAGACTGGCTTTAATAACGTTAAAAGGAATCAGTGCAGGTATTAAAAGTTTCACAACTTCCTGGCGTGGAATATGCATGTAATATGGCGTAATAATATAATTCCAAAGAACCATAACAGCAGTCATCGTTACAACTCCCGCCAGCAAGCCGGCAATAGCCCCGGACATGGTATGTTTTCTTTTGTAAATTAGAGATGCAGTGACGGCAAAAGCTACGGTTGAGATCACATTCATGATCATGCCAATAATTCCGGTACCGCTGACAGTAACCATTTCAACAAATGCCACAACCAAAGCCATGATAAAGGCAGACATCGGTCCATAAATTAATCCGCCGATAACAATAACTACATCTTTGGGGTCGTAAGTTAGGAAAGGCATTGCAGGTACGACATGGAGGTGAATTAACACCATAGCAACATATGCAAGAGCAGACATCATACCCAGAGTAGTAATCTTTTTTACATTTGTGTTCATAGAAACCTCCTGAAATAAATAGCACCTGAAACATATTAATGTCTCAGGTGCTAAACTATCTGCAGCTAACTGTATTCCCAACGAACAAACTATTTAATAATCTTTACAGCCTGCACACAATTTAACAATCTTCTCCCATCCAGACTATTACTGTCGGTATCGGAATTTCACCGAATCCTGACTTGAACCTGTTCAAGTCCTGCATCACGCTCGCGGACTGTTACCGCCGATCGGGAATTGCACCCTGCCCCGAAGACATTAAA
>LSQX01043803.1_pt1 | contig 12015 bp, 7 predicted proteins | sample 654561 | NCBI WGS metagenome assembly LSQX01 (sample SAMN04489861, study PRJNA283612) | anaerobic digester metagenome | isolation source: 4 biogas reactors fed with cattle manure at either 37C or 55C with and... | place: Denmark: Kongens Lyngby | collected 2014 | reverse complement strand
AGGTGGATCTTGCCCTGATGCGGCCAGACCAGACCTTGGCCGGTTTGACGTCGTTGGCAATCGGCGCGGTCGACAAGTATCTGGCGGAACACCAGCCCGACATGGTCCTCGTGCAGGGCGACACGACGACGGTCTTCTGCGCCGCGATGGCCGCCTTCTATCGCCGCATCCCCATCGGCCACGTCGAGGCGGGGCTGCGGACGGGCAACAAGTTTTCGCCCTATCCGGAAGAGATCAACCGGGTCTTGACGTCCCGGCTGGCCGACCTCCATTTTGCTCCAACGGAGACGTCGCGTCAGAACCTGTTGCGCGAGGGCGTCGCGGCGGCGCGAGTCTTCGTCACGGGCAACACGGTCATCGACGCGCTGCAACTCGCGATCGGGAAGGTGAAGGCCGCGCCGCCGGCGATTCCCGGCTTGCCTTCCTGCTTGATGAACGGGCATTCCCAGACGCCCCTGGTGCTGATCACGGGCCACCGCCGCGAGAATTTTGGCCGGGGGTTTGAAAACATCTGCCGCGCGCTCGCCGAGTTGGCCGGCCGCTTTCCCGAGACGCATTTCGTCTATCCGGTGCACCTGAATCCCAACGTCCGCCAGCCCGTCCATCAGGCCCTTGGAAATCGCGCGAATATCCATCTGATCGAGCCGCTCGGCTACTTGCCCTTCGTGGCGATGATCGACCGGGCCAAATTGGTGTTGACCGATTCGGGCGGCGTCCAGGAAGAGGCCCCCAGCCTGGGCAAGCCCGTGCTCGTGATGCGCGACACCACGGAGCGCCCCGAGGCGGTCGAGATGGGCACGGTCAAGCTGGTCGGAACCGACACCGCCATGATTGTTGGAAGCGCGACCTCGCTGCTGACCGATGCGGTCGCCTATAGCGCAATGGCCAATTCCGTCAATCCGTATGGCGACGGCCAGGCTTGCCCGCGAATCCTCGCCGCCTGCGAAGCCTTTTTCAACCGCCGCTGAGCGCCGGTTAATCGGAATACGCGTATTGTCCTCCACTGAAGAATGAACGTCCGAGCCATCGCCTCCACCTACTGCCCCGCCTATCTACGGCCGGCCTTCACCCGGATCGAGACTTCTCCCCTCGGTCTCCGCCTGGCGCGCGGCGTCTTCTGGTCGATGGCCGGCGCGGTGATCTCGCGGGGGTTGATGCTCGTGGCGACGGTCGTGGTCGCTCGACTGCTGGGCAAGACGGCCTACGGCGAACTGGGCATGATCCAGTCGACGGTCGGCATGTTCGGCACGTTTGCCGGGTTTGGCTTGGGGCTGACGGCGACCAAGCACGTCGCCGAGTTCCGCCAGAGCGATCCGGCCCGCGCCGGGCGGATCATTGCGCTTTCGAGTCTCGTGGCGATCGTCACCGGCGGCGCGATGGGATTGGCATTGGCGGTCCTTGCTCCGTGGCTCGCGGAACACACGATCAACGCACCACACTTGACTGGTGTGTTGCGGATCGGGGCACTGATTCTGTTTCTCAATGCGATCAACGGCGCGCAGACCGGCGCCCTATCCGGGTTCGAGGCATTCCGGACGGTTGCTTACGTCAACCTGCTCGTCGGCCTGCTCTCCTTTCCCGTCCTGATTTGTGGTGCTTGGCTTGGCGGGCTGACCGGTGCGATCTGGGCACTCGTTCTGAACCTCGGGTTTAACTGGCTGTCCAATCACCTGGCACTACGTCACACGGCCGAGCGCTACGGGGTTCCCCTGTCGCCAGCCGATTGCACACGCGAATTGCCGGTCCTTTGGCAGTTCAGCCTGCCAGCGGTGCTTTCAGGAACCCTCGTGGGGCCTGTTTCCTGGCTCTGCAACGCGATGCTTGTCAATCGGCCGGCCGGATACAGCGAAATGGGCATCTTTGCGGCGGCCCTCGTATTTCACCAGGTAATTTTTTCCGCCTGCCAGCTTCTCAGCAGCCCCCTCTTGGCCCTGATTTGCAGCGAAGACACAGCAAACAACCGCCGACTCGGTGCGGCGAATATACTCTCCAGTTGGGCCTTGGGGCTGGTCTTCGCGATTCCCTTGCTCTGCTTTCCCGAGGTTGCCGAGTTCCTGCTTGGACAGCAGTACCGGGAAGGCAACTTCCGACTCACGCTCACGATCGTCTTGTTCTATAACTGCATTCTGACGTACAGAACCGGCCTACTCAGGGTTTTGCAGTCCAAGGGGCTGCTGTGGTGGGGACTGGCAAACAACCTGCTCTGGGCCATCGTTCTGGTTCCTACCGCCTACTATGCGGCTGAATGGGGCGCTGTTGGTTTGGCGTGCTCCTATGCAATTGCCTATTCTGCTGTATCCGTGGTGTTTGTTCCCGTGTACGTCAAGTATGGCAAGGTTCCCCCAGGCCTGGTCGTCTCGCGGGAATCCGCTCTCGTCTGGCTCGTCGTTCTGTCCCTGGTGATTGCGGTCTACTGCAACGCCCCGCTTGCCCTGCGGCTGATCGCATCGCCGTTCGTAATCGTCGCGACCGCATTCGCCATCCAGAGAACCTGGGTTCGTTGTACCGCCTAGTTCCTTCGCAATTCGTCCACTTTCGCAGTTTCATGACCATCGACGTCTGTAGCACACGCCAAAACAAGAGTCTCATGATGAAGAGACGCCTCGCACGCACCCCGAAAACGTCCTTGGGGCGACGAACACTGGCGGCCTGCAAAGCGTACGCGACTGTTCCCCTTGTGCTTTGGCAGGAACTTCGGCGGATCCTTGCGCTGCTCCGCCATGGACGGCGATATGCTGACGCCCCCGATGTCCTGTTGTGCAAATTGCGCACCGCCGCCCACATTGTTGACAAGGGGCTTCAGGCCCCGAATTGGGCGCCTGGCCACGGACGCGATCCCTATCAACGTCTTTCGTCGCTGAGTGAGCGCCTCCGCGACACACCCGCCGCCGCGGATCCGTCCTATCGCTGGGCGATCGGCATCAAAGCCGCGTATGACGTGGCACAGGCGGCCGGAGTGGTCGGCGCCGACTCAGCGGACCAGGGCCGTCCACCACAGTTCGACAAAGACGATGTTCTGCAATTGATTCGGTCCAGGCGCAGCATTCGCTGCTTTGAACACCGGCAGATTCCGCGCGAGGTTCTTGTGGAGCTGGCAGATGTCAGCAGTTGGGCGCCCACAAGCTGCAATCGTCAACCGACAAGACTGTTCATCAGCCAGGACCCCAAGAAAGTCCGCGCGTGTCTCGCTCAATGCGCGGGAGCCACATGCCTCGGCGCAAATACCCCCTGCTTCATTGCCGTTTGCGCGGACATGCGCTTCTATTCCGTGAAAGACCGGAACTTGCCGTACATCGATGTGAGCCTCGGCGTTCAAAATGTGTTGTTGCTGGCCCATTGCCACAATATCGAAGGTACCATTCTCAATTGGATGCATCATACGAGGCAGGAAGATGCGAGTCTCCGGGAAGCATTGCAGATTCCAGAATACTATTCCATTGTATTAAATCTTGTACTTGGCTATCCGGCCAAACATGCCCGCATACCCGGGAGAAAATCGGTCGGCGAAGCGTACGTTGTAGTGTAGTGACAGCCTTACGCGAGGACTACAGGACGGCAAGCAAATGAATTACAAATTTCTTCTCTTCGGCGTCGGGGTGGGACAGAACTACGGGTGCGACGCAATTGTCATCGGCACTGAACGGATTCTCAGGCGGCAGTTTCCCGATTGTCAGACGTGGTTGTATAATCGGACTTGCCGCAGAGTCGACTGCCGCACCGTAGCCGGCCCCTCGTCCAGGGTCGTTTTCAAGGGGAATGATTTCGGCAGCCGTCTAGCTCATTGCGGACGCCGGATTCCAGAGAGACTCGGCCTCCTGCGTCAGCGCGTGTTGTCCTATCCACGCAGGCTCGTGAACGCCAGCGATTGCGTGCTGTCAATTGGCGGAGATTTGTATACGTTCGCCGAGAATGAAAAGAACTGGATGTTTCCCTATCCGATCATGGAGGCAGGTAATCGGGTCATGCGTCAGGGAAGGCCGTACGTCGTATGGTGTGCTTCCGTAGGGCCGCTGGAAAAGGCGGGCGGGCGTCTCGACGAGTTGCGGTCGCATCTGGAGGCCTGCCGCGCAATCATTGTTCGCGAACAGGAGACGTATTCCTATTTGCGCGAGACTCTCGGCATACACGAAAATGTCTATCTGGGCGCCGATCCGGCGTTCGTCATGAACCCGGAGCCATTTGCCTGCCGGTTTCTTGAGCAGAAGCCCGGCGGCACGGTCCTGGCCGTAAACTTCAGCCTGGCGCCATTGCAGCATGTTTACGGGGATTTGCCTGTTCGCGAATTGCAGGCGACGCTCGCACGTCATGTTCGAGCAATCCTCGATTCACTTGACGTGCGAGTCATGTTCGTTCCCCACGTGCAGGGCGATTATGGCTTCTTGTCGGCCGTGCTCCAGTCACTAGGAGGGGCGTACAGCGATCGGCTGTATATTCTTCCGGAGGGTGTCGGCGCGCAGAGAACGAAGTGGGCGGTCTCCCGTGCCCGCGCGCTGTTGACGATGAGGTTCCATTGTTCATTGGCGGGGTTTTCCACAAACACACCGACGATGATCCTCGTGTCGACACCAAAAGGGGCGAAGATCTGCAAGGAAATGTATGGCGATCTGGAGCATGCCCTTCACATCAGGGAGATGACTGAAGAGACACTGGTGTGCGGAGTCAGAAAGCTCCTGGATGACGCGGAGGGAATCCGGGCAAGGCTTGCGCCCGCCTCGGAGAAAATGGCGCGGCGTGCCTTTGCATGTGGAGAGATGTTGGCGCACGTGTTGGCGGACAACCTTCCGATCGGCTGGAATTGCCCCCCGGAAGTGCCGCATCCCGATTTGACCTCGTGTTCCGCGAGGTGGAGTCTCACCGAAGGGCGTAGCGCGTGACGGCGCGAATCCAGCAGTTCGTAGAATTTGAAGCCAAGTGCCAGGTCGCTGGCTGGGAACGAGCGGTTGAGCACCCGCCCAATTCACGATTGGGGGGTCTGGTGAAAGGTAGGCGGTCTCTATGGCAAGCAATGTGAACATCGTGATCCTGTGGCTCTATGACGCGCGGGGGGAGCGTCTGCTGATCGGGGGGTTGGCGCGGTGGTGTCGCGATGCGGCACGGTTGATCCGCTCGCATGGCTATCGGGTCCGAATCTGGCAGAAGTCCAGCGAACCGTTTTGCAGGGAGCTCGAAGAGGACATTTCGGTTCACGGCCTGCGGGCATCGCTGAAGTTTCGTGGAAACCGCACTCTGGCGAAGGCTCTGGAACAGCGGAATCCGTCCGATGAGCCGTGGTTGTTCGTGTCACAGGAAATCCAGGGCTTCGGCACTTTCCCGCGATCGGTGGCCGTAAACCACGGCATCTGGTGGAATGGCGATTTTCCCTGGTGGAAACGAGTGCTGAATAAGCGTCTGCAACGCCGATTGATTCTCGGGTCCCGGGCGACAATTTGCGTGGACACGAATTACATCAACTGGTGCCACGCTGAATTGCGCGGCCGGCGCGAATGGGAACAGCGTCTGGTCTACGTGCCGAACTACGCGGACCTGAATCATTTCAAGCCCGCCGTCGAGCGACGTTCGCCGGAGGCCAATTCACCCACGATTCTCTTTCCGCGCCGCGTCATGGGTGAAAACCTGGATCGCGATGTTCGCGGCGCGGGTTTTCTGATTCGAGCCGTGGAGGTGATGGAGTCGCAAGGACTGAGGCCGCGGGTCATCTTCGCAGGTCGCGGACACCTGCAAGGCGACATCGAGGCCTGGGCCCGACGGCGGAAAATGAATGACCGCGTCGAGGTCTTGGAGGCGCCGCTTGACGAAATGCCCGCCCTTTACGCTCGGGCCGATGTCGTGGTCGTGCCGACCCTCGCACACGAGGGGACATCGCTGTCGGCAATCGAGGGACTTGTTTCCGGCAAGCCGGTCGTGGTTTCGCACATTGGGGGGTTGGGCAACATTGTCGTCGACCGGCTGAACGGCTATGTCTGCGATCTCACGCCGGAGTCGCTCGCCCGCGCTATTCGCGATGCGCTCGCCGATTCCCCTTTGACCCGCAGTCCCGGCGTGCTCGAGGCTGTCCGCGCAAGCCTGGGCAAAGATCGCTGGGAGAAGAAGATCTGGAGCGTCATGGAGAACAGCCTGGGACTCTGATTTGCACCGTGCATCGGCTGGGCCCAACGGTTCCGCCGGATTGCCGCAAACGGATCGCAGAACGCCGCCCCGCCGTCTCCTTCCAGTGGCCACGGTACTCTGTAAGACAAATCCGCGGTTGGAAACGTTTACCCCACAGCTCCGTTTCCGCCCGACGATCGCTGCTCAGACTACTGCCCTTGCGATGAACACCGCCCTGCTTGCCAGCCGAAACCATTTGCCTCCCGCGCAGGTCGAACGTGCGCTTGGGCGTTCCACGCGCAGCGAGGGGATCGTTGCGGCCTATCTATTTCTGATGCTTGTAATCGATGGTTTGGGCGCCTATAGCCTGTTCGACATCCCGCTTCCGTGGTTTGCCTACTGCGTGGCCGCTGCCGCGCTGATTCATCTAAGCCGTGTTGTCCGAATCGAGTTTCCCAGTGGTTCGCTGTTTCTCCTGACGCTGATCGCTTACGCGGGGCTCGTTCAGGCCGTGAGCGTGCTGCGGGGCGAGCCGTACTCGTTGTTGCCGGCCCGGATGACGACGCCGTACAATGTGTTTATTATCAGCCGCTTCGGGGTCCTCGTTGGAGCCCTGCTCGTCTCCGCGCTAACGTACACCGCCGCAAGGCACTTCGGGACTTCCGGGATTATCAACGCGACCGTCGCGGCGATGGCGTTTCTGGCGGCTGCGGCGATAGCCCTTTACGGCGCTCAGGTGTTCGGATACTGGGAGCCCCCCCGCAATCGCATGGGTACCGGCGGGCAGGATTACCTGGCAAACACGATGACGTTTCACTACCAGTTTCATCGGGCGGCGGGGACATTTCGCGAACCGAGCCACCTGGCGGAGTGGCTCGCCGCCCCGTTTTTATTCATCTTTCTCTGTCGGGGCCGAACGGCCGCATTTCTGTGGGTTCTTGTCGGAGCCGCGTTGCTCTTGACAGGCAGCCTGCTCGGCGTGCTGGGCGTCCTTGTCGGCGTGGCCTGTTTCGGATTCTTTGCGAAGAAGACGACGATCGCCTGGCGAATGCTGCTCTTGATTCTGATTCTTTCCGCCGCGGTCTGCGGTTTTGCCGAGTTCGCGGCCATCGACTTTTTCGGCGCGATCTTGCCACGCTTTCAGGCACTCATACAGGGTGGCGTCGGAGAGACGAACCGGGCGTACGTTTACCAATATCTCAGGGCCGAAATGCCGCCCGTTTTCGGCTTTGGAGTCGGAAATGCGAATCTCGTGTTTTCAGAGTATCTTGGCATCGACCTGGTGAGCAGTCACATCTCGTTGTTCGTCAACATGTGGTTCAGCTTGGGAATCGTGGGGCTCGTCTTGATGTCCCTGTATGTCGCCTGCCCGCTGCTCTCTCGCCGCGTCTGGAAAGCAGCCGCCGAGAGCAATCTGTCCGCCATTCTCTTTGCGTGCATTCTCAGTTGGCTGGTGATCTATCTCGGTCATGCGGAAGAGTTGACCGTCATGTTTGGCGTCATCTATGGGCTCATCTGGGCCCAGGCAGATCTCGGCAATCGCAGCCCGCACGACACACGATGCCGCCAGAGGCCGACGTCTTCCAGGCGGCCGACAAAACGCCCATCCGCCCCCGCGGGGGCCAAGGGTTTGATCGTGGCAACGCAGCAGCGGTTTTTTCGACGCCGCGCTGATGCATCCAACCTGTTTGCCAATTGAGGCCTTAAGGTGTGACCTACCCGATGCGAGCGTGGCACGGCGCGAGTAAGGATCGAACATGACGAAAAGCAGGAAGCCGGCTGTTTTGGTGTTGTCCGATGCATATTTGCCAGGCTACAAATCCGGCGGGCCAATTCGTACTCTGGCCAACATGGTAGAGCAACTCGGTGACGAGTTCGCCTTTCTCATCGCCACGCGCAACCGCGAGATACACGGATCGGTTCCCTATCCGAATTGTCCGACGGCGACCTGGCGGAATCTGGGGAAGGCGAAAGTGATCTATTTCTCGCCAAGACAATGGACCTTGCCGATGGCGCGGCGCGTCGTTAAGGACGCGAAGTGCGACATAATCTATCTGAATAGTGTGTTTTCTACGGACTATACGATTTGCCCGCTGTTGCTGCGTGTTTCGCACAGGATTCCTCCGGCGCCCATCATCCTGGCGCCGCGTGGTGAGCTGTCGCCGGGTGCGCTGCGAATTAAGAGGATAAAAAAGGCCGCATTTCTGCAGTTGATGCTCCGTTTCGGTCTGTATCGCAACGTCCGCTGGCAAGCGACAACCGTGGAGGAGGAGGCCGACATCCGCCGATGGTTTGGCGAGAAGGCGCTCATTTCGATCGCACCCAATCTTCGCAGCTGTCACGACGGCGCGGTTCGGGTCCCCGCCGCGCGAAAGCAGTCCGGTGAAGCATCGATCGTGTTCTTGTCGAGGATCAGCCGCATGAAGAACCTGGACGGCGCGCTGCGGCTCCTTGCGGGCGTGCGGGGAAGGGTCGCCTTCCACATCTATGGCCCTGAAGAGGATGCCGCCTATTGGGACGAGTGCACACGGATCATCGCGGCGCTTCCGAACAACATCCGCGTTGAGTACCACGGCGCCGTCCAGAACGACAAGGTTCCGGAGACGCTCGCCGCGCACGACCTTTTCCTGCTGCCGACGCTGGGCGAAAACTTCGGCCACGTTCTCCTCGAGGCCCTTCTGGCCGGGCTGCCGGTTGTCACCAGCGACAGAACGCCCTGGCGCGAGCTGACCGCGAAACGCGTTGGTTTCGATCTGCCCCTCGAGCGGCCCGACGCATTTCAAGCGGCGATTCAGCAGTTTGTCGACATGGACGAGGCCCGGTATCGGCAGTGGTCGGAGTCCGCCCGGCGGTATGGCCGGCAGGTCGCTACGGATCCGAGCGTCGTGGAGGCGAATCGCAAGCTGTTCCTGACCGTTCTGGCGGAGTCGGCGACCGGACGCCAGCCCCTGGGAAGATCGAGTCCCGCTTTCCGCAGCGCGGGTCTGCGCGGAGGCGACTTGGAAAAGGAAAGCCATCGTGGATTACCCATCGCAACCGTTGAGCTTCAAGGTCCGAAAGACTCTTCGCTACACGCGGATGTACGGAGTCCGCAGGACTTGGGTGAAGGTTCAAGGGCAACGCCACATGCGGCGTAGGTTCGCCGAGTTGCCGAAGCCGAGCCCGCCCAACAAGAAGTCGCAGGCCGTCGGGCTGATTGGATGCGGCAACTATGCCTTCACCAATATCGCGTATTTTTTGGCGCGGCGCTGCGGCGCGGTGATCGGCGCGTGCATGGACAAGGACATTCACCGCGCGGCGTCGCTCGGCCGGGCATACTCGGTTCCCTTCTACACGGACAGCGCGGACGAACTGCTGGCAAACGACACGATTCGACTTGTGTTCGTTGCCTCGAATCACGCGTCCCACGCCGATTACGCGGTCCGGGCGCTGGAGCAAGGCAAGGATGTCTACGTCGAGAAGCCTCATGTCGTCTCGTGGAAACAATTGGATCGGCTGGTCGACGCCATGGATCGCTGCCCGGGCCGCGTCTATCTCGGGTTCAACAGGCCGAACAGCCGGATGGGCAAGACAATTCGCGAAGCGCTCGATCGGGAGGCCGGAGCCGGCGTCTACAATTGGTTTGTCGCCGGGCATTACCTTACGCCCGACCACTGGTACAACCAGCCCGAAGAGGGAGGGCGGGTCTTCGGCAACCTTTGCCACTGGACCGATTTTCTTTATGCGACTGTCGGGCCCGACGGCCTCCCGGCGGAGATCGTGCCGGTTCGCGGCGATTCGAACGACGTCGACATTGTTGTTTCTTACAAGTTCCAGGACCAATCCCTGGGAGTGATTTCGTTTTCTGCCAAGGCCGAGCTTTTCGAGGGCATCAGCGAGAGGTTTACGGCGCAAAAGGGAGACTGCCTTGTGAGCCTGGACGACTTCTGGCAGTACACGCTGCACGTCGGCGCTAAGCGACAGCGGCATCGCACCATCTTCCGCGACCATGGGCACGAAGACAATATCGTGGGTGCATACGAAAACTCCACGAGACGGCTCTCCTATGATCGGTTGGAGAACAAGGCCCGGATCGCCAACACGGCCGCACTCTATTTGAAAACCAAGGAGGCCCTCGACAGGAACGAGCGCGTGCTTGTCGGTCCTTACGGGCACGAAAACGGAAAGCCAGGTCGATGAAGCAAATCCTTCAACACCTCAACACCGGCCGGATGGAGCTGGCCGAAGTCCCCGCGCCGGCCGCCGGCCGCGGGATGGTCCTGGTCCAGACCGCGCGATCCCTGATCTCCGCCGGCACCGAGCGGATGCTCGTCGAATTCTCCAAGGGCAACCTGCTCCAGAAGGCGCGCTCCCAGCCGGACAAGGTCAAGCAGGTCCTCGACAAGATCAAGACCGACGGGCTCGCGCCGACCCTCGAAGCCGTCTTCAAAAAACTCGATGAGCCGCTGCCGCTCGGCTACTGCAACGCGGGCCGGGTGATCGAGGTGGGGCCCGGCGTAACCGAGTTTCAAGTGGGAGACCGCGTGGCCTCCAACGGCCCCCACGCCGAGCTGGTCTGCGTGCCGAAGCATCTGTGCGCGAAGATTCCCGAGAAAGTCGGCGACGAAGCGGCCGCGTTCACCGTCTTAAGCGCGATCGCGTTGCAGGGCATTCGCCTCGTCAATCCCACATTGGGCGAGAAGATCGTCGTCTTCGGCGCGGGGTTGATCGGGCTGGTCTCGATCCAACTTCTGCGGGCAAGCGGTTGCCAGGTCCTCGCCGTCGATTTGAGCCAGCAGCGGCTGGCAATCGCCGAACGCTTCGGCGCCCGAGCGTGCAATGCGGCGGCCGGCGACCCCATGGCCGCGGCGAGGGCCTGGACAAACGGGGTTGGCGTCGACGCCGTCGTGATCACGGCCAGCGCCAAGACCGACGAGATTGTCCACCAGGCGGCCGAAATGTGCCGCAAGCGGGGCAGGATCGTCCTGGTGGGCGTGGTGGGCCTCAATCTCCGCCGTGCCGACTTTTACGAGAAGGAGCTGACGTTCCAGGTCTCCTGTAGCTATGGCCCGGGCCGCTACGACGAGAGCTACGAGCAGAAAGGCCAGGATTACCCGCTTCCGTACGTCCGCTGGACCGAGCAGCGCAACCTCGAAGCCGTCCTCGGCGCGATGGAGTCGGGCCAGCTTGCCGTCGAGCCCCTGATCACCGATCGGATTCCGCTGGCCAAGGCTGCCGAGGCCTACCAGAAGATACTGACGGACTCGGCGAGCCTCGGCGTAATCCTCGAATATCCCGGTACGGTTGCACCTGCCAGAACGGTCGCCATTACGAGCGGCGCCTCCAAGCCGGCCGGCAAGGTCGTCGCCGCGATGATCGGGGCCGGCAATTTTGCCAAGATGACGATGGGGCCGGCCTTGGCCAAGACGCAGGCCCGGCTGAAGTACGTCGCCGAGCTGGCCGGCGCCGCGGCCGCCCGGCACGTCGCCAGGAAGTACGGATTCGAAAACGCCACGACCGACGCGGAGGCGGTTTGGAACGACCCGGACCTGAACACGGTGTTTATCGCCACCGGGCATGCCAGCCACGCCGCGCTGGTGTGCAAAGCGCTCGAATCGGGCAAGCATGCGTTCGTCGAAAAGCCCCTGGCGATGAACGTGGAGGAAGTCTCGCGGATCATCCGGGCAGCCGAGGCCCACCCCCAGTTGCAGGTGATGGTTGGTTTCAACCGCCGTTTCAGCCCGCACGTTGAAAGGATCAAGCAACTTCTGGCCGGCCGGAGCGAGCCGCTGGCGATGCATTTTGCCTGCAACGCGGGGATCATTCCGCCGGGCGCGTGGGTCCACGACCCCGAAGCCGGCGGCGGGCGGATCGTCGGCGAGGCGTGCCACTTCCTCGACCTTCTGGCCTACGTGGCCGGCAGCCCGATCGCCACGGTGGCCGCGGCCC
>LSQX01038179.1_pt1 | contig 12015 bp, 13 predicted proteins | sample 654561 | NCBI WGS metagenome assembly LSQX01 (sample SAMN04489861, study PRJNA283612) | anaerobic digester metagenome | isolation source: 4 biogas reactors fed with cattle manure at either 37C or 55C with and... | place: Denmark: Kongens Lyngby | collected 2014 | reverse complement strand
ATCACCGATGAGGTGTACGAGCACCTGCTCTACGACGGCGCCACGCATGTTCCCTTCGCAACACTCGATGGCATGTTCGACCGCACACTCACCGTGTCGTCCGCAGGCAAGACGTTCTCCCTTACCGGGTGGAAGATCGGCTGGATCACGGGCCCAGCTCTCCTGCTCGAACGTGTGCTCGCGGTGAAGCAATATCTCACCTTTTCTGGTGGAGCGCCGTTTCAACCCGCGATTGCGCGCGCTCTCACCGATGGCGCCGAAGACATCGCAACCCTCCGACAGACGCTTGATCGCCGCAGGGCCTCATTAATCAAGTGGCTCACAGACGCTGGGTTTCACACGGTTCGACCCGAGGGCACCTATTTTGTGTGTGCTGACGCAAGCCCGTTTCTCTCATCCGAGATCACAGATGGGGCGGATTTCGCACGCTGGCTCCCCGGCGCTATCGGCGTTGCCTGCGTTCCCCTCTCCGCCTTTTGTCGGGAGGGATCAGCCACCGCAGAGTTGCTCAAGAACTGGGTACGTTTCACCTTCGTGAAAGACGATCGCACTCTCGAAACTGCTCGCGAGCGCCTGCTCGCTCTGCGCCCAAGCTGATTCCACGGAGGCGCGAAATCTTCAGAAATCAAAGCATCGCTTTGATCAGATTCTGTGTCGAGTTCCGAACTCAGAGAAACAAACAACGTGAGTGGATCTGAGGGGACTCGAACCCCTGACCCCCTGCATGCCATGCAGGTGCGCTACCAGCTGCGCCACAGACCCAGGAAGTCGGACGAATGCTCGCCCGACAACCCCTCTACTCTACACCACCCTGGGTGTCGAGAGACAAATCGTTGGACGCCTCAATGAACGGTGCGAGGTCAATCGTCGGGCAATCCTTCCACAGACGCTCAAGACCGTAATAGTCGCGTTCTTCCTGATGAAATACATGCACGATCAAGTCGCCGAAGTCCAACAGAATCCAACGGCCACTTTCACGGCCCTCGCGTCGGATCGTGCGCACGCCGGCGAGATTGAGCTGTTCCTCAATTTCATCTGAGATAGCTTGCACATTGCGCTCGACTGATCCACTGACGATGAAAAACACGTCAGCAAGTGCGAAGTACTCTGACACGCGCAGCGCAACCGGAGCCGATGCTCCCTTTTGCTCAGCTGCCCCAACAGCAACACGCAGTAAATCAAGGCCCTGCGTGTGTTCGCTCACGCTCATCCGAAGAGTCCGCTCGAAGCTGCCCAGATAATGAGTGCAACAGCACCGACAACTAGCACCCCACCCGTGGCAATTAACACCACTGGCATTTTGCTCTTGTCCTTCGCAGATTCTGCGAGCAGCGAGCCTTGCGCAGATCGCGCGCTCACAGCCTTGACTGCTGACACCGGAGCCATAAGGTTATCCGCCGGGGAGACCTCTCCAAGCCCGAGCTCATCTAACGGCTCGATTTCGACCGAATCATGCAGCGACGAGTGCCCTCCCGTCTCGGACAGAGATTTTGGCATCTCAATCGATCCGGTTACGAAAAGCTCTCCAGTATCCCCGAGTGCTCCGGAAAGGTTCTCCGTGTCTGGCATGTTCGGAAGAATGAGCGCAGAGGTGTTGCTCGCTCCCCCTTCTTGAGCCACCGCACGGTTGATGAGTTCATCAAAATCACCACGGGCATCATCTGAGTTTGCACTCGCTGAGCCTCTACCGAGCAATCTCAGGGTCGGGTCGTCAAATACAGACTGCCCTTCGTCGAGCGGGGCAATATCGGGAAACGAGTAGCCATTCGTGGGAGTCGGTTCGGCAACAGAGCCTCCGGTGTCTCCCTCATGTGCAACCTCGGAGGTGATTTCATTCTCAGCCTCGGTGAGATCTTCAGAGAACGCGTCCCCGCGAAGTGTCTCCTCAGCGGAAGCATCTGCGCCTTCAGCGATCTCTCGCAATTCTTCGTCGTGCGTCTGCGAAGCGGGCTCTTCGAATGAATCTTCCTGAGCGAAAAGATCTTCGAGCGCCGACGCAGCGTCATCCGCCTCGACAAGGTCTTCGGCGAGCACGTCCATTGCAACGGTTGGTGGCAGCGAATCAAAGTCTTCAACGACGTCACGTTCAGAGGGGTTCTCTGAACCGGACTCAGGTTTCTCTGCGGTCTGCAAATCCTCCTGGCTGACTTCTTCATCATCATCATCGACGGTGACTTCATCAGCGATATCAACTTCGTCGGCAACGTCAATGCCCTCGGTTGTGGTGAACACAGCCGCAGTCTCTTGTCTCGCTGCCAACACTTCGGCAGCGGCGCGTTCACGCAGCTCTCGAATCTCGCGTCGACTACGCAAATTGCCTTGCTCATCGACAATCGAAATCTCGATGTCCACCAGCAAGTCGTCGATGGCAGCCGTGTCAAGGGAAACTTCGTTGTCCTGCGAAGCAACCGTCTCTGGCGCCTCCGAACCAGCCTCCGCCATCGCCCGCAGTCGCAATTCGCGGCGGGTGAGCGGCCGGCTCTCCTCAGTATCACTCATACGTCAGTCACTTCCGTTGCTGTACAGCTTGTGCTTGGCGATGTACTGCACCACACCATCGGGCACGAGATACCATACAGGGTGACCTGTTGACACTCGGCTGCGACAGTCAGTCGATGAGATCGCCAACGCAGGAACTTCCAATAAGCTTACGTGTTTGTCAGATAATCCAGAAAGCGACAGTTCGTGGCCGGGCCGAGAGACCCCGATAAAGTGGGCGAATTCCCAGAGTTGGTCGGCATCTTTCCAACTCACTATTTGCTCGACCGCGTCAGCTCCCGAGATAAAAAACAGCTCGTCATTCGGCAAAATCTTGCGAAGATCGCGCAGCGTGTCGACTGTGTATGTGGGGCCTTCACGGTCAATATCGACCCTGCTCACCGTGAATCTTGGGTTGGATGCGGTAGCAATCACCGTCATGAGATAACGATGCTCGCCATCACTGACCTTCGATTTCTGCCATGGCTCACCCGTCGGAACGAATATCACTTCATCAAGATCAAAGCTCGCCGCGACTTCGCTCGCTGCCACGAGGTGTCCATGATGAATTGGGTCGAATGTGCCACCCATGACCCCGATGCGTCTCGGGGATGCCGCCGCCTTAGTGCTGCGCGGAGCCGTGCTCACGAGCGTAGGCCTCGGCCTTCTCACTGTGACGGTTCGCTACGTTGCGAAAGCTGAAGGTCACAAACGCGAATGCAGTGAACGCAACGAGCGCAAGCAGGCCAAACAGCGGCGCAGGCATGAACAGCTCATTAATCACATGGCTCTCTTCAGCAGCAACTGCGACGGTAGCGAGAACAGACATCAACACCCCTGTGGTTATAACGCGAGTAATTATGCATCAGTCTAGCGCGTCTCCAAGGATCCAAAGAATTAGCCGCGCTGCGGTGAACCTAGCGAATCTGGCCCGACCCTCGAACGATCCATTTCGTACTGGTGAGCTCTTGCAGACCCATCGGACCGCGAGCATGAAGCTTCTGCGTCGAGATACCAACCTCTGCTCCAAACCCAAATTCACCGCCGTCAGTGAACCTGGTAGAAGCGTTGACCATCACCACCGCAGAGTCAACTTCGCTCACGAATCGCTGAGCGTTGTCGTAATTTTCGGTGACAATCGACTCGGTGTGACGCGTCGAATAGCGGTCGATGTGCTCGATCGCCTCATCCAGCGATTCAACAAGCTTGATTCCCATTTCAAGAGAGAGGTGCTCGGTTGCCCACACGTCTTCGTCGGCCGTCGCGATGTCGGGTACAACCGCAGTGACACCAGCATCGCCGGAGAGCGCTACGCCCTCTTCGCGAAGCGCGGCAATCAGACCTGGCAGCAAACGGTCCGCTGCATCCTGATGAACGAGGAGGGTCTCGGCTGCGTTGCAGACACTGGGGCGATGGGCCTTTGAATTTCGAACGATATTGATCGCTTTGTCCCGGTCAGCGCTCGCATCAACATAGACGTGCACGAGTCCAGCCCCGGTTTCAATGACAGGCACCGTCGACTCCTGCACCACCCGTGAAATCAAGCCAGCCGAGCCTCTCGGAATCAACACATCGACGTAACCCCTGGCGCGCATCAGGCGACCAGCACCCTCGCGCCCAAATTCATCGATGGTTTGCACCGCATCGCCATTCAGACCCACGCCATGCAACGCGCCCTGGATGAGCTCTACGAGCACACGGTTTGAGTTCTCGGCCGCAGTCCCACCACGCAGCACGGCTCCATTCCCACTCTTCAACGCGAGTGCCGCGATGTCAACGGTCACGTTTGGTCGCGCCTCGTATATCGCGCCCACGACGCCGAACGGCACGCGAACCTGTGTCAGTTGAAGGCCGTTTGCCAAAGTGCTTCCTCGCACCACATCACCAATAGGATCCGGCAAACGAATCACGTCGCGCACCGCCGCAGCCAAACCCAGCAACCGAGCCTCGTCAAGCATCAGTCGGTCAAGCAGGCCGTCGCCAATGTTTTGCTCTCTCCCACGCTCAAGATCGAGTGCGTTGGCAACGACCACCTCGTCTACGCCACCCTCTATTGCCTCAGCAATAGCTTCGAGCCCGGCGTGTTTTTGCGCGGTGGTTGCTGTCGCGAGTTGACGCGCAGCAGTGCGTGCGCGACTGAGCTTCTCAAGAAAGGCATCGCTAGTCATGCCTCCAGCATAGTGCGGAGGGTTTGCGGCGTTCAGTCAGAGTTTGCCTCGAAGAGCGTGCCGTAATCCTCGCCATTCAGCACAGCATCCAACAATCGTGTCTCTGTCAGGAGCACCGTCGTACCTGCCTCGGTAGCAAGGCGTGCTGCCTGAACCTTCGTTGCGGCTCCCCCGGTGCCCCAGCCTGATTGGGCCGCCCCGATCTCGACGCCCTGCAGGGGGTCTCCGAACTTGACCTGCGCAATGCGCTCAGCGCCCGGCTCGCTTGGTGGCGCGGTGTAGAGCGCGTCCACATCCGACAACAAGATCAAATGATCTGCGCCAACCAACTGCGCCACAAGCGACGCCAAATGGTCATTGTCACCAAATCGAATCTCATGGGTCGCGACCGTGTCATTCTCGTTGATGATGGGGAGGATGCCCAGTTGAAGCAAACGCTCAATGGCACGCTTAGCATTGCCCCGGTGTACCTGGTTCTCGAGATCTCCGGCGGTCAGCAAGACTTGACCAGCAATGATTTCATGTACGCTCAATGCCCGCTGGTATCGATTGACGAGAATATTCTGGCCAACTGCCGCAGCTGCTTGCTGCGTTGGCAAGTCATCCGGCCGCTCCTGCAAGCGTAAGAAGGGCACACCCGTTGCGATTGCACCACTCGAGACCAAGATGACTTCAGATCCGGTTGCGTGCAGCCGGGCAAGCGAGCGCACCAGGTTCGGAATTTGCGAGGCTTTTTCGCCGCTGACCGACGAAGAACCGACTTTCACTACGATGCGGGTGCCGGCAAATCGCGGGGTCTCGTGTGTCACGCCATGCTGGTGCCGTTGAGTGTCAGTATGTGCTTCTTCGTTCACTCGTCATCTTTCCACATGCCGGCTTCGCGCTCGCGCTCCAATTCTGCTCGAGCCTCAGCCTTCGCGTCCATGAGGTCATGGTACTGCTCACGACGCTCCTTATTCGTGCGCCTACTACTCGCGTCGATTCGAGGATCGGTGCCGCGAGCTCCGACCTGCACCTCTGCTGCGGTGGTAATCGATGGCTCCCAGTCAAAGACGACTCCGGAACCAGGCCCAATGACCACAGGAGAACCCGCCGTTGCACCCGCCTTCATGAGCGCCTCATCGATCTTCAGCTTCTGCAATCGATCTGCGAGATAACCGACGGCTTCATCATTGGCAAAATCAGTCTGGGCAACCCACCGTTCGGGTTTCGCCCCAAGAATTCGATAGACGGTGCCAAAGCTGCCACCCTCTGGAACAATCTGAAACTCTTGACGGTTTACTGCGTCTGGTCGCAGCACAATCCGAGGTGCCGGTGCCGCATCTTCGGCCCCTGCTCGCGCTTCATCAACGAGCGCTCCCATCGCGAAACTCAGCGCGCGCAAACCCTCATGAGACACCGTTGAAATCTCAAACACCCGATAGCCCAGGGCTTCGAGTTCGGGCCGAACAAACTCCGCCAGCTCGCGAGCCTCGGGCACATCAATTTTGTTGAGCGCAACGAGCTGAGGTCGCTCAAGCAGCGGCGTCTGCCCTTCTGGAACCGGGTAGGCAGCGAGCTCTGAGCGAATGACCTCAAGATCACTCAGCGGATCCCGCCGTGGTTCCAAAGTCGCGCAGTCAAGCACATGCAGCAGCGCGCTGCACCGCTCGACGTGTCGCAAAAAGTCCAGACCGAGCCCCTTGCCTTCACTGGCACCTTCAATGAGGCCGGGCACATCAGCAACGGTATAGCGGTAATCTCCCGCTTGCACTACGCCAAGGTTAGGGTGCAGTGTCGTAAACGGGTAATCAGCAATCTTCGGTTTCGCCGCGCTCAGGGCTGCGATCAGACTTGATTTCCCGGCAGAAGGGTATCCAACCAATGCCACATCGGCAATGGTCTTCAACTCGAGCGTGACCGTGGCAGAGTCGCCACCCGTACCGAGGAGCGCAAAACCCGGCGCCTTTCGCTTTGGGCCGGCGAGTGCGGCATTTCCGAGCCCCCCGACGCCGCCCCTTGCGGCAACAAAGCGCTCCCCTGCCTCGCTGAGATCGGCAAGCGCCTCACCGTGGCTATCTTTGATCACCGTCCCAACGGGCACTGGTAGCAACATTTCGGCGCCGTTCACCCCGGAACGCATGTCGCCCATCCCGAAACCACCGTTCTCGGCGTTCAGGTGTGGTCGATGGTGAAAGTCCAGCAGGGTCGACACCTGAGAGTCAGCGATAAACACGATGTCACCGCCGTGCCCACCGTTACCACCATCAGGGCCAGCGAGTGGCTTGAATTTTTCCCGCTTAATCGAAACGCAGCCGTTGCCGCCATTCCCAGCAGCCAGATGCACCTGCACCTGATCAACGAATGTCACCATGCCGCGCCACCTCTCTCATCGGACAACATTTGCCCCCTCATACGGCAAAAGGCGAGCCGAAGCCCGCCTTGCCGCACTCCACAGACTATGCTGCGGTAACGATATTCACGACCTTGCGGCCGCCCTTCGCGCCGAACTCAACCGCGCCCGCCGCAAGAGCGAACAGCGTGTCGTCCTTACCGCGACCGACATTTGAGCCGGGATGAATCTTTGTGCCGCGCTGGCGAATGATGATCTCGCCTGCGTTGACCTGCTGACCGCCGAAACGCTTCACACCGAGGCGCTGTGCATTTGAGTCGCGGCCGTTCTTGCTTGAGCCGACGCCCTTCTTGGATGCCATGTGACTGTCTCCTTAAAATCTACGAGCAAAGCCCGTTACTTGATACCGGTCACCTTGAGACGCGTCAGATCCTGACGGTGTCCCTGGCGCTTCTTGTAGCCGGTCTTGTTCTTGTACCGCTGGATCACGATCTTCGGGCCGCGGAGGTCGTTGAGGACCTCGGCGGTGACCTTGACCTTGGAGAGCTTTGCCGGATCGGTCGTCACGGTGTCACCGTCGACGAGCAGCACGGCAGGAAGCACAACCTTGCCCTTATCGTCACCCGAGACACGGTTCACGGTGATGATCGAACCGACCTCCACCTTCTCCTGACGACCGCTTGTGCGCACTACTGCGAAAACCACTTGTCTACCTTTTTCTGTAAAGAACGTATGATCACTGCGGATGATAACCCGCCGAAACCGATAAGCGCACCGGCAACAGTGGCACGCATCACCACTCAAGTAAGAGCGGCGCCAACGACCAACTTTATCGCATCAGATAAAACTGGTCAAATACCTGAGTCGGGCGTGTTGCTGCTGGCACGTCGACTGACCCGCTTGCGTGTTCCCTGAGCGGGAGCCGGAGGCAATGCGTCGAGCACTGACTTCAGCATGTCCTCGGCGGAAACCGTACTGGGTGCTTGCGCCGCGCGCGCATCTCCCTCACGGTCTCCCCCTCCCTTCGCGGACTGTGCTGCGAGATCAGCCTCAATCTCAGCAATGTGCGCCCCCTGTGCGGATCGCGTTGCCGTCGAAGCGGTAGCAGTTGCTCGCCGAGATCTCTGGCTGCTGCGCACGGGACGAGTAGGTGCTTCTTTCGGCGCCTGTGTCTCGTTCGACTCCCCCGCCTCGGCCGCTACCGGAATGGTTGATGCTGCAATCTTCGCAAGCGCCGTTCGCGACTCATCGGTGATCGAGTGAGCCTGAGGTGCCGGGGCCTGCTGCTGTTGCTGAGACGTATTCTTCCGCTTTGAACGTGCGGGTGAATCATTCCGGTGACGTGACACTGGATCATGATGGACGATCAGTCCACGACCAGCGCAGACTTCGCACGATTCACTAAATGACTCAAGCAGTCCCAGACCGAGCTTCTTCCTTGTCATTTGCACAAGTCCCAGCGACGTGACTTCAGCGACCTGATGCTTCGTTCGGTCTCTACTCAAACACTCGACGAGCCTGCGCAGCACCAAATCACGGTTCGACTCAAGCACCATGTCGATGAAGTCGATGACGATGATGCCGCCAATGTCGCGCAGACGAAGCTGGCGCACAATTTCCTCGGCAGCCTCAAGATTATTCTTGGTCACCGTCTCTTCAAGATTGCCACCCGATCCAACGAATTTGCCGGTGTTCACATCGACAACCGTCATCGCTTCGGTGCGATCGATAACCAACGAACCACCCGACGGAAGCCATACCTTGCGGTCAAGTGCTTTCACAATCTGTTCGGAGATTCGGTACTCATCGAAGATGTCGCGGTCAGAAGAGTACTGCTCAACCCGCTCCAGCAATTCGGGAGCAACCTGCGAAAGGTAGTCTTCGATCACTCGGAATGTGTCATCGCCCTGAATAATGAGCTTATTGAAGTCTTCGTTGAACACATCTCGAACGATCTTGATGAGCATGTCAGGCTCAGAGTGCAGCAGCACGGGGCCGCCTCCCTGCGTAACACGCCGTTGAATCGCATCCCACTGACGGGTCAGTCGCTGAACGTCACCCGTCACCTGGTCTTCGGTGGCTCCTTCAGCAGCGGTGCGCACGATGACCCCTGCACCAGTCGGAAGCACTTCCTTAAGAATCTTCTTGAGTCTGGCACGCTCAGTATCAGGCAGCTTGCGTGAAATGCCGTTCATGGCACCGCCAGGCACATAAACCAAAAAACGACCGGGCAATGAAATCTGGCTCGTGAGACGGGCACCCTTATGGCCGACGGGATCCTTCGTCACCTGCACCAGCACCATATCGCCAGGTTTCAAGGCATTTTCAATCTTGCGCGCGGAAGCGCTGCCCTCAAATTCGCTCCAGTCGACCTCACCGGAATACAGCACCGCGTTGCGCCCTCGCCCGATGTCGACAAACGCTGCTTCCATACTCGGCAGCACGTTCTGCACGCGTCCCAAGTAAACGTTTCCGATCAGTGACGTTTCGCTTGACCTCGCAACGTAGTGCTCGACAAGCACCTTGTCCTCAAGCACGCCAATTTGAATACGATCAGCTGAGGTGCGAACAATCATCTCTCGATCAACTGATTCACGCCGAGCGAGAAACTCGCTCTCGGTAATTACGAGGCGACGCCTGCGTCCCGCATCTCGACCGTCGCGGCGACGCTGACGCTTCGCCTCGAGCCGGGTCGACCCCTTCACCTTCTGCGGTTCGTTGATCGGTGCCGGAGTCCGTGGCTCTCGACGCGGCGCCTCGTCTTCGCTCTGCGTGTCATTTGGACGACGACGGGTGCGACGACGCGATGAGGTCGACTCACGGTCATCTTCATCGGCATGGTGCCGCGTGTCGCGCTCTCGTCCACCATGAAACTGACGATCAAGCAGATCGTCAAGCTGACGAAAATCGCTTCTCCGCTGACGCGGTTGCACTGGGGGCACGTCTGGTGCAAGGAATATCAATCGAGCAGTGGCCTTGAAGCGCTCTTCTGGCGTCATCTCGGTGAGCGGCAACAGAAGCAGCGGCTGAGCCTCTTGCTCTGTCGTCGCACCATCGCTTTCAGCCGTTTCTGGCTCGATGACGTCAACTCCCGCGGCCTCGCCGTCGGTGTCCGACAGCGTCGCTTCATCGGGCGAAGTGTCGTGTTGAGTCTCTGGTGTCGGTTCGGACGTCGGTTCATCAACTGAATGCTCAGATTCGGTCGTCGAAACTTCTTCTACTGTGTGCTCATTCACCATTACTGGTGCGCTCCTTACGCCGCGCTCACTGCTCGGCGAACTGTATTGTGCGGCGAAATACAACCGCAAAACTTTACTTGTGCGAGGCGGTTGCCCCACACCCGACCAGGTACTGGCCGGAAGTCGCAATTGTGCGACCAAAAGACTGTCGTGCCGGGAGTCGTGCTGACCCGAGGCAACAGAACCATTATGGCACGCCTTCAAAAATTTCTGCAGGTTCTGCAGATAGCATGGCACCCATGAGTCAAGATGCACGCACGCGCGACCCACGCACCACCTCATTCGCAATTTTTTCCATCATTGCCGGAGTCGTCGGCTGGTTCGCATCGTTTCAGTTGCTCACTGAGTTCATCAAGACCTTGCAGAACCCCGAGTATGTGCCGAACTGTTCAGTGAGTGTTCTGGTGACATGCGGCCCAAACATGGCGAGCTGGCAGGGCTCCCTCTTCGGATTTAGCAACACGATCTTGGGCGTTGCGATGTTCGTTGCACCAATTGTTGTCGGAGTTGCCCTGCTCGCGGGGGCTCGCTTCGCCCCGTGGTTCTGGTGGATCTATCAGGCTGGTCTCCTCTTTGGGTTCGGGCTCATCCTCTGGCTCAGCTATCAGAGCGTCTTCTCACTCCACACGCTCTGCCCGTGGTGCATGGTCGTGTGGACAGCTATGATCCCGCTGTGGTGGGTCGGTGCGTTGCGGCCACAAGCGACTGGTGCTGTTCCGCTACCGCCCACGGGGCAGAAATTCTACGCCACTCTGTACTCGTGGAGTTGGGTGCTTATTGTCTTCACGTTCCTGTTGATTGCGGTCGTCGCTCAGGTGCAACTCGACTGGCTCGGAGAATTCCGCCGCATGTGACCGACGTGGAAACGCTCCTACGACACTTGATGCCAGAGAGCTTCCGTTTGGCGCAGCGTGTCGTCCAAGCTTGATCCCGTATCGATGATCACGTCGGCGATCGCCCGACGAGCGGCATCATCTGCTTGATTCGAGAGTCGCTGCTTCGCGTCTTCTTCGCTCATTCCGCGGAGCTCGACCATCCTTCGGATTCGCTCCTCTACCGGAGCTTCCGTAATCACCACAAGGTCCCATGGCAGATCGACCCCGGCCTCTACAAGAAGCGGCACGTCGTAGATCACCACAGCGCTCTCATTCTGCTCACGAATACTGCTGAGACGCTCATTCGCCAACCTGCGAACCTCAGGATGCACAATCGAATTCAGCGCTTGCAACTCGTCGGCATTCTCAAACACACGTGAACCGAGCCGAGCCCGATCGAGCGAGCCGTCTGCGCTGATCACGTCAGCACCGAAATACTCATAGATCTGCTCAAGGCCGGCACTGCCGACGGCAACTGCTTCCCGTGCAAGTGCGTCTGCATCAATATGGTGCGCCCCCAACTCTGCGAGACGACGGGCAACCGTTGATTTGCCTGATGCAATTCCTCCGCTGAGAGCAATGAGTTTCATACGTCTATCAAAGCAGAAAGCCCGGCACCACACGGAGCCGGGCTTTCTTCAGAGCTTCGAAGCGTTAGTTGCCTTCGAGCTGCTGCTTGAGTGCAGCAAGTGCCTCATCGTCAGCAAGCGTACCGCTTGATGCCGACTCGCTCGAGAAGCTCTGCTGAGCTGCCGAGTCGCCTGCTGCCGGGGCCTCAGCCTCAGCAACGAGAGCCTCGCCGACCTGCTTCTTGTGAGCCTCCCAACGAGCCTGAGCTGCAGCGTACTCCTGCTCCCACGCCTCGCGCTGGGTCTCGAAGCCTTCCTTCCACTCCTGGGTCTCAGGATCGAAGCCTTCGGGGT
>LSQX01405538.1_pt1 | contig 12016 bp, 7 predicted proteins | sample 654561 | NCBI WGS metagenome assembly LSQX01 (sample SAMN04489861, study PRJNA283612) | anaerobic digester metagenome | isolation source: 4 biogas reactors fed with cattle manure at either 37C or 55C with and... | place: Denmark: Kongens Lyngby | collected 2014 | reverse complement strand
GTAAATCATCTCTTGCTTTTGATACGGTATATGCCGAGGGACAGCGAAGATATATGGAATCTTTATCTTCGTACGCCCGAATGTTTTTAGGGAGAATGGAAAAACCCGATGTTGATTATATAGGGGGGCTTTCCCCCGCAATATCAATTGATCAAAAAACAACAAGCAAAAATCCGCGTTCAACCGTCGGCACCGTTACCGAGATTTATGATTATCTGCGTTTGCTTTATGCGCGAATCGGTAAGCCTCATTGTCCAAACTGCGGCAGAGAGATTAAACAACAAACAATAGACCAAATTATAGACAGTGTCTTAAAATATCCGGAGGGGACAAAAATTCAAATTCTTGCACCTGTTGTAAGGGGCAAAAAGGGTGAGCATTCCAAGGTTTTTGACGATGCGAAAAAAAGCGGCTATGTTCGTATCAGGGTTGACGGCAATATGTATGAATTGACCGAAGAGATAAGCCTTGAAAAAACAAAAAAGCATAATATAGAGCTTGTTGTCGACCGTCTTATCATAAAAGACACAATTAGAGCGCGGCTCAGTGATTCGCTTGAAACTGCCATACAGCAAGCAGGCGGCATTGTTATTGTTCAGCTGGTTGACGGTAATAAAGAATTGGTTTTCAGTCAAGATTACGCCTGCCACAGGTGCGGAATTAATATTGAAGAGCTGACACCAAGAATGTTTTCATTTAATAATCCGTATGGTGCATGCCCTGCCTGCACCGGGCTTGGTTATCAAATGAAAATAGACCCTGACCGCGTGATTTCTGATAAAAATAAATCTTTAAATGACGGGGCAATCAAGGTAAGCGGTTGGGATAGCTCTTCAGAGGGCAGCATGAGCTCAATGTGTTTTAAAGGGCTTTCCGAGCATTACGGTTTTAGCCTTGACACGCCTGTTAAAGATTTGCCAAACGATGTCATTGATGTTTTACTTTACGGCACAAACGGACAAAAGGTCAGGGTTTCATACGAACGCTCATATGGCGGCGGGAAATATTACACTGCCTTTGAGGGTATAATCAACAATTTAGAACGGCGCTATCAGCAAACAAGCTCCGATTGGGTAAAGATGGAGATTGAGGGGTTTATGTCAAATAACAGCTGTCCCGAATGCAAGGGGGCAAGGCTGAAAAAAGAGGTGGCGGCTGTTACTGTCGGGGGGAAGAATATAAACGAGGCCACCCGGCTGTCAATTTCTGAGGCAAGCGGCTTTTTTTCAAAGCTAAAACTAACAGAAAAGGAAAATGCGATTGCACACCGAATTCTCAAAGAAATAAACGAGCGTCTTGGATTCTTGAAAAATGTAGGGCTTGATTATTTAACCTTATCCCGCTCAGCAGGCACATTATCAGGCGGGGAGGCTCAGCGGATCCGCCTTGCAACTCAAATAGGCTCTTCCTTGGTAGGCGTTTTGTATATTTTAGATGAGCCGAGCATTGGTCTGCACCAAAAGGATAATGCAAGGCTGCTTTCGGCATTAAAAAAACTAAGGGATTTAGGGAACACCTTAATTGTTGTCGAGCATGACGAAGAAACAATGTATTCCGCTGACCACATTGTAGATATTGGTCCGGGTGCAGGGGTAAACGGAGGCGTTATTATAGCCGAGGGAACTGTTGATGATATAAAAAAATGTACCAAATCCCAAACGGGCTTATACCTTAGCGGAAAGAAAAAAATAGAAGTACCCAAAGAACGCAGAAAGGGGAACGGGGAATATTTAAAGGTAATGGGGGCAAGGGAAAATAATTTAAAAAATTTAAATGTCAAAATACCGCTTGGGTTATTTGTATGCGTAACCGGTGTTTCGGGCAGCGGAAAGTCTTCACTGGTAAATGAAATATTATATAAAAGCCTTGCAAACGAACTAAACGGCGCAAAGAAAAAGCCGGGCAAATATGATGAAATAATGGGCATTGAAAATCTTAACAAGGTAATAAATATAGACCAATCACCTATAGGCAGAACACCCCGTTCCAACCCCGGCACATATACCGGTTTATTTGGCGAAATCCGAAACCTGTTTGCCTCCACAAACGAAGCGAAAATGCGAGGTTATTTGCCCGGCAGGTTTAGTTTTAATGTAAAGGGCGGCAGATGTGAAGCATGTAAAGGTGATGGCATAATAAAAATAGAAATGCACTTTTTACCTGATGTTTACGTACCTTGCGAGGTGTGTGCCGGCAAGCGGTATAACAGGGAAACGCTTGAGGTAAAATATAAGGGGAAGTCTATTGCAGATGTGCTTGACATGACAGTTGAGAATGCACTTGATTTTTTTGATGCACACCAGAACATTCATGCTAAGTTGAAAGCGCTCTACGATGTTGGTTTGGGTTACATTCGCTTGGGACAACCCTCTACAACGCTTTCAGGTGGCGAGGCTCAAAGGGTAAAGCTAGCCACAGAGCTTGCAAGGAGAGATACAGGCAAGACGCTTTATATTTTAGACGAGCCGACAACAGGCTTACATATTGCAGACGTTGAAAGACTGTTGGAGATCTTACAAAGGCTATGCAGCAGCGGAAGCACGATAATAGTTATAGAGCATAATCTTGATGTAATAAAAACCGCTGACTATGTTATCGACTTAGGTCCAGAGGGCGGCGAGCGTGGTGGTGAGGTTATTGCATTTGGCACACCCGAGGAGGTTGCAAAGTGCGAAAAATCATATACAGGACAATATTTAAGGAAAACCCTTGCCAAAAATAAATAATCGTATATACTATTATTGGTAGGCAATACTTGGGAGAAAATATGGAGAGATGGTACCAAGCCGCCGAAAAGCGGTGTTCAATCAGGTCATATATGGGTGCGCCGTCGCAAAACGAAATAGACAGGTTGCGACAATTCGCTGATGCTATCGCATTAGACGATGTTCGCATTGCCATCGCTCGTAGCAAAAAGGTTTTCGCTGGCAGGCTGATGACTCAAAAAATTAAGGGTACAGATTGCTTTGCAGCAATCATCTCAAAAAAGGGACGCTCCTCTAATGTTGGCTATATAGGCGAGCTTTTTATTCTCGAGTGTGTTGCAAGGGGCTTTGGCACTTGCTGGCTTGGTGCATCCTTTAGAATGGGTGCGGCGCAAGAGATGATTTCTTTGCAAAGCGGTGAAACCATCGCTTGTATAACTCCGCTTGGCTTCCCTGCAGAGCCATATAAGCAACGCCCACGCAGAACAGTTTCATCGCTTACGGGGCTTACTGTTCAAGAGTTTATGCGCCTACCTCAATGGCAACAGGATGCCATAAAATGCGGCAGGCGAGCACCCTCGGCAATAAATGCACAACCATGGGATTTTGATATTGTGGATGATGATTCCATAGCCTTAGTAAATGTTTCAAATAATTTGGGTTATGGGAAATTAGATTGCGGAATTGCCATGCTACATATCGAATTGGGAGCCGCGCATAACGGCTATATTGGCGATTGGGATATTTCAGAGGACGAATCTGTTTTTAAGATTCAAAGGATTGAGTTAGAATAAAACTTTTTTATGTAACATAAGAATCAAAACTTATTTTACCCCCTTTTGCCTTGCATAATGGAATATGTATTGCTGAATAATGCCTGCATTTTCTCCTAAACCGTCTATAAGATTGCATAATTCATCGCACGAGGCTTGTTTTCCGTTAAAAAACATTATGTTTACAGCTCTTTTCATCCAAACATCCATCGGAAATGCGTTTGTATGCCCTAACGAAAAAAGCAACACGCAATCTGCTACCTTTGCCCCTACCCCTTTTAACTGCATAAGCCGTTTTCTTGCTTCGCAATAGTCCATGTGTTTTAATTCTTCCAAACAAAAGCCTTCTAATATTTTTGTTGCTGTGTCCTTTATGTATGGCGCACGATAGCCTGTGCCTACTTGCTTTAGCTCGTCTATGTTCATATCTGCAAGGCTTTTTGGGGTTGGGAACGAGAAATGCTCTGAATCGCCTATGCGCTCCCCTGCCGTAACACAAAGGTTGTTTATTGTTTTTGATATTCGCTTTATATTGTTGTTTGCAGAGATAATAAATGAAATAAGAGTTTCAAATGGCGCTTGATTTAGTATGCGTATGCCCTTTGCGTAAGGCACACAAGTGCTTAAAACCTCATTTTTTCGCATGAGGTTCTCTACGGCTTTGTAATCTGTGTTTATATCGAAATAGTTTATGAAAAATGCTTTGTCTTCTTCATCGTTGCAGGGGAAAATGCTTAGTGTATCGCCATCCTTTGAAACGGTTATTATTTTTTCACCTAAAACACAAGTGAATATGAAATCGGTTATGCTTTTCCATCTAAAAGCCTGTCCGCAGTTGAATGTTCGGTATAAGTCTATGTCGCAATCAAAAATTTGTAGAGTGCCGTTTACAATCTCGCTTTTCATTATGCACCCGAAGCGGCGTAAATCTGGCGCTGGTGCTCTACATCGGCGATGCCGCCTACATGAGAAACGCTGCCTTGAAAAAACATACAGGTATGTCCGTCCATATCGTTATTTGTAATCGTATCTGTGCCATGCGGAAACCCAAAAAGCGATGCTGCAACATCTTTTCCGCTAACACCGATTACAACTGGTCGCTTAGAATAGTTCACAACACCGCCGAAAACCTGCAAAAATATTTCCATATCCTTTGAGGATGTGCATTCCATCTCGGCATGATTCGTTCCGCCTGTGTATGTCATAAAAAACACCTTGCCAGTGTTGTAGTCCATTACTCTGTACGATTTTCCTACGATTAGCTCGGATTTTATGGTGTCCCAAACAACTATGCTACCCTTAATTTCGTGATTGCTTTGATATGAGGGACCTATTGGAATATGAGTTGAATCGGGAATAAGCGCACGCAATGCCCTTGCAGAAAATAATATGGTTTGGGTTTGCTCGCCTGCTGTGCCATCAACAGGTAGTCCCTCGCGCGTTTGAAATTGCATTACGGAGTTTACTGTCATTCCCTTGAAGTTGCCTGTGGGCTTAAAGTAGAGGTAATCCAATTCACGCAAGCGAAGCTGAACCCTAACAACGGTTTCACCAAAGCTGTTTTGGGCTACAGTTTCAGCCGTATATGTAGCTGATGCTGAGCCTATGCAAATAAGCAAAAGCGCCAATACGCAAATAGATAATTTTATTTTTGACTTCTTCATAAATTCATTACCCCCGTACCACATATAACAATTATAGCTTATTATTTTCAGATTTTCCATAGCTTTTTAGCTAATTAGCACATTTTAGCCGATGAAAACTGTAACTGATTGACAAATTCGGATTTAGACATCATAATATTCAGTAATACATAAAATAGGAGAACCAAAAATGGAAGCTACGCCAGACATCAAGAACTTTATAGAGGAGATTATCGAGGAGGATTTGGGAGGAAAAAGTCCTGTTCAAACAAGGTTTCCACCCGAGCCTAACGGTTACCTGCATATAGGTCATGCCAAGGCTATGTATGTAAATTTCAAAATGGCGGAAAAATTCAACGGCAAGTGCAATCTGCGCTTTGACGATACAAACCCTGCAAAAGAGGATGTTGAGTACGTGGATGCGATTCAAGAGGATATTCGCTGGATGGGCTTTGAGTGGGACAAACTGATTTTTGGCTCATCTTACTTCGATGTTTGCTATGAAAAGGCTGTTTTGCTCATAAAAAAGGGCTTAGCTTATGTTGACGATTTGTCGAGAGATGAGATGCGTGAATACAGAGGCACTTTAACCGAGCCGGGCAAAAATAGTCCCCATAGGGACAGAAGCGTTGAAACGAACCTTGAGCTTTTCGAAAAGATGAAGAACGGTGAGTTCGCTGACGGTGCTTGCACATTGAGGGCGAAAATCGATATGGCTTCTCCGAACATTAACCTGAGAGACCCTGCATTGTATAGAATTCTGCATCAAATCCACCATCAAACTGGCGACAAATGGTGCATTTACCCAATGTACGACTTTGCACACCCCATTCAAGATGCTGTGGAGCGAATAACACATTCCCTTTGCTCACTTGAATACGAGTCGCACAGACCGTTGTATAATTGGGTTGTTGAAAATTGCGATTTTGACAATCACCCTCGCCAAGTCGAGTTTGCAAGGCTAAATATGACGAATACAATTATGAGCAAGCGTTATTTGCGCAGGCTTGTTGAGGAAAACTATGTTTGCGGTTGGGACGACCCGAGAATGCCTACCCTTTGCGGAATGCGCAGGCGAGGCTACACTGCCTTTGCGATTAAAGACTTTTTAGATAGAATAGGCGTTGCCAAGGCGGATTCGGTAGTAGATGCTGCTATGCTTGAGCATTGTGTTCGTGAGGATTTGAACGCAACGGCCCACAGATACATGGTTGTTACTAAGCCGCTAAAGGTTACTATAACGAATATGCCTGATGATTTTTGCGAGGAGGTAATAATCGAGAACCTTCCGAATGCAGATGCAGGCGCACATAAAATCAATATAAAAAAGCACATTTACATAGAGCGTGAAGACTTTATGGAAGTGCCAGAAAAGAAGTTTTTTAGGCTTAAACCCGATGGCGAGGTGCGTTTGAAGGGTGCTTACATAATTAAATGTGTTGATTTTGTGAAGGATTCTGACGGAGAAATCATAGAGGTGCTTTGCACTTATGACCCCGAAACGAAAAGTGGAATGAGCGACCGCAAGGTTAAAGCTACCATTCATTGGGTTCCTATTCACGAAGCTAAACCTATTGTTTTGAATATGTATGGTAATTTAATGAACGATGAAAGCGCAGATAGCGAGGATTTCATAGACAATCTAAACGCAAAATCGCTCGAGGTTCTAAACGGCTTTGCCGAGCCTGCACTTTTGAATTGTCCACATGATATGCATTTTCAGTTCATGCGGGTTGGCTATTTTATAAAGGATTCAAAAACCGAATCGTATAATTGCACCGTCGGGTTAAAGGATAGCTACAAACCCAATAAGCCTGCTTAACCGATGCCAATAAGCCTTGTTTTCCGCTTGAATCGATAATATGCACGACCGATTTTTTAACTAAACCGCCAAGTAAATTTGGGCATTTTTGTTTGGGCTAATGTGTTTCGTGGGAAAAAAAGTTTCGTTTTCAATGAAGCCTATGCTTGCTTGCTCGATTTTGTTTTCATTTTTGCTTGTGATAATCAGCGAATTGCTTTCGTTAGTTTGAATTCCTAAGTCTAATTTGTTGAGCCGCTTTTGATATTCAAATGCTGTTGAATTCTTAGCGAGTAAAAGCCCACCCTTTGAATGTAAATCAATTAGCCGTTTTCGCAATGTGAACGCCGCAAAGGGCGAGGAGTCCACCGCAAGCCATCGCCGGTTTAGCTCTTCTGCCACTATTGCCGTAGTGCCTGAACCTGAGAAAAAGTCGCAAACGAGTGCATTTTCGTAAGACGAGGCAAGAAGAATTCTTCGCAACAATTCCTTTGGCTTTTGGGTTGGGTAATTCACCCTTTCGCTGTCCTTTTGGTGTAAATGCCCTATGTCTGTCCAAACATCTGTCGGGTAAATCGGCTCATCCTCATAGTATTTGTATAGCTTGCCATTGGACTTAATCGAGTAAAAAACTCGCCCGTCGGCATCAACATTATGTTTCATATTGTTTCGTCTTTCGCTGCCTCGGGGCTTTCCTAAATCCGTTATATTAAAATATGCTTTTTTGCCTTTTTTATATACCAAAATGTTATCGTGCTTTCGAGAAAAAAATTGTGTGGCTCGACCGCCAGAATTATACGCCCAGATTATTTCGTTCTGAAAATTTTTCTCGCCGAAAATTCTGTCCATAATCATACGAATCTTAGCTGACATTCGGTAATCGATATGAACATATATACTTCCCTCATTTGAAAGCATATCGTACGCTCCACGCAGTACCGCTTTCATCATTCTTAGATAGGCGGTATCGCTTAGATTGTCGTTGAAAGCGCTTTCACGCATGTTACCATTGTTTAGCGTGAAATTACTGCCTGTGCAAAAAGGGGGGTCAATGTATATAAGAGTAACTTTTTTTGCATATTCTTCAGCAAGGCTCTTTAAAACCGTTTCAGATTTTCCATATATAAAGCGACCGTTCCCAAACGGCAACTTTTCTTTGTTACATTTTGTTTGTTTCATAGGCATAACCACCCATTGCAGTTTGAAATAATATTATCACATTTTTTCGAAAAATTCAAGAAAAAATCGTGTAAAAAAAGCTAACTGCTTACTGAAGCAATTAGCTATAGAAAGGGTTAAGATTAGTTTAATCTGCGAACATCTTTTCAAATGTGAAGCTATCGCCCTTTGCTTCGTAGTATTCAAAGGTTACAAAATCAACAAAGTATGGCTTATTGTTTATCACATACAAGTATGCGTCAACTTCCTTTACAGCCACTTTTTCTATTTCTCCGTTGGTTATATGGCACTTGAACAAACCATCATCGTTTTGGAAAATCAAAGTGTTGTCAATAACATTTACCGTATCGAAGCTGAGCTTTTCAACCTTTTCGTAACGCTTTCCGTTGTTGATATTGAAAATGTAGCCATCATCCGTTAGAACTAATTTTTCGCTTAATATCTTTATCGGAGCGCTGGAAATCGTAGAAAGGGTTTTAATTTCAAAAACTTCCTCAATAGGTTCTGCTGAATTATCTGGGTCTTGTGATTCGGGTTCTACGGTTGGCTTTGGCGTTAAATCGAGCGTTTTTAGCGTGTAACCCTGCTCGCTCCATTCGCAATAAAAGAGCTTGTCGAAGCAATAGTCGAGGAAAGTGCCGTTTCCGTTTTCATCAACTACAGTTACTTCGCCGTCATCAAGCGAATATTTTTGCAATGTGCCAGTCGGTTCATCATCTATGAAATATAGTGCATCTGGTGTTAGCAACATTGTTTCGATGTTTGTAGTATGAACAAGATTCGTTGTACCCGTTGCCTTTTCGTATTTGCAAATGCCGCTATTGTCGCCTGCACTACCGTTAAAATACACAAACTCATCATTGATGTTGATAAATCCGTAGCATTTGCCGCCAATTTTGCTTTCTTTTGAGCCATCAAGACTTACCTTGATAAGCGAGTTATTGGGCTTTACATAGTAAATATGCGTTGAGTCCATGTTAATCAAACCCATAGACTGTAAATTGAGTGGGTTTGCGCCTATGCCTGTGCTTTGTGCAAAAACTATTTCGCTTGCACAACCGCAAAAAGTTAGTACTATTGCAAGTAGTAGGCAGATGATTGATAATTTTTTCATAGTTTCCCTCCTTGATTTGTGTTAATGCCTTGAATGCTAAATGCCATTGTTTCTTGCATTATTTCAGAATGTTTACTCTGTTGCTTCAAGCTGTTTGGCTCGGTTGCTATTGTCGGTAATTTTGCAACGCAGCTAAAGTAATAGAGACCTGCGATTATCCGAACTCCTTTCTGTGCAAGATAGCATTGAATGTATATATAATATCAGAGTTGGAAGGGTCTGGCAAGGGGAAAATAATAATGTTCTATGCGGCACAGACTTAATCACTATCCCTTTCTCGCTTTAGAAAACTATTTATGAATTCTTCATAGGTTAAGCCTATTAGTTTATCTTTGTTCGCAGAGATTACCTCTTCAATTTCCGCAAGCGAATAGCACTTTGCAATCCTTTCTTCGCCCATATTATTTATGATTTTTTTACCGTTTGCAAAAGACATAAGCGTATATGCATTAAAGCCATCATCATATTTTTCAATGATGTATTCGTATGGGAAAACCATATAATAAGGTGCGTACTCATAGTAATCCTGTGATGTGTAAGCCTTTATCTTACTTGTATCAGAAAGAAACATAATACATTCATCGCCCTGTTCTAATTCGGGTATTCCTTTATAATATTCATAAGAGCAATACGCATACGCTATCCGAATTATGTTATTTTCTTTATTAACAAGCTCTTGCCCGCCAAGATTCTTTATTACTTCAAGTTCTATAAGCGAAGAATAAAAAGAGTTTGCATCTCCATTTTTGTATGTGTCTTTGCAATTAATTTCCGAAGCAGAAATAACTTTCCCATATACCGCATAACCGCACAACGAAAACATTTCATCAAGGCTTTCAAAATTAAAAGAATCGCACGAACCTTTATCTTTTGGTATGTCAAGCTTCTCAACCTCTTTAATTTCTGTTTTGATTATATCAAAATCGACGTTCGGGGTAATATTTGCCTCATGGCCCGAAATTTTTGATGTAGGCATGGGGAAATCTCCTGTGTCAGCCGTTTGACATCCATAGAAAGATACCAACATAAGAACTACAACTAGTGCCGATATGACAATTTTAATTTGCTTTTTCATATTACCTCCCGTTTATTCCACTTCATACATTTCTATAGTTTCGTTATAGGCACAGAATTTTCCGCTTGCAAGCAGATTCTGAGGCACTTCACTACTGAATTTGCCGCCACTGATCCCTTTACCTATTTTAACATCGCTTTCGCAAACTATCGAATCTATTCCAAAAAAAGTGCCGTTTGTTATACTGCCCAGCTTGCTGTTATTACGAAGTATTATGGCATTTTTTGAATCTATCGTATGGACATTAAAATTTGAGCCAAATATTCCTCCGCTAATAAGCCTGATCTCTGCATTACTGCCGATATTATCGATTGCAATACCGTTCTCAGCTGTAATTATTTCTCCGCTCGAAATTTCTTCAATCAGTCCAAAGTTTTTTATTCCTATCAAAGAGCCTCTTATTTTTGCATTTGCTATTTCTTCAATAGTGCCATAATTTATAATCGTAGTACCATTAGACGAAAAATTTTTGTTTGAATTGATAACCAAAACACCGTTTACATCGTTATAAATGGCCGAACAATCTACATCAGTCACTGAATTTAAATACATTGAACAGCTGCCTCCCAAAAATGTGATTCTCCCATCCTTGTTATAAATTGTATTGTTTGGAATTCCTGGACTACCCGTGCAAGACATATTGATATAATCAATAATTTCAACAGTTCCGCCATTACGGTTTTCAAGTATAAATCCTTTGCTCTCAATAGATGATTTATCTCCACTGGAAACATATACGTCTCCAAATTCCCAAGTGCCAGTGGATTCAAAATAAATATCGCCGCCATTATTTATGAACATAGAATATATGTAGTATTCGGAAGATGAATATCCATAACTTAGCATTTTATCATTAAAATCTACTCTAACAACTTTATATTGCGGGATAATTATTGGAAATATATCGGGATAGTCTTCAAGCATTACATCATTTGTTAGCCTAATAAACAATGCGCCATCATTATCGTCCTCTATTATATTTTTTAGTTCTGCCATATTTCCGTCAAAATCGATGTATTCGCTTACAAAAACCTTGCATATAGCAGAAATATCCCCATATTGTACAGTAATCTCTGTTTCACCAAGTGCAACACCAATAACAGTACCATTGCTTACAGTTGCAACTTTTTCGTCTTTGCTCGACCAGATTATAGGGGGTTGAGAATCCGCCTGAGGTAATATGTTTGCGAATAATGTAGCCTCGTCTCCAATTCGCAAACCTAAGCTGTTGCGATTAAGCAATATTTGCTCGCCGATTGATTGCAACAAATATCCCTCATACATTTTAACATTTTCGAATTTATCCGGCAGTATATCTGTAATATCCGCATGATTTGTTCCTACGGTAACAATTACTTCATTATCCTCTAAGTAGTTTTCTAACTCGCCAAAGCTTTTTGAGGTATAGGGATTATGTATGCTTTCTATTAACGCGTTTTCATTTATAAAGTAACCATAAACATAATACTTACCTGCTTTTTCAACAATAATCACGGATTGGTTTTTAGAACGCTTTTCAAGTTCGCAATATGAAACATAGTTTGTAAGTGTGTTTCTTGCGTCTGAAAGCGCTGACTTTGCATTTGCCTTTTGTATTATATTGGACATCACAGGTATAAGGATTGCAGCAAGTATGCCGATTACAGCTAAAACTATTACTAGTTCAATAACCGAGAAAGCCGATTTTGAGTTGTTCATGTTTCCTCCTTGTTTTGAAAGTGATGCC
>LSQX01067774.1_pt1 | contig 12016 bp, 11 predicted proteins | sample 654561 | NCBI WGS metagenome assembly LSQX01 (sample SAMN04489861, study PRJNA283612) | anaerobic digester metagenome | isolation source: 4 biogas reactors fed with cattle manure at either 37C or 55C with and... | place: Denmark: Kongens Lyngby | collected 2014 | reverse complement strand
TTGCTTCGCCATGTTAAAACCTCCTAAACAAGTAGAATTTTACATTCAAAACAATAAAAAAATACACTTGGCCAAACGAAGTTTGTCCAAGATTTATGTGAAGTTGGTGGCGGCGAAGGGACTTGAACCCCTGACGCGGCGGGTATGAACCGCCTGCTCTACCGACTGAGCTACGCCGCCAATTATTGGAGCTCACGACCGGGATTGAACCGGTGACCTCATCCTTACNNATCCTTACCAAGGATGCGCTCTGCCTACTGAGCTACGTGAGCATAAATAATGGTTGCGGGGGCAGGATTTGAACCTGCGACCTCCGGGTTATGAGCCCGACGAGCTACCGGCTGCTCCACCCCGCGACAAAAATTTTCATCTGGAGCGGGTGATGGGAATCGAACCCACGTAGCCAGCTTGGGAAACTGGAGCTCTGCCATTGAGCTACACCCGCACTCCTGTTCCGATTCAGCCATTTGATTATACAACACAAAAAGAACAGTGTCAACCGGCAGTAAATGCTATGCTTTAACCTGTGAAAGGAAAACGAAGAGCCGGAGCTCTCCGCTTTGTGCTTATCTACAGTTATCGTTTAGCTTCTAGTTTTCCCTCACCGCAAGATAGCGCTCCAGCTTTCTCTTGACCCGCTGCAAAGCATTGTCAATGGATTTTACATGGCGATCCAGTTCGCTGGCAATTTCCTGGTATGATTTGCCTTCCAGGTAGTACATCAATACTTTCCGTTCAAGATCGCTTAAGATCTCGCTCATTTTCAACTCGATATTGTTGTATTCCTCCCGGTTGATCATCAACTCTTCCGGGTCTGTGATTTTAGCCCCGGACAGGATGTCCAAAAGCGTCCGGTCGGAATCTTCGTCATAAATGGGTTTGTTTAATGAAACATAGGAATTCAGGGGTATATGCTTCTGCCTGGTGGCAGTCTTAATTGCTGTAATTATCTGCCTTGTTATACATAGCTCCGCAAATGCTCTGAAAGAAGAAAGCTTGTCCTCTTTGAAATCGCGGATTGCCTTGTACAGCCCAATCATTCCCTCCTGAATTATGTCTTCCCTGTCAGCGCCGATGAGGAAATAAGATCTGGCTTTTGCCTTTACAAAGTTGCGATATTTGTTAATTAAATACTCCAGTGCAACTTCACAGCCGTTTTTTGCCTTCATAGCCACTTCTTCATCTGTCTGCACGTCATAGTTCTTATAGGCATTAACCAGACGACGGGCTTCCTGGGCAGTTAAATTCACCTGCATCGCCTCCACGATTGAGATCCGCTTTACTGCACCTGAAAACAGAAAACTTTGAAAGAACCGTCACCAATCACTAACGGTATTATAACTTAACCATAATAAAAGCGTCAAGAGCTTTTAAACAAGCCCCCGGCACAGTTCGACACGCTTAACCTAAAGCCCCTCCCGCTGTCTTAGCACTTCATAACAAAGCACTGCTCCTGCGGCGGCGGCATTCAGGGAAGAAAGCTTGCCTTTCATGGGCAGCCGGACAAGAAAATCGCATTTTTCCCTGACCAGCCGGCTTAACCCCTTGCCTTCACTGCCTATCACCAGGGCCACAGGCTCTTTATAATCACCTGCCGTGTAAAGGAGCTTCCCTTTCGCATCGGCGCCGTACACCCAAAGTCCCGCCGCTTTGCATTCGTCCAGGCAGCGTGCCAGATTCACCGCCCTGGCAACGGGCAGGTGCTCTGCGGCGCCGACAGCCGCCCTGATGGCAGCCGGCGTCATTTCTGCCGCCCGCCGCTCCGGCAGGATCAGACCGTGACAGCCTGCCGCATAGGCCGTGCGAACAAGGGCCCCCAGATTCTGAGGGTCCTGGATGTGATCAAGAATCAGCAAAAAAAGGGGTTCCTTTCCTTTGCTTTCAAGAAGCTGTTCAAGGGAAGCATAACGAAAAGGCTGCACTTCAGCCATTACTCCCTGATGATTGCGGACAGGTGCATGGCGTGAAAAAAAACTTTTTTCCCGGAAACTGACGGCAAGATTCCTTTCCCGGGCAAGGTCAAGGATCTCCCTGATAATATCCCCCCGGGCGCCCTTCTGCAGGAACAGGCGCCTGACATCCGTCCCTGCTTTTAATGTTTCAAGGACCGGTCTCCGGCCGGCAATCATCATCCCGCTATCCATAATCCCACATCCTGCTGAATTTTTCCGGCTCCGCCCTGCGGGCAGTTTTCACTGCCCAAAAGCCTCCCCGCTTTCAATTATCGCAAGCAGCTCCTGCAGGCGCTCATGGCGCCCGTCAAGATACAGCCAGCCGAGCAAAGCCTCAAAGCCCGTAGCCCTTCTGTAAGAGGAAACCCTGGCATTTTTGGGGACCCTGCTTTTTGTATTGCGCCCGCGGCGCACAATTTCCGCTTCCTCCTCCGTTAAAAAAGGCTCCAAAAGGCGCAAGGCCTCATCCTGGCCGGAAGCCCGCACCATGCATGTTGCTTTTTTGTGGATGGCCCGGACAGGAAGTCGCTGCTTGCGGACAAGTTTTGCCCGCACATAAAGCTCGAAAACCGCATCTCCTACATAAGCTAAAAGAAGGGTCGGGAAGTTTTCTCCAGTCATCATTTCCTGCGCCAGCGAACCCCCTGAGGCGTATCTTCAAGGATAATCCCCATTGCCAGCAGTTCATCCCGGATGGCATCGGCTTCTGCCCAGTTTTTTGCCTCCCGGGCGGCCTGCCGCCGTGCAATCATTTCCATTATCTTCGCATCCAGCTCTTCTTTTTCCGGAGGAGCAAAAAATCCAAGGATATCACCCGTCTCCTCAAAGAAAGAAAGGATTTCCTCCACAGCTTCCCGTACGGGCGACTCTTCCTTCAAATAGGAATTAACGGCCCGGGCCAGGTCAAAAAGGACGGCAATGGCGTCTGCCGTGTTAAAATCATCGTCCATGGCCGCCGTAAAACGCTTGCGGTATTCTTCCAGGTTAACAGCCTTCCGCCACCCCTGAGTTGATGAACCATTTGCCTGCGGCAGCTTTTCACGCAGGTCCCGCAGGTTGTAAACCACATTGTTCAGTCTTTCCAGGCCGCTTTGCGCCTGATCGAGCAGCTCAGGCGCAAAATTAATCGGGCTGCGGTAATGGGCGGAAAGCATAAAAAAGCGGATTACAAGCGGGTCTACTGTCCGGCGGAGATCGCGGACAGTAAGGACATTGCCCAGTGATTTGGACATTTTTTCCCGGTTAACGTTCAGGTAACCGGCGTGCATCCAGTACCTGACAAAGGGCCTGCCTGTAACACCTTCGCTTTGAGCCTTTTCATTTTCGTGGTGCGGGAAAGCCAAATCAGGCCCGCCGCCATGAATATCAACGGTTTCTCCCAGGTATTTCATGGCCATGGCGGAGCATTCCACATGCCAGCCGGGCCGTCCCTTTCCCCAGGGGCTTTCCCAGGCCGGTTCACCCGGTTTCTGCTTTTTCCACAGGGCAAAATCCAGTGGATGCTTTTTGCGCTTGTCGACTTCTATCCTGGCACCGGCAACCAGTTCGTCCAGCGGCTGGTGGGACAGCCGGCCGTAGCCGGCAAAGGCCGGTGTATGAAAGTAAATATCCCCGTCCAGATTGTAGGCCAGCCCCCCCGCCAGCAGCTTATCAATAATCTCAATTATTTCCGGAATATGTTCCGTGGCCCGGGGATGATGATCCGCCCTCCGGACACCCAAAGCCTCCGCATCGGCAAAATAAGCTTCAATGTACCGCTCGGCCAGTTCACTTACCGGAATTCCCAGTTCACCGGCTCTTTTGATCATTTTATCATCAATATCGGTAAAATTCTGCACAAAGGTTACGTCATAGCCGCGCCAGCACAAATAGCGGCGGATAACATCAAAAATGATGAAAATGCGGGCGTTGCCAATATGGAAATAGTCATAAACAGTGGGTCCGCAGACATACATCCCCACTTTTTTGCCCTTGGCCGGGACAAACTCTTCCTTTTTACGGCTAAGCGAATTATACACCCTGATTGTCAACGGCCTTACCCTCCTTCAAACATTCTTCCAGCCGGGAGCACAGCTCATCAATCTGCTTCTGCAGGTTTAAAAGCTTGTCGGCAACGGGGTCGGGTAGATCAATGTGATTTAAATCTATGGAAGCAACCCGCCTGCCTTCATGCACAACCACTCTTCCCGGCACACCGACAACAGTTGAGTTTGCCGGCACATCATGCAGGACAACGGACCCGGCGCCGATTTTTGCATAATCCCCTATAACAATAGGTCCCAGGATCTTGGCGCCTGCTCCGATTACCACATTGCTGCCGATTGTAGGGTGCCTTTTCCCCTTATCTTTGCCTGTGCCTCCAAGAGTTACTCCCTGATAAAGGGTGACATTATCGCCAATCTGCGTTGTTTCACCAATAACCACACCCATGCCATGGTCAATGAAAAAACCTTCCCCGATAACGGCGCCGGGATGTATTTCAATACCTGTCAAAAAGCGGCTTAGCTGCGATATCAGCCGCGGCAAAAAGACTAACCCCCTTTTGTAAAGGGCATGGGCCAGCCGGTGGGCCCACAAGGCATGGAGTCCCGGGTAGCAGAAAAGGACCTCCAAAAAGCTCCGGGCCGCAGGATCTCTTTGAAAAACGGCCTTTATGTCTTTTTTTATCATGAGAAACATGTCATTCCCCTCCTTCAGCCCCCTCTAAAACTCTCTCTCCAGGCCACAGCCCGCCCGGCAGTGCGCTGCACTGAGAACTGCCGTTCTCTGAAAAAATAAGCTGCAAACTGCCGCAGTTCCTTCCTAAGACGACAAGAAACCGCCTCTGCCTGCAGAGACGGTTCTTCCGCGGTTCCACTCTGATTGGGCATAAGCCCCTCTTGATCGTCTAACGGCTTTGCCGTATCCGCTTACTTGCCTTTGGGCGGATAAACTCCGGGACGCACTTTCAGGACGACTTGCCGGAGCTTCTTGCAGCCGGGGAAGCTCCTCTCTGACGGCAGTACCGGCCTTACTTCTTCCCTTCATCGTCGGTCGGTACATAGATAACAAAAGATTACATCTATTATAGAAACAGCTGCGGCTACTGTCAACTGTTTTGCCAAATCCAAACTATGAAATTTTTTCCAGAATGTCCTGCGCCCTCCTGGCAGCAGCAGCCGGGCCCAGAAGAACAAGCAGGGTATTGAGGTCCGGACCATACGAGCGGCCCGAAACTGCCACCCGGACAGCCATAAACAAAGCCTTCCCCTTTACTCCCAGTTCCTTGCCGATTTCACCGAGCAGGCGGCGCACCGTCTCGCTGTCCCATTCAGTCATTTTTCCCGCCTTTTCTGTAAAAGCGGCAATAACACCGGGAGTCGTCTCAAGTTCCAGGATTTTTTGCGCCGTTTTGTCCCCGCTTTCTATTTCAGTCTTTTCTTCCAAAAAAACCGCCAGCAAATCCGGAGCCTGGGAAACATATTCCATTTTTTCCTGCACTGCAGCCACCGCCTGCTCAAGCCAGGACATCTTGTCCCCGAGAGCTTCCGGTTTCAAAAGCCCGGCTTCCAAAAGATAAGGCAGGCAAAGTTCCGTCAGCCTGGCAGGAGGGAGCTGTTTTATATAATGGGCATTAAGCCAGTTCAGTTTCCCTAGATCAAAGACAGCCGGGCTTTTGGAAACCCGCTCCAGGGAAAACAGCCTGATTAACTCCTCCGGAGAGAAAATCTCCCGTTCTCCTTCCGGAGACCAGCCGAGAAGAGCCAGAAAATTAACCATGGCTTCGGGCAGGTAGCCCTGTTTCCGGTATTCCAGAACAGAGGTTGCCCCGTGGCGTTTGCTCATTTTCGAGCGGTCTTCGCCTAAAATCAGAGAAACATGGGCAAACTGCGGAAGCGGAAAATTTAACGCTTCATATATTAAAAGCTGCCGCGGCGTGTTGGAAAGATGTTCCTCACCCCGGATAACATGGGTTATCCCCATCAGTGCGTCGTCCACAACAACGGCAAAATTATAAGTCGGCAAGCCGTCTGACTTGATAATGATGAAATCACCGATATCGTCGCTATCAAATTCCACCCGGCCCCGGACCAAATCATCGACAATCAGCTTTTTCCCCGCCGGCACCAAAAAGCGGATTACCGGCTTGCGGCCGGCTGACCGCAGCCTTTCTTTCTCCTCGCCGGTAAGACTGCGGCATTTGCCGAGATAGCGCGGCATTTTGCCCTGCTGCATAAGCTCTTGTCTTTCCTCTTCCAACTCCTCTGCGGTGCAGAAGCATTCATACGCCTGTCCGGAATTCAGAAGCTCCCGCACGTAGGGTTCATATATGTGCAGGCGCTGCTGCTGCCGGTAAGGGCCGTTTTCCCCGCCCACATCTACGCCTTCATCCCAGTCTATTCCCAGCCAGCGCAGCGACTCCAGGATCATAGTTTCAGACTCCCGGCTGGAGCGCTCCAAATCGGTGTCTTCAATGCGGAGAATCATCGCTCCCCCGTGGTGCCTGGCAAACAACCAGTTAAAAAGGGCGGAACGAGCGCCGCCAATATGCAAGGGGCCTGTCGGGCTTGGAGCATATCTGACTCTGACTTTTTCCATAACTTCACCTTCCATACGCTAACTTTCCCTATTATACCATTTAGCAAAACCGGGGACAACAAAAACAAGCATTTATGCTATAATAAGAGCAATAGCAGAAATTATTTGGCTAATTCCGACAGGAGGAAAACTTATGCCAGACTTCTTTAATCTGTACAGACACGGCCTTATCCGGGTAGCGGCCGCCGTGCCCGAAGTCCGCGTCGCCGACCCGGCCTACAACGTAGAAAGCACACTCGAGCTCGCCCGCAGGGCGGCCACAGAAAATGCCGTCCTGACAGTATTTCCTGAACTGGGCATTTCCGGCTGCAGCTGCGAGGATCTTTTTCACCAGCAAAGCCTGCTGGAAAAGACAGAGGCGGAAATCGGCAGGTTTCTGCAGGAAACGGCCGGCCTTAACGGCATCTTTATCATTGGAGCCCCGCTGGAGGCCGGCTCCGTTCTCTGCAACTGTGCACTGGTAATCAGCCGTGCCCGCATCCTGGGCATTGTTCCCAAGACCTACCTGCCCAATTATCGTGAGCATTACCAGGCCAGGCATTTCAGACCCGGAAGCCAGGCAGGGGTAAAGACGGTCAACTACTGCAACCAGCAAGATATACCTTTTGGCACAGACCTGCTTTTTAAGGTCGGCAATATCAGCCACTTTACCTTTGCCGTGGAAATCTGCGAGGACCTGCAGGTACCCGTGCCGCCTTCCAGTCTCTATGCCCTGGCCGGCGCCGTAGTTATTGCCAATCCCGCCGCCGGCAGTGCCACCGCCGGTAAAGCGGGGGAGCGCAGGCTGTTTATTGCCGGCCAGTCGGCCCGCTGTCTTGCAGCTTATGTCTATGCCGGCGCCGGGGCAGGCGAGTCAACCACCGATCTGGTACGGGACGGGCACGCCCTGATTGTTGAAAACGGAAAGGTTCTTGCCGAATCTGAACCTTTCGGTATCTCCGGCCACTTAACCGTCTCGGAAACAGACCTGGAATACCTGGCCGGGGAAAGACTGCGCAGCAATATATTTGCCGCCAATTATGCACACAGCGGACTTGCTCACGGAAGCTTCCGCACGGTAAACTGTGAAGTCACCCTGCCTGAAGGAAGGCTGCTGCCGGTGCGCAGCTTTGCCCGCTTCCCCTATCTTCCCGACGGTGAAGAGGAAAGGGACCGTTTCTGCGCCGAAGTATTCAGCATTCAAGTACACGGCCTGGCAAAAAGGCTTATGGCTTCAGGAATAAAAAAGGTAGTCATCGGTGTCTCAGGCGGACTTGATTCTGCCCATGCCCTGCTGGTCGCTGTGAAAGCCGCCGAAATATTAAAACTGCCCCGAACGAATATCATGGCATACAGTTTGCCGGGCTTTGCCACCTCCGGCCGCACCAGAAAAAACACCTGGCGGCTGATCCGCGCCCTCGGCGTTTATGGTGAAGAGGTGGATATCCGCCCCGGAAGTACGCAGATGTTGCAAGATATCGGGCATCCTGCAGCCCAAGGAGAAGAATCCTACGACAAAACCTACGAAAATGTCCAGGCCGGCCAGCGCTACTCCATCCTTTTCCGCCTGGCCAACCGGCATAGAGGGCTTGTTCTGGGTGCAGGCGACTTGAGCGAAATAGCTTTGGGCTGGACTACCTACGGGGTCGGAGATCACATGTCTCACTACAATGTTAATGCCGGAATCCCTAAAACGCTGCTCCGGCTGCTTTTGCTCTGGCAGGCGAAAAAAGAACTGCAGGACAAGGAAGCGGGAGAAGTCATCATGGATATCTTGAACACTGCCATCAGTCCCGAACTTGTGCCGGGCGAGGAAAAGGAAGGACAGCCGGCCCAGCGGACAGAGGAAATTATCGGCCCCTATGAACTGCAGGATTTTAACATTTATTATACTGTCTGCTGCGGCTTTAGGCCGGCCAAAGTGGCTTTTCTGGCTTACAACGCCTGGCGGGACAAATATTCCCTCGGGCAAATAAAACACTGGCTGCAGGTATTTCTGACGCGCTTCTTTGCCATCAGCCAGTTTAAACGTTCTGCCATGCCTGACGGGCCAAAGGCGCTGCTCGGTGTGGGACTTTCGCCCAGGGGAGACTGGCGTGCACCCAGTGACTCCGCCGCCGCCGTCTGGCTGGAAGAACTGCAGGGCATCCCCGAAATTGACCCCAAAGCCTAATCTTTCTTCAAAAGTACCACTGCCTGGGCGGCAATACCCTCTTCGCGGCCGCAGAACCCTAGCCCCTCTGAAGTAGTGGCTTTAACGCCGATATTTTCCGGCAGGGTACCCGCCGCTCGCGCTATGTTTTCTTGCATCGCTTTGATATAGGGAGCAAGCCTGGGCCTCTCCGCGATAATAACGGCGTCGGCATTAACTATCCGGTAGCCGTGTTTGCGGCAGAGTTCGCTTACCTTTTCCATAAGCTTCAGGCTGGAGATGCCGGCATAGGCAGGGTCAGTGTCGGGAAAATGCTTCCCCAGATCCCCCAGAACAAGTGCTCCCAGCATTGCATCCATAATGGCATGTACCAGAACATCGGCATCGGAATGTCCTAAAAGGCCCTTTTCGTACGGAACGTTAACCCCGCCAAGAATGAGAGGCCGGCCATAAGCCAGCCTGTGTACATCAAAGCCCGTTCCTATACGCATGCATCTTCACCCCGCTCCCCAAGCAGTATCCCGGCTAAAATTAAATCTTCCGGAGTTGTTACCTTGATATTTTCATACACTGATTCCGTTACATAGACAGGATAACCGTAGTACTCAAGCAAAGCCGCATCATCCGTAGCGTAATAACCGTCTCTAAATGCCCTGTCATGGGCGGTCTCCAGCCAGCTGCGGCGGAAAACCTGCGGTGTTTGCACCGCCCACAGGCTGTCCCGTCCGGGAGTATCCAGCACCCGCCCGTCCTTATCCGCCACTTTAATTGTATCTTTGACAGGAACTGCGGCAACGGCAGCGCCGTATTTTTTAGCAGCATCCAGGCACTTTATAATCAGATCCGCCGTCACCAGCGGCCGGGCTCCGTCATGCACGCAGACATATCCGGCATCCGCCGCCAGGACGGCAAGACCATAGCGGACGGAGTCCTGTCTTTCCCTGCCGCCGGCAACAACCGTTATATCCTGCCCGGGGAAAAACGGCAAAAGAACCTCCCGGCGGAAAATTTCTTCCTCTCCGGGAGCGACAGCCACAACAACCTGGGAAAAGCAGGCGGCCTGAAAACAGGCGGCCAGCGAATAATATAAAAGCGGCCTGCCCAGAAGCGGCAGGTATTGTTTATTTTTCTTCCTTTGCATGCGGCGGCCGTGCCCGGCTGCCGCAATTATGACAGCATTACCCACTAGCGAACCTCCGATATTTTTTCCGCTATTTTGGGTTTGGCAAAAATCATCCGGCCCGCAGCAGTCTGCAGGACACTGGTAACGGTTACATCAATGGTGCTGCCGATATAGCGGCGTCCGCCCTCGACAACAACCATTGTCCCGTCGTCAAGATAGGCAACCCCCTGTCCCGTTTCTTTACCGTCTTTGATAATCTGCGCCTGCATTTCTTCCCCGGGAAGCACCACCGGTTTCACGGCGTTTGCCAGTTCGTTAATATTCAGTACAGGCACGCCCTGCAGCTCACAGACTTTATTTAAGTTATAATCATTGGTAACAATTTTACCCTTTAAGACTTTTGCCAGTTTGATCAGCTTGCTGTCCACTTCAGGAATGTCCTCGAAATCCTGTTCCACTATGCGGACAGGGATAAGTGATTTCTTTTGGATTGTATTTAAAATATCCAGGCCACGCCGACCCCTGTTGCGTTTTAATGTATCCGAGGAGTCGGCAATGTGGCGAAGCTCTTCCAGGACAAAACCGGGAACGACAATAACTCCTTCGATAAAACCGGTGGCAATAATATCGACTATCCGGCCGTCGATGATAACGCTTGTATCCAGAATTTTGGCCGCCCGGTTATTAGCGGACTTTTCCGCTTTAATCTGCTGATGGCGGGTGAATAAACCCGTCAGAAAAGACATGTCCTCTTTTCTGTTCAGCATCAGGCTTGTACCCAGGTACCCGGCAAACAAGGTCACAACAACCGCCAGGTAACTGCCTATTATCGGTATATTATAAAGGGAAAGGCTAATCAGCGAACCAATCAGCAGGCCGACAACAAGACCTGTTACTCCCACCACAATATCCTGTGTCGGGATTGTCCTTAATGTAGCTTCAACCCAGTTGTTCACCCTGGCGGCAAAATTAATGAATAACGGACTAATTAAATATCCTATAAGGCCAACAACAGTACCACCGAAAACAGAAAAGCCAATACCGGTAACAGCCGTTGCTTTGATGCCCGTAAAGGCTGCCAGCGTTGCCATACCGGCGCTTGCCAGCTGAAAACCCAGTGTAAAGCCAATTATAAGAAAAGACACGCGTACCAATTTGCGCAGCATTTTTTCACCTCCTTTTTAAATATGCCTCGATTTATTTTTTATATTATAACTTATATTTTTTACCAGATACAAGAAAATATAATCTGCTGAATAAGAAAAACTGCAGGTAATACCGCAGCAAGAAAAGGGCAGTCTGAGGCTGTGAACGGCTGATTCTATAAAAAAAGCATCATAAAATACTTTATGATGCTCTTCTTAGGATACTCCTGCGAAAAAACGATCGATAATCTCATCCACATCCTCTTCAGTGGTTTCCTGAGCAAGTACAAGTTCTGATACTAAAATCTGCCGTGCGCTGTCCAACATTTTTCTTTCGCCGGTGGAAAGTCCCTTTTTCTTTTCCCGGAAGGCAAGGTTGCGGACAACCTCGGCAACCTGGAAGATATCCCCGCTTTTGATTTTCTCAAGGTTTGAGCGATAACGGTGGTTCCAGTTTGATGACATTTCGCTGTGTGAATCCTGCAGTATTGAGAAAACCTGTTTGACACCCTCGTCGTCAATGACTTCCCGCAGTCCTATCTGTTCTACACTGTCCAGAGGAATCATGACCTTCATGTCACCAATGGGAATCTTCATAATATAATACTTCTTACGCTCACCCAGGATTTCTTTTTCCTCAATAGCCTCAATTATTCCGGCACCATGCATGGGGTAGACAACCTTATCTCCTACATGAAAAGACATCAACAAACCTCCTAGGTTAACGTATTTTTATTGTACCACCATGCGTCAATTTTGTCAAATAGCAAGTATTTTATCACAGATATCCATTGTTGTCAACTTGGATCAGCGGGGTAGATAGTGTCAAGACACTTTAGGTTTTATTGAACCTCACATCATTTACACGACACAACGTTCATTTAACTTTCTCAAAGCTGATCTAGTAAGGTTGCTGCCGCCTTTGAATAGCGGCACATTGTTGAAATACTCCATGCCTGTCAACTTTCTTTGTTGTACACGTTTTAATTCCTGCTGGACCGCTTGTTTTAGATCAGTAAATACAGAAGCCGTCTTTTGCATAGAAAGATAATGTTTACTAATCGATTCATTGTTTGCTTTGGTGGAG
>LSQX01210015.1_pt1 | contig 12017 bp, 5 predicted proteins | sample 654561 | NCBI WGS metagenome assembly LSQX01 (sample SAMN04489861, study PRJNA283612) | anaerobic digester metagenome | isolation source: 4 biogas reactors fed with cattle manure at either 37C or 55C with and... | place: Denmark: Kongens Lyngby | collected 2014 | reverse complement strand
TGAAGCGAAACGATGTGACCGAGGTTATCAACGCCTGCGACGCGGGGCGCGAGGGAGAGCTTATCTTCCGCACCGTCTACAATCTCTCCGGCTGCAGGAAGCCCATGAAGCGGCTCTGGATTTCCTCTATGGAGGATGCCGCTATTCTCGACGGTTTTGCCAATCTGAAGGACGGAAAGGACTACGATCTTCTTTATGAATCCGCACTCTGCCGCAGCAAGGCGGACTGGCTGGTTGGTATCAATGCCACGCGGCTGTTCTCCGTGCTGTATCACAGGACGCTGAATGTCGGACGTGTGGTTTCGCCTACGCTGGCTCTCATCGTCCAGCGTGAAGCGGAGATCGACGCCTTCAAGCCGGAATCATTTTACACCGCAGAGCTGGACGGTGGGGATTTCAAGGCCGTATCTGAAAAATACAAGAGCAAGTCCGAAGCCGAAGTCATTATCTCGGCCTGTAAAGGTCAGACGGTTACGGTAAAGACGGTGGAGCGCGTTGAAAAAGCGGAAAAGGCCCCGGCGCTCTATGATCTGACCACCCTCCAACGAGACGCCAACCGCATTCTCGGTTATACCGCCCAGCAGACCTTGGATTACTTACAGGCGCTTTATGAAAGGAAGATGACCACCTACCCCCGTACCGACAGCCGATATCTTACCGATGATATGGAGGATTCCGTCAAGGCAATCGTGCTGTGTGCTGCCGGTATGCTGGATGTAGAAGCCCCCACCGTTGAAAATCCCGGTCAGGTCTGTGACAGCAAGAAGGTCTCCGATCACCATGCAATTATCCCTACCATGCTTGCCGGTGAAACTGACCTTTCCGGTCTTCCTGCCGGCGAGCGTGAGGTGCTGATGCTGGTCTGCCGTCAGGTGCTGATGGCCGTCAGCGAATCCCATCATTATGAACAGACAACCGCCGTTATGGAATGCGGCGGTTATTCTTTTACCGCCAAAGGCAGAACGGTAACAAATATGGGCTGGAAAACCTATCTCGCACAGGAACAGAAGGACAAATCCCTGCCGAAGCTTGTCGAGGGCAATGCGTATACGCCCAATGATATTTCCGTAAAGGAGGGCAAGACCACGCCGCCCAAGCACTTTACGGAGGATACGCTCTTGTCTTCTATGGAGACTGCCGGTAAAGAGGATATGCCGGAGGACGCGGAACGCAAAGGCTTGGGCACACCGGCCACTCGTGCCGCGATTCTCGAAAAGCTGGTCTCTGCCGGCTTTGTGGAGCGCCGCAAGAACAAGAAATCGGTCAATCTCATTCCCGTTCAGGTCGGTGTTTCCCTTATCACTGTCCTGCCGGAGCAGCTCCAGTCTCCGCTTCTGACCGCCGAATGGGAGCAGCGTCTGAAACAGGTTGAGCGTGGCGAGCTGTCCGGCGACACGTTCCTTTCTGAGATTTCAGATATGGTCTCCGAGCTTGTAAGCGGCTATGAGGTCATCAGTGGTGCGGAGACGCTATTTCCCTCCGGTCGTCCCATCGTCGGCAAATGCCCACGCTGCGGTTGCAATGTGACCGAGAGCAAGAAGGGCTATTTCTGTGAGAGCACGGCTTGTCGCTTCGGGTTGTGGCGCGACAACAAGTTCCTGACAGCCAAAAAGATCAGCCTGACCAGGAAGATGGCATCTGCGCTTCTGAAGGACGGACGCACCTACGCCAGCGGTATCTACTCTGAAAAGAACGGCAAGAACTACGATGCCTATATCGTCCTTGAGGATGACGGCAACCGCTCCACCTACAAGCTGGATTTCACCAGAGACCAGAAGTAAATCACCTGTGGCTCCTGTATGGGTATTCCTGTGCAGGAGCCGCTTTTTTCGGGAAAGGGAAAGATAAATGACAATGATTTTATATTATGCGGCGCTGTTTGCCGCCAAGGTGCTGGACAACACGCTGAGCACAGCGAAAACAATTCTTATCCAGCGAAACCGCTGCATCCTCGCTGGTATCAGTCTGGCGGCGTCAAACTTCATCTACTACTGGATCACCAAGCTGATTGTCACTTCGGACGGCGTTTTAGCCATTCTCATTGTTTCGCTGGCAAGCGGCGTCGGATGCTGTTTGGCTGTGGCGGTCAATAACCGCCTGTCCAAAGAGAAGACCTATGTGAACGTGGTGATGTCGGATGACCGTGAGGCCATGCAGCAGTTTCGTGACTTTCTCGCCGGCAACCATATCACCAATGTGGCAACCGACAGCTACACGCGGGATTGGAGCACCAAAACCATCACAGTGACTGCCTACGCCGAAACAAAGGCACAGAGCAGGCTCATCAATGACTATCTCGAAAACAGTCCGCTGAAATACAAGCGGGTAATTCAAAAAACGTAAAGGAGGTCTTGCCTCATGGCAGAAGCCCAGACAAATAAGGAACGTCTCAAGGAAATAACCGACAGCATCGAGACCGGAATCCGCGAGTTGTTCCAGTCGGATAAATATAAGCAGTATTTGACCACTATGAGCCGTTTTCATCGGTACAGCGTCAACAATCAGATGCTCATCTATCTCCAGAAGCCCGACGCTACGCTCTGCGCGTCCTTCACCTCGTGGAAAAACAAGTTTGAGCGCAGTGTGATGAAGGGTGAAAAAGGTATCAAGATTATTGCGCCTACGCCTTATAAGAAAATGATTGAGCAGGAGAAGCTCGACCCTGATACCAAAAAACCCATACTGGATGCGGACGGCAAGGTCATCACCGAGGAAAAGGTCATCCAGATACCCATGTACAAGGTAGTGACGACCTTTGATTATTCTCAGACTGACGGAAAGCCCCTGCCGGAGCTGGCAGAAAACCTGACCGGCAACGTGCAGAACTACGATGTTTTTATGGAGGCCCTGCGGCGTTCTGCGCCGGTTCCCATCGCTTTTGAGGCTATGAGCGCAAATATGGACGGCTATTTCTCCACAACAGACCAGCGCATTGCCATCCGCGAGGGCATGAGTGAGGTGCAGACCGTCTCCGCCGCAATCCACGAGATGGCCCACTCTAAGCTCCACAACAAGGAACTGCCGGAGGTCACGGAGCAGTGGAAGGTTGTCATAGTCAGTGAAGGCGGCACGAAGCAAGACCTGAACAGCGGATTTAATACCGAAGCCGAGGCCATCGCAGAGGCTGAGGCTCACAACTGGAAATATGTCGATGAGAATCAGTTTGAGTGGCGGTTAGAGATTGATGAAGATACCTCTATTGCTGAGTTCGTCAAAAAGAGCCGCAGCGCCGAAGAATTGGAAGCTGAGTCTGTTTCTTTCTCCGTTTGCGCTTACTATGGCATTAAGACGGGAGAAAACTCCTTCGGCTATCTCGCCAGCTATTCCAGGGATAAGGAGCTGTCCGAGCTTCGTGCCAGTCTGGAAACCATCAACAAAACCTCCAGCGGTCTTATCACGGATATTGACCGGAATTACGCCGCGATTATGAAGGAACGTGGGCTGGATAAGGCAGTGCCAGAACAGATTTCACCTACCGTGGAATATCTTATGCACAGCAATCCAACCGCTACCGGCGATGCTGATCGGTGTTTTGTTCAGGCATACACGAAGCAGGACGGAGAGCTTATTCCGGGAGATATTATCGGTGTCAGCACAGCAGAGCAATGCCGTGAAATTTCTGCGGCACTGAACGAGGGCAGTTTAACCGTTCCTGACGCAAAGGCGGCCTTTGCGCTTGACGTGCCCTCGATAGGCACAGAAACGCCGACTGCACCGGTCTCCGAGATTACGGTTGAGGAAACGCCAGTAACGACTGCGCCGGATAACGGTGCTGTTCCTGACCCGGCTATCTCTATTGAGAGCATGAACGCTTACGGCTATACAGATGTGGATATGCTACCGCTGACAAAAGACCGGGCACTGGAGCTTGCGGAGCGTGATGTAACCGTATATCTGCTTCACCCGGACAATACCGAGGCAATGGCTTTTGACACAGATGAGGTTCAGAGCTTTGACGGCATTTTCGGTATTACCCGTGAAGATTGGGACGCTGTAAAGGACGAACTCGGCGTTAGTGAGCCACAGAGAGATATTGAGGCCGAGTTTCTTTCCGGCCCAAGCGATTCCTTTGCCATTTATCAGCTGCGGGATGCTCCCGAGCTTACAGAGCTTCGGTTTATGAACTCAGACTATTTGCAGAGGAAAGGACTTGAAATCCAGCGTGAAAACTATACCGCCGTGTATGCAAGCGATCTTGGTACTGCCGGTGACGAGCAGGACAAGCTGAATCAGATCTACGCCACGTTCAATAATGACCGTCCAGCCGACTTCACAGGACACAGCCTGTCTGTAAGCGACATCGTTGCGCTCAAGCAGGCAGGTAGCGTATCCTGTCATTACGTTGACAGTTGGGGCTTCAAGGAGTTGCCCACGTTTCTGCCACATCAGAACTACCTCAAAAACGCTGAAATGGCTATGGAGGACGATTACAACCAGATTGATGGCATCGTCAACAACGGGAAAAAGGAGACTGTTGCGGAGCTGGAGGAAAAAGTGAAGGCCGGTCAGCCCATATCCCTGTTGGGTTATGTGGAAGCTGTACGCGGTGAGGCTGAGCCGCAGAAGCAGCCGGAACGCTCGGAAAAGAAGCCCTCCGTCATTGCGATGCTCCATAGCAACGTATCTGAAAAACCACTCAAAACAGCGCCTGCAAAGAGTGCGGAAAGGGAGATTTAAGGTATGGCTGTTGACGCGATGAATGAACGCTTTGAGGAAGTCGAGTTTCAGGGTAAGACCGTCCTGTTCACAGATTGCCGCGTACAGAAGGACACCATTCCCGAAGGGCTGCACCGCTATGAGATACGGCACACCGATGACGATTGGGGCGAGCCCTGTCAGCTTGGGTATGGAATCGTGGTCAATCACTTCGGGACACTCATATCCAATGAAGCTATCCAGCTTGACCCCAGCGGTCATCTGGACCTTGACGCCGACGATATGAACTTTCTGGGCAACGGCTATGTGTCGATTGGCGAGTATCTGGAGGAACACCCGCCCGTAGACAAAACCGTCTTTGAAATCCTACCCATTGACGCAGACAAGACTGATTGGCTCTACTCCGATGATAGCAAGGATGCAGAACGCGGGCTGGTAGGCCATCTTCGGGGCGACTTTGGCGGCGGCAAAGAGTTCTGGACTACTTGGTGGCCGCACAACGATGACAAACTGAACACGCAGTCTTTCAAAACAGAGCTGGACGCTGTTGTGAACTGGCTTCGTCAGGACTTCGGCCCTCTGAACAATCTCCGTAGTATGGAGGGTTTCTGCAAGCTCCGCGAGGACAGAGCCAAGGTACAAGTATCACTCCCAGCCTATGGCTTTCAGATTGAGACGCCGGAGCATCAATACTTCCTGCGCTGCAATCCCTCACGCGGAGACTATAATTTCTATCTCTACTGTGCGGACAAGGAGGCACAGCGCCTGTTTGAACGGGACAGAGATAAAGTCAGCGAGAAAAAGCTCTCGATAATTCAAAAACTCAGAGACACGCCGAAACAAGAATCCAAAATAACAGCGCCGAAAAAGAGCGCGGAAATGGAGATTTGATGATGAATAACTTTACTCAGGACGAAATCAACCTCATGTGCATCTACAACACCGGCACAAAGGACGGCCTTATGGACGCTCTCACCGCCATGCGGGAGTACCTTGAGCCGGAGGAAACGGAGCTGCGCGGCCTCACCGATTCGGCACTCGACAAGCTGGAACGCATCAGCGATGAGGAATACGCTGCATTGGAGCTGTACCCGGATTTTGACGAATAAGCAGTAGAAACGGACACAATAGTGCGGTATAATACAGGGCAGAAGTCTTTGGGGCTTTTGCCCTGTATTCATTACTGATAGCAAAATCAGAAATAAATACAAAGCAACAATAGTATAGCTCATAATTTATGAGTGCTGCTATTGTTCAAATCTTCGTTGCCGTGATAAAATTCTGGCATCACTTCTGAAAGGGCGTGCGCCGATGTTATCTTTTAATACAATTATGGAAGTGTTTGCGGACTATCTCACGGAGGAACCACAACACGAGGTTTTTAAGGTTAAATACGGATATATGATAATACTATGGGATACCGGTGGCGTGGATTATTCAACAAAACTCTGCGACACACTTGAAGAGCTGGTGGAGGAACTCGTTGGGGACGTGGGACTATCGGAGATATTCAAAAGAACACGCGGTAAAAGAGAGACTACAGATGACGATGAGCAAGCTGCAAAAGCCATAGCTGATATCTACCGTAAGAAGTGCGGTCTGACAGTTTAAGGAATCATTAAAATCAGAGATACTATCTACTCTGTTCTCATACATAAACGAATACCCCGTACATAGCCGACTGGTTCACGCCAGCCGGCTAATTTTTTTTGACAGGAGGAAAGCCTATGCCAAGCAATTTACAGGCATACCGCCAGATGGCGGACAATGCTCAGCGGCAGATCACCGGCAGTCACCAAAGCTGGATGGCGTTCTTGCAGACCGCCGCACGGCTTTACAAGTACCCGTTTAATGAGCAGGTTATGATACACGCTCAGCGTCCCGGTGCCATTGCCTGCGCCGAATACGACTTCTGGAACGAACGTATGGGGCGGTATGTGCGCCGTGGCTCCAAGGGTATTGCCGTTATCGACACGTCTGGAGATAATCCCAAGCTGAAATACGTCTTCGATGTCGCAGATACCGGCACAAGAGAAAACTCCCGTGCGGTTAATCTATGGGAGCTTCGCCCGGAGCACACCGACGCTGTATCTGCCATGCTGGAACGAAGCTATGACGTTTCGGGTGAGCATGGTCTCCAAGACCAGCTTGAGCGCGTCGCGGCACAGCTCGCGGATGAGTATTGGAATGAGCACAGCCGTGATATGCTCGACATCCTTGAGGATTCATTTCTTGAGGAGTATGATGATTTCAACGTCGGAGTGCAGTTCCGAAATGCCGCCACCGTCAGCATTACCTACGCACTCATGGCCCGCTGCGGATTGGAGCCGGATGATTACTTTGAGCATGAGGACTTCCTCTCGGTTTTTGACTTCAATACTCCGGTTACTGTCAATGCCCTCGGAACAGCGGTCAGCGAGATCAATCAACAAGTGCTGCGGCAAATAGAAATCACTATAAGAAATTATGAGCGCGCTCACAGCGCAGAAAGGACAGATGAAAATGGAAGAACTGACCTATACCAAGAACGGAGATTACCTGATTCCCGACCTGAGCCTGACAGAGCAGCAGGAAACCCCGCTGGGCAAGTACGGGAGGATGCGGAAAACGTACCTGAAGGAGCATCGTCCGATACTCTGGAACAGGATGATTCTCTCGGAGGCCCTGTACCCGCATCTGCGGGAGATCGACGAGACGGCGAACCGGCGCTTGGAGCAGATGATGCCGGAGCTGATGAAGCTGAACGGAGTAACGGAGGGCCTGAAAGCAGAAGACCCAATGAAGTGGGTGGGCTTGATGAACAACCTGAAAGCGCAGGCGGAGGAAACGATTCTCGCGGAGCTGATTTACAACTAAACGAGCCACCGGCGGCGGGAAGCGTCCAACTGAGCTTTTTCCCCACAGAGGATGAGCAAATAGCCCTTATAGATGAAGCGGATGAGTATAACACTTACGCGAACGTAAGTGTGCGCCCATTCGCTTTTTCTTTTACTCAAGCGGATATAGACCACGTTCTCAGGCTCGGCGGCAACAATGACAACAGCCGTCAGCGCGTCGCCGCACAGTATATGATGCAGAAGCCAACAGAGGAAATAGCTGCCTTTTTGAGCCGAGAATATGTGGGCGGCGGCGGTTTCATCACAGATAACAGCAGAATGAGTGCATGGTTCGCTGAGGACGGTATTCATCTTGCTAAGGGCGATTCCGCCCTGTATGTGCAGTCAGCGCAGGTTATTCCGTGGGAGGACGCAACAGAGCGTATCGGTCAGCTTTTGGAGCTGGGACGGTTTGCCACCAATGTAGAGCTTGCCGAAACAGAGGGCTACACGCACAGCCAGCTCGCGCAGTCTCTTTGGTATCTCCGGCATGACTTCGATGAAGCGGCAATCGAACAGGGCTTTTTACCTACAATGGCGGATTTTCGTGGCAACGGATTCCCGGAGGAAACCGCCGCACTTGCCAAGGGCTTATCTCACCCGGAATATCTCGCCACTATCACACAGGAATATGAGCAGTTTTTGGATGCATATCATGCGGACAGGAGCTTACTCCGCTTTCATTATCATCACGCGGACGAGATTCTGACCCAGCTACAGGAGCTTTCTCTCCCATGGCGGGAATATCAGACAGATATAGCGGAGACTCCGGCGACAGGGCACTTCATCACGGATGACGAGATTAACGCCGCCTTATCCGGTGGGAGCAATGTGGAGGGCGGCAAGGGGCGCATCTATACCTATTTCACTGAGAAGCATACGCCCAAGGAACAGACTGATTTCTTGAAAAATGAATACGGCATCGGCGGCGGCAACAATGCGATTCCCGGTTCATTCCATAGCAACAAGGATTACAGCGGCAAGGGTATCCGTCTGCAAAAGCCGGAGTGCGCAAATATAGAGCTGTCTTGGAACAATGTTGCCAAGCGCGTATCTGAGCTTGTCCGCAAAGGCCGCTATCTCACGCCGGAGGAAAAGACCAGATACGATGAGCTGCACGCTCCGCAGAAACCCGAAACGGCTGTCACAGCTTCATATGCCGACTATCTATCGGTAAAGGACGCTCACGCAGATGATGTTGTGCTTTATCAGGTGGGTGACTTCTTCGAGATGTACGGCGCTGACGCAGAGACTGCCGAGGTGGTTTTGGAACTTACGCCCACGACCCGCACTTTAGAGGGTGAGCGCGTTCCCATGTGCGGTATCCCGTCAAACAGGCTGGAGCAGTATGTAAACAAGTTGCATGACGAAGGTTACGACGTGACCATCTCCGGTATTGAGCAATTAAGCGGTGAGCGCCGTGTATTCTCACTGCCCTCCGTAGACCACGCTGCCGAGCGTGATATTGATACCCATGAAGCGGAGTCAGGCGCAGACGGCACAAGGGTTTTTTTCGAAGCCGTGCCGGAGCACCTCACCGTCCGAGAGCACCTTGAACAGTACAAGCCCGTAGTCATTGCCGCAGTTTCAGAGAACACCCGCTATCGCAACGCCTGTGGCCATTCCGACCGTGAAAATGCCGCGATAGAGTGCAACGCCGCTGTACGCAATGCAGTCCTTAATTCCGACGATTTGGAGCTTATCCGGCTATTTTCGGATGTGCCTGAGTTCCGAAGCCAGCTCCGCCAAGAGGTGTTTGACGATACCTATCCGCAGCTTCACGAGCTTCTGCGTCCGCTCTCTCAAGATGATATTGACTCTGCGCTTCAAAGCTGGAACGGAGATGTTGCCAGCAAACGACATGTGCAGGACTATATTACAGACCATGCCCGCGACAAGGACACCGCTGCTTGGCTCGCCAGAGAGTACGGCGGCACCGACAGCAAAAGCCTCTTTATTATCCGTGCCGGGAGCCCCGAAGCTTTAAAGCTGCCGTGGGCAAAGGTTCAGCGTAGTATCGCTCAGCTTGTTCAGGAGGACAAGTTCTTCACTAAGCAAGAGCTGGACAACTTTGATGATATCGACACAGCCGCTATCCGCGAGGCTCTGAACAGTCCCGACGCGCAGGAGCGCGTCGATGAGATGATAGCGGAAGCGGAGAAAATTGCTGCAGAGAGTGCTCCCTCGCCATATGAGCGTTTCACCGTTGTTGAGAGTGAAAACGGTTGGGCAATCTGGGATGACCTCCACGATTGCTACTATATCGACGAGGACGATGTCTCTGAGGAGTTTACAAGCCGGTGGCAGGCTGAGGATTATCTAAAAGAAGTCCAAAAGTCAGTTGCTGAAAAGGATGCCGCAGAATGGCTTGCGGTTGAGCAGGCCAAGGTCATCCCCGATACAGAGGCGGCATCACGAGAAGCAATCACATCAGAACGATATGTAATCCATCAGACCTTGGGTGTAAAAGCGGGGTTTGTCTCCACATTCAGCATTTGGGACAATGAGCTTGACCGGCCTTATGCTGAGGGCAATATACCGCTTGAGTTTGCAACACTAAGTGAAGCTGAAAGCTATCTCGCAGATATTCTGCGCACATACCAGCCTGCACAGGAGCAAATGGCAGATATGTCCCCAGAGCGCATGGAGCAGATAGCCGAGGCGTTTGAAGCCGCAGGGTTTTCTTATGATGATATCAACAGCTATGGCGGTTATCTGGTATTCCATGAGGCTGGCGGCAACCCCTACACCTTTGAGAGTTGGGAAGAAGCAGCCGACTGGATTGATGGCGTTGTATTTGACGACCCGGAGCGAAGTGTCGCCGCCGAGCGCGTAATGCACCCGGAACGATTTGAACGTGCCGAACCGGAGCAAGCACCATTCCCATACTCCGTTGGCGATACCGTCTATCTGGAGGATGGCAAGGCATTCATTATCACAGAGGTGAGAGATACCTCCATTCAGCTTCAGGACCCGACGCTCCGTTATCCCATCTTCCGCGCCGAGAGTATGGAGAGCTTTATGCGGCTCATGGCGCGTTACCCTCAGCCTGAGCGCACCGTGCCCGAACCAGCCACGCGCATGACAACAGAAACAGAAGCGATTTATCCGGCAGAAGAAAACGGTCTGCCCTATGATATCGTCATTGAGCGTCTGCATATCGAAGAACCAGAACACACGCCGCCAACGAACGAGCCTGCGGAGATTCAGCCTCCTGCGGAGAACTTCCGTATCTCCGATGACGATTTGGGCGCAGGCGGCGCAAAGGCCAAGTTCCGCATGAATATGGACGCTATCAATCTCCTGAAGGAGCTGGAATCCGAGGGCAGGCAAGCAACGCCGGATGAACAGGAGGTCTTGTCCAAGTATGTCGGTTGGGGCGGTCTCGCAGATGCCTTTGATGACGGCAAGCCGGCATGGTCAGCAGAATACGCTGAACTGACCTCAGCTCTCACGCCAGAGGAATACGAAGCTGCCAGAGCCTCTACGCTGAACGCTCACTACACCTCTCCGACTGTAATCCGCGCTATCTATGAAGCTGTCGGCAATATGGGCTTTCAAACCGGCAATATTTTGGAGCCTTCCATGGGCGTCGGCAATTTCTTCGGTATGCTGCCGGAGGAAATGTCTGCCTCAAAGCTCTACGGTGTGGAGTTGGACAGTATCACCGGGCGAATTGCCCAGCAGCTCTATCCAAAGGCCAATATCACAGTGGCCGGTTTTGAAACGACTGACCGCAAAGACTTCTATGATCTGGCTGTCGGCAACGTGCCCTTTGGACAATATCAGGTGAACGACCGGGCTTACAACAAGCTCGGTTTTTCCATCCACAACTACTTTTTTGCAAAGGCGCTCGATCAGGTGCGTCCGGGCGGCGTAGTGGCCTTTGTGACCTCCCGCTATACAATGGATGCCAAGGACAGCAGCGCCCGTAAGTATATCGCTCAGCGTGCGGATTTTCTCGGCGCAGTCAGACTGCCCAACAATGCTTTCCGTGCCAATGCCGGAACGGATGTTGTTTCGGATATCATCTTCCTGCAAAAGAGAGACCGGCCTATTGAGATTGATGAGGACTGGATTCACCTCGGGCAGAACAAAGATGACTTCTCGATCAACAGCTACTTCACCGAGCACCCTGAAATGATACTCGGCAATCAGACCTCTGTGAGCACTCAGTATGGGCATCAGGACTTCACGGTCATGCCCACTGAGGGCGCGGTTCTTTCCGAACAGCTCCATGAGGCAGTTCAACAGATTCGCGGAACCTATACCGAAGCGGAGCTGCCGGAGCTGGGCGAAGGCGAAGTAATTGACACGTCAATCCCCGCAGACCCGGACGTTCGCAATTACAGCTATACGATTGTAGACGGTGATGTGTATTACCGCGAAAACAGCCGCATGGTGAAGCCGGAGCTGAACGCAACAGCCATTGAGCGCGTCAAAGGCATGGTGGAACTGCGCGACTGCTGTCTCTTATACACATCT
>LSQX01008730.1_pt2 | contig 12017 bp, 9 predicted proteins | sample 654561 | NCBI WGS metagenome assembly LSQX01 (sample SAMN04489861, study PRJNA283612) | anaerobic digester metagenome | isolation source: 4 biogas reactors fed with cattle manure at either 37C or 55C with and... | place: Denmark: Kongens Lyngby | collected 2014 | reverse complement strand
TGGAACTCGCCCAACGCTTCCCCGATGCGTCGATCACCCCTCAGGTCACCGAGGATGGTATACCGACGGTGTGGGCGCCGGTGGAGGACCTCCTGAGCGTACTCGAGCACCTCAAAAAGGGCGTGGAAGGTCCCTACCGCACCTTATACGACCTCACGGCGATCGATGAACGCGTACGCACCCATCGGCCCGGTCAACCATCGGCCGCCTTCACAGTCGTGTACCACCTGTTGTCGTACGAACGGAACAGCGACGTGCGGGTGAAGGTGGCCTTGACGGAAGAGACACCCACGGTCCCTACCGCAACGGACTTGTGGCCGGCGGCCGATTGGTACGAACGAGAGCTGTGGGACATGTTCGGGGTGGATGTGGCCGGACACCCCCGCCTGCGCCGTATCCTCATGCCTCCCTGGTGGGAAGGGCACCCCCTGCGCAAGGAACATCCCGGTCGTGCCACCGAGACGGGGACCTCCAAACTCCCCATTGACGATGAACGCCATCAGGAGGCCCTGAGCCTGCGTCCCGAAGATTGGGGCCTCCCTCCGCTCGGGCCCGGCTCGCGGATGATGTATCTCAACCTGGGTCCCCACCATCCTGGCACGCATGGCGTCCTTAGGGTCATCCTCCAGTTGCGGGACGAGCATATCGTGGACGCTGCGCTCGACATCGGCTACCACCACCGGGGGGCGGAGAAGATCGGAGAGCGACAGACTTGGCACACCTTCATCCCCTATACCGATCGAGTGGACTACCTGGGCGGGGTCATGAACAACCTCCCCTACGTACTCGCCGTGGAGAAACTGGCCGGGATCGAGGCGCCCGACAGAGCGCAGGTCGTCCGAGTGATGATGGCCGAGCTCTTCCGCATAGCGAGCCACCTGGTGTGGTACGGCACGTTCGCCCAGGATCTGGGCGCCATGTCGCCGGTGTTCTACATGTTCAGCGACCGGGAACGACTCTTCGAGATCGTGGAGGCGGTTACAGGGGCCCGCATGCATCCCAACTGGTTCCGCATCGGGGGAGTGGCCCAGGATCTACCCGCGGGCTGGGAGAGGCTGGTGCGAGACTTCCTCGCCTACCTGCCGGCCCGCCTGAAGGAATACGACCGCTTGGTGATGGGCAGCCGCATCCTCAAGGCGCGGACCAAGGGAGTCGGCGAGATCAGCCTGGACGAGGCGCTCGAGTGGGGCGTCACCGGGCCGAATCTACGCGCGTGCGGCTTTGAGTGGGATTTCCGCAAGAAACGGCCCTATTCCGGCTACGAGCACTTCTCTTTCGACATACCCACGGCCTCGCGGGGCGACTGTTACGGACGGGCCCAAGTGCGGGTCGAAGAGATGAGGCAGAGCCTGAAGATCGTTGCTCAGTGCCTGGCCGACATGCCGCCCGGCCCCTACAAAGCCTCCCATCCGGCGGTCTCCCCCCCTCGCAAAGAGCGGACGATGCACGACATCGAGACACTTATCGCGCACTTCCTCACGGTCGGCTGGGGGCCGGTCGTACCCCCGGGAGAGGCGTTCGTAGGCGTCGAGGCCACCAAGGGCAGCAACGGCTATTACCTGGTCAGCGACGGCGGCACGACCTCCTATCGCACCCGCATCCGGACGCCATCCTTCGCCCACCTGCAGACCCTGCCTCTCATGTGTCGCGGACTTGAGATCCCAGACTTGATCGCCATCCTGGGGAGCCTCGATTTCGTGCTGGGCGACGTGGACCGCTAGCGACTACGAAAGGACAAGCCGAGAGAGCGAGCGATACTATGTTGACCGACGCCGAGAGACTCAGAATCGAAGAGACGTTCGCTCTGTACGAGAGCAGATCAGCCTCCGCGGTGGACGGCCTGTTGATCATCCAGCAGAGTCGAGGCTGGGTATCGGACGAGGCGCTTGCCGACTTGGCGCAGTTCCTTGCCGTATCCACGCACTCCCTGGAGAGCCTGGCGAGTTTCTACAGCATGATCTTCCGCCATCCTGTGGGTAGGCACGTGATCATGGTCTGCGAAAGCGTGTGTTGTTGGATCGCCGGCTCCGCCGAGTTAACAGCGTACCTGAACGACCGGCTGTCCGTCGGCTTAGGGGAAACGACGGCCGACGGACGCTTCACCCTGTTGCCCGTCGTATGCCTGGGCGCCTGCGACCGAGCCCCGGCGATGATGGTCGACGGCCGGCTGCACGGGCCTGTCGTCGCGGCCCATATCGATTCCATCCTGTCTCAATATCCATGAGGGCTGAGATGTGACGGACAGAAGATGATGGATAAGAGCACGCCCGCCGACAAGCCCCTTACCGGGCATCTGCGTGCCGACGGCCGGCCCCTGGGTCTTGGTGAGTATGTGAAGAACGGAGGCTACGGCGCACTGCGTAAGGCGGTCACTTCCATGGCATCGGCGGAGGTCACCGACGTGGTGACCCAGTCAAGGCTGGCGGGGCGCGGAGGCGCCGGTTTTCCCACCGGTCGCAAGTGGGGCTTCGCAGCCACCGGCCCTGATTACACCGGGGCGAAATACTTAGTGGCGAACGGCGATGAGATGGAACCCGGAGCCTTCAAGGACCGGGTATTGATGGAGGGCAACCCCCACCTCTTGCTTGAGGGGATGGCCATCGCGGCCTACGCCGTAGGCGCCGCGACGGCCTATCTCTTCATCCGAGCCGAGTATCGGAAGTCCGATCAGATCATGCGACGGGCGATTGCCGAGGCTCGGGAGGCCGGCTATTTGGGCAAGAGGATCTTTGGCTCCGGTTTCGATGTGGAGATCATCCCGCACTCCAGTGCGGGTCGTTACATATGTGGGGAGGGGTCGGCTCTGCTGAATGCCCTGGAGGGCGAGCGTCCGATACCTAGGCACAAACCACCTCACCAGACCAGTGCCGGCCTATGGAGCAAGCCGACGGTGGTCAACAACGTAGAGACACTGTGCTGCGTACCGGCCATCATCACCAACGGAGCCCACTGGTTCATCGATCTGGCGAGGTCCGGCGAAGGCGGCACCAAGCTGTATACGGTCAGCGGAAGGGTCAACCGTCCGGGCGCATGGGAACTTCCCCTGGGGACAAGCATCCGCGAGTTGCTCGAAGAGTACGCCGGAGGGATGCGGACGGGCCTGCATGTCACTGCCGTACTCCCTGGGGGGGGATCCACCGGTTTCGTTCTAGAGAAAGATCTGGATACTCCCATGGACGAAGCCTCGCTCCGCCAAGTGGGGAGCCGTCTGGGTACGGGCACCATCATCGTGTTGGACGACCAGACCTGCCCCGTGGGCATGCTGCACAACCTTGAGCAGTTCTATGCCCAGGAGTCCTGTGGGTGGTGTACCCCCTGCTGGCAGGGTCTGCACTGGGTGAGGGAGCTTCTGGGCGACATCGAAGGGGGCCGGGGCACCATGGCCGACATCGGGTTGTTGCAGTGGCATGTGGACCTCATCAAGCCCGAGCACACGTTCTGCGACTTGGCTCCAGGCGCCATGCAGCCGCTTGAGAGCGGACTCAGACATTTCTATTCCGACTTCGTGGCCCATGTGCGCGAGCACGACTGCCCCCGCAGGGCCGCGGGCCGGCGGTGGGGATAGGAGGCCGAGATGCCCACCATCTACGTGAACGGGCAGAGTTACGAGGTCTCCCCGGGCCAGAACCTGTTGGCGGCGTGTCTAGCTCTGGGCTTTGACCTTCCCTTCTTCTGCTGGCATCCGGGCATGGGGTCGGTGGGGGCGTGCCGGCAGTGCGCGGTCAAGCGGTTCAAGGATGAGAACGACACCGAAGGCGAGATAGTGATGGCCTGCCTCACTCCGGCTGAAGACGGGACCCGCATCTCCATAGACGACCCGGAAGCTAAGGCCTTTCGAGCCGGGGTGATCGAGTGGCTCATGGCGAACCACCCGCACGATTGCCCTGTGTGCGACGAGGGCGGCGAGTGCCATCTGCAGGATATGACCGTGATGACCGGGCACGTCTACCGCCGTTACCGCTACCCCAAGCGGACCTTCCACAATCAGGACTTGGGCCCCTTCCTCAACCATGAGATGAACCGCTGCATCCAGTGCTACCGGTGTGTCCGTTTCTACGCCGACTATGCGGGAGGCGATGACCTGGTGGCCATGGGCATCCGCAACCATGTGTACTTCGGGCGGCTGCACGACGGCAGACTGGAGAGCGAGTTCAGCGGCAACCTGGTGGAGGTCTGCCCTACGGGGGTCTTCACCGACAAGACCCAGAAAGACCACTTCGTCCGCAAATGGGATCTGCAGACGGCTCCCTCTATTTGCGTGCATTGCAGCCTAGGCTGCAACACCATCCCCGGGGAACGCTATGGGATGCTGCGCCGGATCCGGAGCCGGTACAACGGCAGCGTCAATGGCCACTTCCTGTGCGACCGAGGGCGTTACGGATATGAGTTCGTGAACGCCCCGTCACGTCTGCGCCGCCCTGTGTTGCAATCGGCGCCGGTCGGTGCCGCGGAAGCAGCCGGACCGGTCGGGGCAGAGGTACCCGGCGTCGCGGAGCCGACCGAGGCGGCCGGAGTAACCGAGGTCGCGCAGGCGACCGGGACGGGAGCGACCGGCCCGGAGGCGGCACGCGCCCCGGAGGCGCCCGGCGCGGTCACGCCGCAGGCGGCCGTCCGGCGAGTGGCGGCGATGATACAGGCGGCGCACCAGGCCGGCCGGCTGGTCGTGGGCATAGGCTCTCCCCGGGCTTCTGTGGAGGCCAACTTCGCGCTCCGCACCCTGGTGGGACCCGACAACTTCTTCGTGGGCATGGCCGACCACGAGAACCGGCTGGTGAACACGGCCATCCGGATATTGAGAGAGGGTCCGGCGCGCTGCTGCTCCCTCCGCGACATGAAGTATGCCGACGCCATGCTCATTCTGGGGGAGGACGTCACCAATACCGCCCCCATGCTCGACTACTCCGTCAGGCAGTGGCTGCGTCGCCGTCCGAACCCGGAACGCCTCCGCCTGCAGATCCCCGACTGGAACGACTCTGCCGTGGGCAGGATCGTGCACCAGGAGCCCAGCCCCCTATACATAGCCACCGTCGCGGCCACCAAGCTCGATCGCGTCGCCGCCCTGGCATACCGAGGCGCCCCCGACGATCTGTCACGCCTTGGCTTCGCGGTCGCACACCTGCTCGACCCAGAGGCCCCCGCAGTACCCGACCTTTCTGACGACATCGAGGGGCACGCTCGACGGATAGCCGCTGCGTTCGAGAAGGCGGAGCGGCCGATCGTGATCTCCGGCACCAGCTGCGGCAGCAAGACGGTCATGCATGCGGCGGCGAACGTAGCTTGGTCCTTGCACTCTCGAGGAGAGGCGGCCGGGCTTGGATTCGTAGCGCCGGAATGCAACAGCGTCGGGCTGGGCTTCATGGGAGGCCGCCCCCTTAGTGAAGCCTTCGCCGCCGTCGACGAGCCGGGGATAGACGTCGCCATCGTGCTCGAGAACGACCTCTACAGACGTTGTGACGAGCGCGCCGTAGACCGTTTCTTGGGACTTTGCCGGCATGTAGTGGTCGTCGACCACTCGGAGAGCCGTACCTCCCGCGCCGCCGAAGTGGTGTTGCCGGCCGCCACTTTTGCCGAGAGCACCGGCACCCTGCTCAACAACGAGGGGAGAGCACAACGCTTCTTCCAGGTATTCACCGAAGATAGCGACGTCCGGGAAAGCCGGCGCTGGTTCGGGGACATGCTCGGAGAGCTGGGCCGGCCCGAGGCCCTCCAATGCGCCGACTTCGACACCCTGGCGGCCGCCATCGCCCGGGATATCCCCGCCTTCGACCGATTGGTGGATGCGGCGCCTACCGCGGACTTCCGCATCGCCGGGATGAAGATCGCCAGGCAGTCACACCGCGCCAGCGGCCGGACCGCCGTAAGTGCCGACGCCACCGTCTTTGAGCCGCCTCCTCCGGATGACCCTGATTCGGCGCTTGTCTTCTCCATGGAGGGCTATTTCGGCCACCCGCCGCCGCCCCTCCTGCCCCGTTTCTGGGCGCCCGGCTGGAACTCCCCACAGGCGCTGGTGAAGTTCCAAGAGGAGGTCTTTGGGCCTTTGCGGGGCGGCGATCCGGGAGTCTGCATGATCGGGTCCTGTGCGGTCGAGCGTCCCTCTCACTTCTACGACGTGCCGCCCGCCTTCGGCGGATACGAGGGTGAGGTGCTGGTGACGCCGATCCACCACATCTTCGGTTCGGAGGAGTTGAGCATGCGCTCCCCGAGCATAGCCTCCTGCGCACCCGCTCCCTATGTGGGCCTGAGTCCTCGAGACGCCGCCCGCCTTGGGGTGGACGGAGGTGACCCACTGACCCTTGAGATGGAGGGGACCGTCCGCACTTTCCCCGTAGAGGTCGTGCCTTCGCTCCGTGATGGTATGGTGGTATTACCATACGGGCTTCCGGCTACGGTAGGCCTGCTCCCTCCCTTCCGAGCCCGTCTGGTCCGCCCCGAAGGAGACCGTCATGCCTGAAGCCGGTTGGGGAGCGGTGCACGTAGTGGTGATGCTGTTGATGCCCCTTCTCCTGGCCGCCGGGCTGGTGTGGGCGGAGCGCCGGCTGCTCGCCCTCTGGCAGGACCGCTACGGACCGAATCGCGTGGGCCCCTTCGGCCTGCTGCAGGTGCTGGCCGACGCAGTCAAGCTTCTCTTCAAAGAGGACTGGATACCTCCCCGCGCCGACGGAGCCACGTTCGTGGCCGCGCCGGCCATCATCGTGACCTGCGTACTGGCGGGCTTCGCCGTCATCCCTCTGGCGCCGGGTTTCGTGGTGATAGATCTCAACGTCGGCCTCCTCTTCCTTCTGGCGACCTCGTCCCTGGCCGTCTACAGCGTCGCCCTGGCCGGTTGGTCGTCGGGCAGCAAGTACTCCCTCCTCGGCGGCCTGCGAGCGGCCGCCCAGATGCTTGGGTACGAGGTCTTCATGGGGATCTCGCTTATGGGCGTGGTGATGATGGCCGGGTCGTTCAATATCAGCCGCATCGTCGAGGCTCAACAGGGTCTCTGGTACGTAGGGCCTCAGTTCGTAGGGTTCCTCGTTTTTTTCGTGGCCGGTCTGGCCGAGACTCGGCGCCTCCCCTTCGACCTGCCCGAAGCGGACAGCGAGTTGGTGGCCGGTTACCACACCGAATACTCGGGGATGAAGTTCGGTCTGTTCTTCATCGGCGAGTACATGGGCATCACGCTCATGTCGTCGCTCATCACCCTTCTCTACTTCGGAGGCTGGCTGGGACCGTGGCTACCCCCGGTCTTGTGGTTCTTCATCAAGACCTTCATTTTCATCGGGCTCTTCATCCTCATACGGGCTTCCCTGCCCCGGGTCCGCTACGACCAGCTCATGGGCCTGGGGTGGAAGATCATGCTTCCCTTGGGGCTGGTCAATCTCATGGTCACCGCCGCCGTTCTCTTGGCTAAAGGGTGAGTCCGGTGCTTAGCGCTCTCAGAGCCCTGTGGATAGTCTTCCGGCACATGTTTCGGCGCCGGGACACGGTCCTTTTCCCTGAAAGAGAGCCTTACCTTCCTCCGCGCTACCGGGGGCGGATCATCCTTTCCCGAAGTCCCGACGGCGAGGAGCGCTGCGTAGCCTGCTACCTGTGCGCGGCGGCCTGTCCTGTCGACTGCATCGCATTGGAGGCCACCGAGGACGAGACCGGGCGCCGGTATCCCAAGTGGTTCCGTATCAACTTCTCCCGCTGCATCTTCTGCGGGTTCTGCGAGGAAGCCTGTCCCACGTACGCCATCCAGCTCATCCCCGATACCGACATGGCCGAGTATCACCGTCCCAACCTGGTGTACGAGAAGGAGGACTTGCTCATCTCCGGCCCGGGGAAGTACCTCGATTACGACTTCTATCGAGTGGCGGGGGTGGCTGTAGGGGGCAAGGGCAAGGGGGAGGCCGAGAGCGAGGATGCGCCGGTCGACCTGCGGAGTCTGCTGCCGTGAATGTCGCCTTCTACATAGCGGGAGGGGTGGCGGTCGTCTCCACCTTCATGGTCATCACCCGAGCGCACGCGATCCATGCCCTCCTCTACTTGGTGGTCTCTTTTCTGTCGCTGGCGCTGGTCTTCTACGTCCTGGGAGCGCCCTTTGTGGCCGCTTTGCAGGTGATCATCTACGCGGGGGCCATCATGGTCCTCTTCCTTTTCGCCGTGATGCTCCTCAATCTCGGCCGCGAAGCACGGGCCCAGGAGCGGGAATGGCTGAGGCTCCGGGCCTGGATAGGTCCGAGCATCCTCGCCGCCGTTCTCCTGGCCGAGCTCGTCTATCTGGCGGCCGGTGGAGGGGCGGGCGCGGCGGGCCTGCCGGCGCCCGCCTCGATAATCGTGGGGCCGAAGGAAGTAGGGGCGTCGCTCTTCGGGACGTACCTGCTGGGGGTGGAACTGGCCTCCATCCTGCTGCTGGCCGGACTGGTGGGCGCCCATCGACTCACCCGGGAAGAAGAGTGATGGCCGACGTCCCCATGGAATACGGGCTGATACTGGCCGCCATCCTCTTCCTGCTGGGCCTGACGGGGGTGCTGGTGCGGCGCAACATCATCTTCATCCTCGCGTCCATCGAGATCATGCTGAGCGCGGCGGGACTGGCCTTCGTGGTGGCCGGCGCCCACTGGGGCATGGCGGACGGTCAGGTGATGGTCATCTTCATCCTGGCTGTCGCCGCGGCGGAAGTGTCAGTGGGCCTGGCCTTGGCCCTGCGGTTCAGACGGCTCTTCGGCACCCTTGACATCGACGCGGCCGACCGGCTGAGGGACCGCTGATGCTTCACTTGTTGTGGACCATACCCTTCCTGCCCTTGTTGGCCTTCGCTGTGCTGGCCCTCGCGGGCGGCCGCATGAGCGCGCGGGTGATCGGCCTGGTGGGAACCGCGATGACGGGCGCCGCGGCGGCCATAGGGCTGGTGGTGGCAGCGGCCTTCATCACCTCTCCCCCGGCCGGCCGAGTGTTCTCGCAGACGCTTTGGACGTGGCTGCAGGTAGACGGCTTCACTCCCCGTATTGCCCTGTACTTAGACCCACTCTCCCTCGTCATGATGCTGGTGGTGGTCTTCGTAAGCTTCCTCATCCTCGTCTACTCGACTGAATTCATGCGTGGCGAGGAGGGCTACCGCCGCTTTTTTGCCTACATGAATCTTTTCGTGGCCTCGATGCTCCTTCTGGTCTTGGCCGATGACCTCCTCTTCCTCCTGGTGGGCTGGGAGGGTGTGGGTCTGAGCAGCTACCTGCTCATCGGTTTCTGGTATCGCGATCCCGCGAACGGCGCGGCTGCGCGCAAGGCCTTCATCGTGACCCGGGTGGGCGATACTGCTCTCTTGGTGGGGCTGCTGCTGATCTTCACCGAACTGGGCTCCCTCAACATCCAAGAGTCCATGGGTCTGGCACAGCAACATTGGGCGGGCGGGGCCGGCCTGGCGACGGCCGCCGCCCTCCTGATCCTGGGCGGAGCTCTGGGCAAGTCGGCCCAACTCCCGCTGCAGACCTGGCTGCCCGACGCCATGGCCGGACCGACTCCTGTCAGCGCCCTCATCCATGCCGCCACCATGGTCACCGCCGGCGTGTACCTGGTGGCCAGGACCCGGGTCTTGTTCGAACTCAGCTCCACCGCCCGCCTCGTCGTAGCGGTGATCGGCGCCGCCACCCTCCTCTATGGAGGCCTGTGCGCGCTGGCTCAACGAGATATCAAACGGGTATTGGCCTACTCCACCATCAGTCAGATCGGGTATATGTTCCTCGCCCTCGGCGTGGCGGCCTGGTCGGCGGCCGCATTCCACTTCATGGTCCACGCCTTCTTCAAGGCCCTGCTCTTTTTGGGCGCCGGACTGGTCATCAAAGCTCTAGGCGAAGAGCACGACATCTACAAGATGGGCGGACTCCGCCACGACCAGCCTCTGGTGTTCTGGACCTTCCTGGCCGGGGCGGCGTCTCTCGCGGCCGTCCCCGGAGTGACCGCCGGCTTCTACAGCAAGGACCTGATCATCGAATCTACCCTCACGTCGGCCCAGGGCAGTGCGTGGTTATGGGCGGCCGCTGTGATCGGCGCCTTCCTCACTTCGCTATACGCCTTCCGCCTGGTATTCGTGGCGTTCTTTGGAGAGCGGGCAGAAGGACGAGCCCCTGCCTTGCTTAGATTCGGGAAGGCGGCCGTTATGCCGGTCGTGGCTCTGGCCGTGCTTGCCATCGGTGCCGGCTGGATCCAGCTGCCGTCGCAATGGGGAGATCTGGCCCTCTTCACCAAGTTCCTAGAACCGGCGGCCGCCTCGCCGGCCGCGCGCCCGGGAGGCTTCGCCGGCGGAGTGGGACCTCAGATAGTCGTGGCGGTGGTCTCGTTGGCCGGCATCTATGTCTCTTACCTCTTCTTCGCCAGGCGGCCTCTCGCCGCACGCAGACTCACACTCTCACCGGTGCTGCAGCGGCTGAGACTCTTGGCGCTGGAGGGCTTCGCCTTCGACAGGCTCTATGCAGGCGTCTTCGTACGGCCCTTCTTGTGGCTGGCGCGCAGGGGCAGAGACGACATCATCGACGCCGGCTTCTCCGCTATCGGCTGGTCGGTCGTCCAACTGCACGGGCTCCTCAAGCGTAGCCAGACGGGCCGCCTACGTTACTACGTGGCCGTGGCCTCACTGGGCGTACTCGTGTTCATCGCACTGGGGATCTTCCGATGATCCCTGTGCTTCTCATAGCGATCCCTATAGCCGGAGGCCTCTTTGCCTGGTTCGTCGGCCGCTGGGGCGAACAATGGCCGAGATGGACGGCGCTCGCCGTATCGGCGGCCGGGTTCGGCCTGGCCCTTTCGGTCTGGGTGAAGCACTTCGCGGGAGAGACGTCACCCGGGACCGGACGCTGGCTGGAACGGGTGGATGTCGCCTGGATCCCCAGCGCAGGCATCCGCTTCCACCTCGCTATCGACGGACTCAGCCTGATCATGCTCATGTTGACCTTCGCCCTGACCGCCTTGGCGGTGGCCGCCTCCTGGAAGGGGATACGGCGGCGCGTCGGTTTCTTCCACTTCCACCTGATGTGGGCGGCCGCGGGTTTGGCCGGGGTGTTCATGGCGCTCGATCTGCTCCTCTTCTACTTCTTTTTTGAGTTGATGTTGGTGCCCCTCTACTTCTTAATCGCTCTCTGGGGTCATGAACGTGGGGTGAAGGCCGCCTACAAGTTCTTCATCTACACACAGGCGAGCGGACTGCTGATGCTGGTGGCCATTCTGGGGCTCTACTTCGTGCACGGCCGCGGGTCGGGCCTGTATACCTTCGATTACCTGCAACTACTCGGCACTACTTTGTCCCCGCGCACGGGTCTGTGGCTGATGCTGGGCTTTTTCGCCGCCTTCGCGGTGAAACTCCCGGCCGTACCCCTGCACTCTTGGCTGCCCGCCGCCCACGCCGAGGCACCGACCGCAGGCAGCGTGATCCTGGCCGGCCTACTTATCAAGGTGGGAGCCTACGGGATGCTCCGGTTCATGATCCCGCTCTTTCCCCAAGCCTCGCTCCGTATGACCGACATCGGCATGGCCCTTGCGGTGGTAGGGATCCTCTACGGGGCGGTGATGGCCTTCGCTCAGACCGACCTCAAACGCCTGGTGGCCTACACCAGCATCAGTCATATGGGATTCGTACTGTTGGGCATCTTCGCTTGGAACGAGACGGCCCTCCAAGGAGTGATGCTACAGATCATCTGCCACGCCTTCAGCACCGGCGGCCTATTCATACTGGCCGGGGCTTTGGAAGAACGTCTGGGCACCCGCGACCTGGCCAAGATGGGCGGTCTCTGGTCGCAGCTGCCGCGCTTCGGAGGCGTCACCATGTTCCTCGCCATGGCGGCATTAGGGCTTCCCGGCCTGGGCAATTTCGTCGCCGAGTTCCTCATTCTACTGGGCGCGTATAAGGTGAGCCCACCGGCCGCCATCCTGGCGGCGGTGGGCCTCGTGACGGCCACAGTGTATGCACTGTGGCTCGTCCAACGGGTGTTCCATGGGATCGGACCGCGCGCCCTCAGCACCGCGGAGGGACGCAAGGGGAGCGATGCGAGCGGCAAGGGCGCGGC
>LSQX01149482.1_pt2 | contig 12019 bp, 11 predicted proteins | sample 654561 | NCBI WGS metagenome assembly LSQX01 (sample SAMN04489861, study PRJNA283612) | anaerobic digester metagenome | isolation source: 4 biogas reactors fed with cattle manure at either 37C or 55C with and... | place: Denmark: Kongens Lyngby | collected 2014 | reverse complement strand
ACGAAAGAAGCGAGAGACGCCGGTATTGCGACGATTTACCAGCATGTCACGTCGTATCCGCATCTGAGCGTTGCCGAAAACATCTTTACCGGGCATGAGCTCGTGAAAAACGGGATCATCCAGTGGAAAGAAATGTATCGGCGCTCGGACGAACTGCTGCACGAGCTGGGGGCGGACTTCAAGTCAACAGACGAAATTGAAGCGCTGAGCGTGGCGCAGCAGCAGATGGTGGAAATCGCGAAAGCACTGGCGCTGGACAGCCGGATCATCATTATGGATGAGCCGACGGCAGCGCTCACCAAGCAGGAATCCGAGCAGCTTTATTTAATCACGGAGCGTCTCCGCGACAAAGGCACATCCGTCATCTTTATTTCTCACCGCTTTGAGGATATGTACCGCCTGGCGTCCAGAGTCACCGTATTCAGGGATGCAAAATATATCGGCACGTACAGGGTTGACGAAATTTCAAAGCGCGACCTGATCAAGGCGATGGTCGGCCGCGAGACATCGGAAATGTTTCCCAAGATCGAGCTTGAGCGGGGAGAAGAGGCGCTCCGCGTTGAAAACCTGTCTCTCACTGGCTATTTCCACGATGTGTCATTCAACGTGCACAGAGGCGAAATACTGGGCGTTACCGGCCTGGTCGGCGCACGCCGCACGGAAGTCATGGAGTGTGTGTTCGGTGCCAGGCTCCCGTCATCCGGTACGATTTATGTCAAGGGCGAAGCCGTTCAAATCCGTCATCCGCAGGATGCCATGGACCACGGAATCGGGCTCCTCACAGAAGATCGTCAGTATCAGGGACTGATCCTGGACTGGACGATCGGCAGCAATATTACGCTGCCGATCATATCGGAGCTCGGCAACGGCATTCTGACGAACGAACGGGCAGAACGGAGCAAGGCGAAAACACTGGCTGAAAAGCTGAACGTGAAGGCTCAGAGCATTTTCGACAAGGCGAAGTCGCTGTCCGGCGGCAACCAGCAAAAAGTGGTTGTGGCAAAACTCCTGGCGAGCGACCTCGATGTGATCATTCTTGATGAACCGACGAAAGGCGTCGATGTCGGTGCCAAAGCACAGATATATGAAATCATCAGCCAACTGGCCGGTCAGGGGTACGCGATTGTGATGGTCTCGTCCGAAATGCCGGAGATACTCGGCATGTCCGACCGCATCATGGTGATGTGCGAAGGTCGGGTATCCGGTTTCCTCACCCCGGATGCGACTCAGGAAGATATCCTCCATCTGGCGATGACGAAAGACACAGAGGGGGAGGAATAAGTGATGAAAAAGAACAATGTCCTGAAAACGCTCGCGTCGTCCCGCGAAATCAGCCTGCTTATGGTCATGCTGCTGATTGTGGCGATCATTACGTGGCGAAATCCCATTTTTCTCACACTGAAAAACATCAGCGACATGCTGACGAACTACTCGACCACGATGATTCTGGCGCTCGGCATGATGCTCGTACTCCTGATCGGCGGCATCGATATCAGCATCGGGGCGACGATTGCCTTGTCCGGCATGTTCAGTGCGCTCATCATGCGTGACAATCAGGGCGTACCGGTTGTCGTTGCGTTTCTCATGTCGATCGGCGTCGGCCTCATCTGCGGTCTTCTGATCGGGCTCGTTATCGTCAAGGGCAAAGTGCCGCCCATCATTGCCACGCTCGGATTTATGAACATCTACCGCGGCCTGACGTATCTGATGGCGCGAAACCAGTGGGTGCCTGCGTATCAGATACCGACGGCATACAAGGAGTTTGCAACCGGTCGATATCTGACGTTCGGTGTGCTGAACAACATGATCACGGTCATGCTGCTATGCTACATCCTGTTCTTTTTCTTCCTGAAATATACGAAGACCGGCCGCCGCATCTATGCGACGGGCAGTAATGTTGAAGCTGCTCAGTTCAGCGGCATTGATACGGACCGCATCAAGTTTTTTGCCTACGGCACCATGGGACTTCTGTCGGGGCTGGTCGGTGCACTCTGGGTGTCAATTTATGCCTCCGCTCAAGGGGACATGGCCATGGGAATCGAGATGGATGTTATCGCCTCCTGCGTTATCGGCGGCGTCAGTCTGAGCGGCGGACGCGGCAGCGTCACCGGTGTGTTTCTGGGAGCGCTGATTATGGCGATTCTTGGCAATGCACTGCCGCTTGTCGGCATATCGCAGTTCTGGCAGGACGGTCTGAAAGGCCTCATCATTCTGGTGGCCATCATTCTGAACGTGCTGACACAGCGTTCCATCATCGCGAACAACCTGCGCAGGAGGCAAGCATGAACCAGCCCGAATTGAGAAAAATCAGTGCCGATACACCGTTTTCGCTGAAGACGTTCTTCTTGAAATGGGAATGGTTCCTGCTTCTGATTTTCATCGGCATCAATGTCATGAACAGCCTGATCTCACCGTATTATCTGAGCGTCAACGGCTTGTTCACCGCTACGAACTCGTTTTTGGAAAAAGCGTTCATCGCGCTGTCGATGGTCTTTGTCCTGATCATCGGGGAAATCGATATCTCGGTCGCCTCGATCGTCGCGCTGTCGAGCGTCGTCATGGCCGAGTCCTACAATAAGCTGGGACTGCCCATGGGACTGGCGCTCGTCGTGTGTCTTCTGGTCGGCTCGCTCTGCGGATTCCTGAACGGTCTGATACTGACCCGCTTCAGGGAGCTCGCCCCCATGATCGTGACGCTCGGCACACAGATTCTTTACCGGGGTATCGCCCTGATCATACTGGGCGATCAGGCTTCAGGCGGATTCACTTCGATCAAATGGTATTCGAACTTCTATTGGGGCAAGATCGGCCCCGTGCCCTACATGTTCATCGCCTTCGCCGTACTGGCGGTCATTATGGGATTTATCCTGCACAAGACGACATTCGGGAAGCGGCTCTACGCCATCGGCAGCAACCGCGTGGCCGCCAAATATGCGGGAATCCGTGTCGAGCGATCCCGTCTCGTCGTTTACACGCTGTCCGGATTATTTTCGGCGATTACGGCGATATTCCTGGTGGCGCGCATGGGCTCGACGCGCCCCAATGTGGCGATCGGCTACGAGCTGGATGTCATTTCCATGTGCGTGCTGGGCGGCATTCTGACGGACGGCGGCAAAGGGAACTTTGTCGGCGCAGTCATCTCGATCTTCACGATCGGGCTGCTCCGGTACGGTCTGGGACTGATCAACGTGCAGTCACAGCTGATGATGGTGATCATCGGTGCATTGCTGATTATCGCCGTCATGGCGCCTCATCTGAAGCCCAAACGCAGACTGAAGAGCGACTGACCCCGCAAGGCGTCCGAACCGCAGGGTTTCGAATTTCTATTCGGGGTATAATATAAGTCGAATCAAAAGGAGGTTCATATGAAAAAACTCATCAGTATTCTGTTGATCCTGTCGCTGTTCGGCGCAGCTGTCGCCTGCGACGGCGGGACAACAAGCACCACCGCAGCACCGACTGAAGCACCGTCAGCCACCGAAGCACCGGCTGAAGAAACCGAGGCTCCGGTCGAAGAAACCGAAGCGCCGGCGGAAGAGACCGAAGCGGAAGAAGAGCCCGAAGCTGAGGGCGGCGTGGAAGGCAAGACGTTTGCACTGCTCGTGAAGAGCGCCGGCAACCCCTACAATGAGAAGGAAGCCGAAGGCTTCACCAAGGCCGTTGAAGAGTTTGGCGGCGAAGTCATCGTCAGGCAGCCTGAGAAGGCAACCGCCGAAGACCAGATCACCATGATCGGTGAGCTTGTTGCTCAGCGTGTTGATGCGATCGCTGTCGCGGGCAACGACTTTGACGCCCTGCAGCCCGCACTGACGCAGGCCATGGATGCCGGTATCAAAGTGCTTTCGCTCGACTCGGCTGTCAATCCCGAGAGCCGCGCCGTGCACGTGAATCAGGCCGGCACCGAGCTGATTGGTCAGGCCCTTGTTGACGCCGTGTTCGATCTCACAGGCGGTGAAGGCCAGTTTGCGATCTTGTCCGCAACGAGCCAGGCTTCCAACCAGAATGCCTGGATTGCGTCAATGAACGCCATCCTGGAAGATGATCAGTATGCCGACATCGAGATGGTCGAAGTTGCCTATGGCGACGACGAGTATCAGAAATCGGTTGACCAGACACAGGCCCTTCTGAAGAACTACCCGGATCTGAAAGTCATCTGTGCCCCGACCACCGTCGGCATGATGGCCGCCGGCAAGGTTCTGAAAGACGAAGGTTCTGCCGTGAAACTGACGGGCCTCGGACTGCCGTCCGAAATGGCCGAGTACATCGGTGAAGGCGACGAGTTCCCCTGCCCGTACATGTATCTCTGGAACCCGATCGATATCGGCTACCTCGCCGGTTACACCGCAGCCGCTCTGGTTGACGGCACGATCACAGGCGCAGTGGACGACACATTCACCGCAGGCGATCTCGGTGAATACACCATCGTGGAAGCCGGAGACGAAGGCACCGAAGTCATCCTGGGCCCACCATTCCGTTTCGATCCCTCCAACATCGAAGAGTGGAAAGAAGTTTACTAGGTATTATGCCTTGATTGGCTGATGCCAAAGAGGTAAACAAAAAGACAAAAAATGGCGCCCGGGAAACCGGGCGCTGTTTTTTCGGGAATCGGCTTTCGGATCAGGCGCCGAACATGGTGAGAAACGCAATAATTGTGCCAGTGATGCCTTCGCCGCCCAAAAGACCGGCCGCAATAATCTGGCCGTTTTGCTTCATGGCCGCCTCCCGCTTGCCGGCTATTCGCGGAACAATCCAGGAAAGGAGACCGCCGATGAAAATGGCTGCCGACATGCCCTGGCCAAGAATCATGCCGATGCCGATGATCATGGCTGGTACGCCTTTCAGAAACAGAAGCGTGCCGAGGATCAGGCTGGTAGTGAAGACTATCGGGTCGCCGATGCCGGAGACCATGGCAGCGACGCTGTGTGCCTGTGCCGCTGTCAGTCCTGTGTCGCCGCCGACACCGCCGAATTGGTAGATGACAGCAAACAGCGCGAGCACGGCGGCCACCGTGCCGATGAGACCGCCGACCAGTTCGGTGACCAGCTGTGCTTTCGGATTGGTGCCGACAATCTGCCCCGCCTTGTAGTCGTTCATCATGTCGCCCGTGTAGCCGCAGACTACAGCGACCGCAGCGGCTATGAGAAAGGCGTGTTCATGCGACACCGGCACGATCAGGCGAATGGCGAGCAGCACGATGATGCCGAAAACTTCCATCGGGTTGATGCCGGTCTGCCCCGTGATGACCGCACTCATCGCACTGGCGAAAGCCACGCCCAGCATCAGGAGGGCGGAAACGAGCGGTGAGAGTCCAGCCAGAATTGAAATCACATAGGCTGTGGCCGTCAGGATGACGGCGATCAGGCCGCCTTTGCCCGTCAGCCGGGTACTGCTGTCCCTTGCTTCCGAGCGGGCGCGTTTAATCCGGTCGCGCACGGACGCGATGAGAATCGCGATGCCGCTTCCGACCATCAGGCCGATCGCGGCGGTGAGAGCAAACTGTCCGGCAGCTGCCGTATCGGCGAAGGTACCGCTGCTGACACCCCAGACATCGAAGCCGATGCGGCTGATCAGGTTGCCGAGCATCCAATAGGCGGACGGTCCGAAGCCGATGATGTAGCCGATCGCGACAGCCATCGGGGAGGTGTAAAGTGAAACGGGCACCGCGCCGATCTTGCCGGCGAGCGTATCCGGCACGAGGGCAAAGCGGTCGCGCAGGGCAGTGAAGATGGCTGAAAGTCCGAGGGAGGCGAAAAGAAGCCGCGCTTTTTGTCCGCCCGTATCGCCGGCGGACAGGGTTTCGGCGGCTGCCTGCCCGATCGGATAGGGCAGATCGGCACGCTCGAGATAGCGTTTGCGCAGAAAATAACAGATAAACGTACCGGTCAGAACACCGAAGACGGCGACACCGAACACCGGCCAGAATTTGGGCATCAGCCAGGTGGAAAAGGTATCCGCTGCGGGATCAAAAGGTTTGTAGACACCGGCAATGAAGAGGCCCGGGATGGTGAAGGCAAGTGCCCCTGCGACCATCGCTCCGGCCGACATGCCCGTGTTCGTCACGTTGATTTCGCGAACATTCGACCGGCCGAGAAGCTTCAGGAGCGCCATCGCGAGAACCGTAACAAAAATCGTCGGCCACGGCAGCGCTGATATGCGCAGCGCCACGTAGATGGAACTGACGGAAATAAGCACTGATCCCAGCGCCGACAGGATCAGGGAACGAACGCTTAAGTCCGTCACACCAAATAACTTTTTCTCGTCCATATTCTCGTTCATGCGGAGTTCCCTTCTATGATATGATTGATTAAAAATACCACAGAAAGTAGCAATCATACGTGCCGCTAAACACTGAAACGCTTTACATACTCGATACGGACGTCGGTTTGCAGCATGATCCGTTCGACGAAGACAAACTTCTGTTTTCGTCGGCCCTGCGACAACTGAAAGTGGCCGAATCCCCCATTGAATACCACACGTTGAGTCAGTCTCCCAACCTATTTCTGGCGCCCAGCGTCATGTCCCTGATCGGAGAGGATATGCTCGATGTGTTCCCGCTTACGGTTAGAAACGGCGAAGTGCTGAAGCGCGGCGGCTACCCGAGCCAGTCGGAGCTGGAAGCGTGGCTCGACACGACATTATTGCCGCTCAACGTGGAAAAAGAGAAGGAGCTGCTTGCCATTCTTACGGCAGAGGGCGGCGACTTCGGTTCGTACTGTTCCCGGGCTCACGGCTGCGGGCCTTGTGCCGGCGGTGCCTGCGCGACTTTTACGGACGACTGGGAATACATAGGAGGTGTTTGATCATGATCATCAAGGTATCGGGCAAAGGCATGAAGATTGGTGCCGGTCTGCAGGAAAAGGTCGAGAATAAGCTCGCGAAGTTCCACCGGTTCTTCGACGACGAAGCGGTTGCGACCGTCAAGATGCAGCCGGAGAAAAACGACATCCGGGTCGAATTGACGCTTAATCTGAAAGGCCAGTATACACGTGCCGAGGCTATTGCGCCGGAAGCGATCATCGCGCTGGAGCAGGCCGTTGACACGATGGAAGGTCAGATTCGCAAACACAAGACCAAGATAAAGAAACAGAATAAATCCAAATCGATCGGCACGTACTTTGACGAGGTGATCGCCACTGTGGATGATGAGAGCGAGACCGAGTTTGAGCCTCAGATCATCCGGCGCAAGAGTTTTGTCATTTCGCCGATGGACGCAGATGAGGCTGTCTTGCAGATGGAACTGCTCGGCCATGATTTTCTCTTGTATCTGGATGCCGAAACCGACAGAGTCTGCCTCGTCTACAAGCGAAACGACGGCAATTACGGATTGATTGAGCCGGAATATTGATGACTGACTTCAAGGATACCAGTAAGGCCGGCCGGGAATCTCTCCTGGCCGGCCTTAATAACGAACAGAAAAAGGCCGTCCTGCAGGACGGCGGCCCGATGCTCATACTGGCCGGTGCCGGTTCAGGCAAAACGCGGGTGATCACGCATCGGATTGCGCATCTCGTTTTAGAGCGTCACGTTCCGCCGTGGCGTATTCTGGCCATTACGTTCACGAACAAAGCCGCCAGCGAAATGAAGTCGCGGGCTGCTGCTCTGATCGGCAATATCGACGCCATGTGGATCGGCACCTTTCACACCATGATGCTCCGCATTCTGCGTCAGGACTGTCACCGCCTCGGGTTTGCACCCGGCTTTTCAATCCTCGACAGCGATGACCAGCGCCGAGCCGTCAAAGACGTGCTGAAGGACATGGGCATTGACAACACAACGATCCCGCTCCGGGAAATCACATCGCGCATCTCGTTTGCGAAAAATGAAATGGTATCGCCGGCTGAGCTTGCCAGAACGGCGCACGGCAACCCGTACCTCGGTACGATTGCCCGCGTTTACGAAAACTACGTGGCGTACTGCAAGCGTCACAACGGCTTCGACTTTGACGATATTCTGCTCTACACGCTGCAGCTGCTGAAAGAGCACGAAGATCTCCGGGCACGCTATCAGACACGATTTCTGCACATTCTGGTGGACGAGTATCAGGATACGAATCGCGTGCAGTACGAACTCGTCAAGCTTCTCGCGGCCCATCACCGCAATCTGGCGGTGGTCGGCGACGATGATCAGTCAATCTATCGCTTCCGCGGCGCCGACATACGGAATATTCTCGACTTTGAAGGCGACAACCCGGACACGACGGTTATCCGACTGGAGCAAAACTATCGCTCGACGAAGACGATCCTGAATGCGGCCAATGCCGTGATTGACAAGAATGAATCACGCAAAAAGAAGCAGCTCTGGACAGAGGGAGAGACGGGCGAACCGGTTACCTTTTATCTGGCATCCGACCATGTGGGCGAAGCCGCGTTTGTTGCCAACGACATACGGAAACGCCGCAGCAGCACCGCTGATACCGAATATGCAATCCTGTACCGTGCCTCCGCGCTGACCAGAAATATTGAGGCGGCGCTGCGCGAACGCGGCATCAGCTATGCGATATTCGGCGGGATGCGCTTTTACGATCGGAAGGAAGTCAAAGATGTCAATGCCTATATCCGGCTCGCAGTTAATCCTGGCGACAATCTGGCACTGACAAGAATCATCAACGTACCGAAGCGCGGAATCGGCGACCAGACAATCGAAGCACTGCGCGAAGTGTCTGCGGACATGAATATATCCATGCTTGAGGCCGCCAGGCAGGCATCGATGCACCCGCAGCTCAGCCGGGCAGCCGGTGCCCTCGCCCGTTTCGTGGCGATTATGGACAGGCTGTCTGCGCTTCTGCACGAGTCCGACACGAGCTTTGCCCTGCTGGTCGAGCGTGTGACGAAGGAAAGCGGACTGGCAAAACAGCTGGAAGCGGACATGCTCACCGACTTGTCGGCCAGAACGCGTCTGGAAAACATGAATGAGCTGATTTCAGACGCGCTGGAGTTTGAGAAAAAATATCTTGGCGGTGAAATTCTGGCCGCCTGGGCCGATGATTTCAAGTCGCCCGAGGAAGCCGCCGAGACGATCGACGATTCACTGATTGCCGTGGCTACCGCGTATCTGGAGCAGACGGCGCTGTTTTCGGATCAGGACCGGGCGGAAAATCGTCCCGATGTAAACCTCATGACGATCCACAGCGCAAAGGGACTGGAGTTCCAGAATGTCTATCTGGTCGGTGCGGAGGAACGCATATTCCCGTCTGCACAGGCAGAGGAAAATGACGATCTGGAAGAAGAGCGGCGTCTTTGCTACGTGGCCATGACACGTGCCAAAAAACGGCTCACCATCACGGCTGCAAGATCACGGCTGCTCTATGGACGCACACAGTACAATCCGCCTTCACGCTTCCTCTCCGATATTCCGGATGAACTGGTCAATGAGGTCGGCGGCAGCAAGCAGGCGCCGCCCAGGCAGTCCGATTCCGGCAGTCAGCTGTTTCGCACGCTGTCGAAACTTGACAGTCTAAGGCGAAAAAAAGCGGACGAACAGAAAAGACAGGCACCGGAGCATAACGGTATCGTATGGCAGACCCTGAAACCGGGTGACTCCATCAACCATGTCCGGCTGGGCAGCGGTGAAATTCTGGCCATCACGCCGACAGGTGACAACGCCATCCTGCGTATCCGCTTTGCCGGCGGCGAGCGGCGATTTTTAAGCGGAAGCGGTGAATTATCAGTAGAATAGGGATATGAACGCGCGGCAGATAAAGGAAACGATCGAAGCGAAAATACTCCGGGATGAGGCGAGCAGAAGCCGCGACAGCCGAGGCAGGGTGCGCGCTGAAGTGCTCTGCGATGTGCGCACCGCCTATGAACGGGATGTTGGACGAATACTTTACTCACTGCCGTTCCGGCGGCTGCGCCAGAAAACTCAAGTTTTCTTCAATCCATTCAATGACCATATCTGCACGCGCATGGAGCATGTGCTCTATGTGGCTTATCTCGCGGAGACGATCGGGCGGGCCCTGTACCTGAACACCGACCTGATCCGTGCCATAGCCTACGGGCACGATCTTGGCCACCCGCCATTCGGCCATGCCGGAGAGCGCACGATTGACCGCATTGTGTCCGCACATGGCGGTGAATTTGTATTTGAGCACGAAGCTCACAGTCTGCGCGTCTGCCAGGTGCTGGCCTATCACGACGGATACCCCGGATTGAATCTCACCTATGAAGTGCTGGACGGGATTGCTTCGCACTGCGGTGAAATCTACAGTGAACTGATGCTGATACCAGACCGTGAAAAGAAGACTGAGGCCATTTTCTCACCAAAGACTCCGCACGCGCTGCCGCTCACACTGGAGGGCTGCCTTGTCCGCATGGTCGACCGCATTGCCTATGTCGGCCGCGATATTGAAGATGCCCGCCGGGCCGGCCTGATGGGATTTGAAGATATCCCGCAGGCGATCCGCCATGAACTGGGTGACACAAACAGCCAGATCGTAAATCGTCTGGTCCTCGATATTATCGAGGCAAGCAGCGGAGCGGACATGATCGCGATGTCGCATACCGCCGGTGAAGCACTCGAACAGCTGATCAACCAGAATGTAGCTCAGATTTATCGTTCACCGAAAATTGCCCGCTATGAAGCGATGGCTGAAAGTGTTCTGCATGGCTTGTTCGATGCATTTTTGCCGCTTGCTGACGGGGATTCACCCCGCCGCGACAAGAAGAGTCAGGCCAGAATCGATGACTTTCTCACATTCAAAATGCGTCACCCGGAACCGGATGTGACGCCGCTTCGGCTGGTGACGGATTACGTCGCCGGCATGACGGATCACTTTGCACGGGAAGTTTTTGACGACCTGTATCTCGTATAGGGGAGACGCACATGACGATTGATTTTTTTGCGATGCTGCACCGTCTGCGCTACATTCGCCGCTGGGGCCTGATGCGCAATCAGATTCCCGAAAATGTGCAGGAGCACTCACACGAAGTGGCCGTTCTGGGCCATCTCCTCGCCGTGATCCGCAGCCGCTATTTTGCCGCCGGCCGCGTCTGTCCCGATCCCGCCCAGGTCGCCCTCCGTGCCTGTTACCATGATGCAACCGAGATTCTGACCGGAGACATGCCGACACCGGCAAAATACTTCAGCCGCGAGATGCGACAAACATACGGCATCCTGGAAAAGGCGTCCGCAGCACATCTCTTGTCCATGCTGCCTGACGATTTGCAAGATGTTTATGCCCCGCTTCTGAATGAAGGCGACAGCGAGATGGCATGCGCCACAGCCGAACTCGTTAAGGCGGCCGACCGACTCTCCGCATTGATCAAGTGCAGCGATGAACTCGCTGCCGGCAATCACGAATTTGCGGCGGCCAGCCGGTATGTCACGGAGCGGCTTGCCGCCATGCAGCTGCCGGAAGTGAGCTGGTTTCTCGAACATGTGTATCCGTCATATGCAAAAAATCTCGACGAGCTGCGGGGTACAATCGCCAATCAGGACTGACCGAAAGATTGCACCACGATTACAATTCGCTTAAAAACCACTACCCATGGGCATTACCCGAATTCATCGAGTTGTCAGTATGTTAGAATGGCATCGATTTAGGACGACCGTGCCGGTGTTTGGCTGCGAAGGACGGACTGTCATAAAGAAATGAGACGGGAGACTAAGATGGAGTATCGTCCAGGCGGCAGAACGCGCATCAGACGATTGGTGTCGGCCATGCTTTTATGCGTGCTGCTGCTCCATGTGATGCCTCATCCCGCAGGTGCAGTGACGATCGACTCCAGTGTGCCCTCTCTCACCTCAGCCGCAAGCGAAAGCAAAACGGCCGCCGTCTCAAATTCAGGCACGACTGCCTTGACAGCGGGCATGGCTTCTTTAACCTCCGCTGCCGATACAACCGTGCTGTCTTCCGATACCACGGATTTGCCTTCAGCTTCCACTGTACCGGCCGCGTCAGAAGACACGGCTTCCACAAGCACGCTCGCAACGGATTCAACTGACACAACGGCGCAGACGAGTGAATCAACTGTCTTGCCGACGCCGACAGATACAGACGCAGCAAAGACAGAAACGGGGA
>LSQX01299082.1_pt1 | contig 12021 bp, 8 predicted proteins | sample 654561 | NCBI WGS metagenome assembly LSQX01 (sample SAMN04489861, study PRJNA283612) | anaerobic digester metagenome | isolation source: 4 biogas reactors fed with cattle manure at either 37C or 55C with and... | place: Denmark: Kongens Lyngby | collected 2014 | reverse complement strand
AGATGTGTATAAGAGACAGAGCCTTCCCCGTGCCGATAGAGTGCATCCGTAATCTTGGAATAACCTTCAAACAAAAATGGTCATACAAAAACGAGGCGGCAAATCTGCCGTCTCGTAAGATTAAGTCCTCAACATGGTGCGAAAAAAACTTGATATCCGTACCGGAAAACCATCTATGTTTTTGGGTCAAAACCAAATGCAGATTTAAAAGCTTAAATGTTTGTGAACGCGGGCAGAGTCCAGCTTTATTTGAAAAGTGGGGCACAATGCAGATTGTTCTTGTCCTTGAGCGATGTAATTTCGGATGAGAATAATATTATTGATAATACAGATTTGAGATTAAATGCAGAAAATCTATATCACTGATATCAGGGTATTGAAATCCGAACAGTGCGGGACTGCCGATTGAGGATTTCACGTATCATCTCCTCTAATGCATTGGCAGCAATCACATGGGACTCTGCAGATGGATGTCCGGCACCATATGAGATTGCCTGAGGCAGACAGCCGAAATAAACATCACTCATTCCCTGATCGCAGGCGATTTCAACAGCTTGTTTAATATGCGGGGCGGTTATTACAGACATCATTCCAATAACGCAAAGAATAATCGCATTGGGATTGTAGAACCTGACTTTTTTTATGAAATCCACATAAGCATTTGTAAACAGCCGGATATTCTCATCTCGATTATCTTTTAAATCCATATTTATCCATGCGCTGTCATTGGTTCCCAGATTTATCACGACTAAATCAACCGGATTGGATGCAAAATCCCAGTATTCGCCTTCATCGTATGTGTACTCGTAAATATCCGGCATTCGCCCGCCGTAAGGGCTCCTATAGACCCCCCAACCAGAATGTGCAATCACAGAAAAACGTGCGTTTAACCGCTGTGCCGTCAGCGCTGCATATGCGCGCCAGCCGTCCTGCTCTCTTGTGCAAAAGGGAGCGTCTGCCGATTTACTGTTTATTCCAAACCCGGCGGTAATGGAGTCGCCAACAAACTCTATAGAGCACATTCTGCGGGTTCGGTCTGAATACGTCGGATTAATCAGTTCTCCGTTTGCTGTTAATGTTTTTACCTTTACAATAGAATGCTGTCCCTCGCTTAGTTTGACTAATTGTACCGAATGCTTGCCTTTTGGCAGCGAGTGCGCCAGGAGATACGAATTCCATCCTGCCCGGTCCACAGCAAACACATGCATTTCTTCAGGTTTGGTATTCCCATCCAACAACACCCCCAAATAAGGGCGGGAGGTTTCGCTGTGAGGCTGGTTTGTCCAGATTTCCGCCCATGCCTCCGTTCCTTCAAAATAAAATGTTAAACCTGAAGCTGTCCAGCCAAAGGTTCTTATACCGTCTTGCTCAAATGTACGTCCATGCAGAACTACAGTCTCACTATTTACCGGATAGCTTTTCATCGCTGACTTCTCTTCCATTCTATTTCATTACCGCCATCATGCCTATCGCTGGTTTTGCGGCGGTGAACTTCTGTAATCCTCTTTCATTTGTGATTGGTAACCAGCTTAAGCTACATATAACCGGGCAGCATCCGAAATCCGCGCCTTTCATCTTTCCATGATAGTATCAGGTTTACTTTTTTTCTCTGCTTTTAATCTAAGCGCGTGCATTATATCATGAAAATCCACCCTTGCCAAGGCGACCCGCTTGTCTGCTGCGCCGTACGAAATGTAAATCCAATCACCTTTACGATATGCGCCTTGCGGGAATACGACCTCGTTCACATCGCCATACCTTTCATAGTCTTCAGTCGGCTCCAATAAAGGTTCTGACAATCTTGACAGGACTATTGTCGGGTTTTCCAAATCCAACAGAGCTGCTCCGACACGATAGCAAAACGGCACCCTGTCATCTGACACCCCGTGGTATATCAACAACCAGCCGTCATCTGTGCGGATTGGAGGGATACTGCCGCCGATTTTTATGTTTTCCCATTCATAAATGCCTTTTAGAAGAACTTTTTCATGAGGATTATAATCCCGCCAATAATCTTTGTCAAAAAGGCTCGCGATATCATCAAAAAAGTCTATCTGTATGTCTGGCTCAACCCTATGAATATAAGCGACTTTATTTCCAATCCTTTCTGGAAAAATGAATGCATCTTTATCCCCTGCCGTAGTTGGGACAACCCCTAATTTTGTAAAGCTTTTGAAATCATCCGTTACAGCAACACCAACCCTCGGAGTAACGCCGTCATACGCTGTATAAAATATGTAAAAGCGCCCTTCAAATTTTACAATCCGCGGGTCCTCGCAACCTGCTCTATCAGAATTGTCCCCGGGAGCAATCGCCGGCTCTTTAGAATTTTCCCATATAAGCGTGCCGTCAGAATCCAATAAAGCATAATGTATTTGATTTAAAGAGTACCTGATTATGCTGTCTGATAATCGCTTGCCAAAAAAACTTCTTCTGTAAAGCATATGGACTTTATCATTGTCCAATATCATTCCAGCATTGAACTTTGCCTCTAATTCATTATCGCTTTCTAAAACGACTCCCAGTCTCTCTACATTTATCATTTCTGCCATCCTTTATATGTTGATAGAAAATGTAATCAGTTTTTAATATTTGTGTTAATCTCTTTATTTATATCTTCCGTATTTTTGAATCGCATACATTACTGTACGCATGCTTGTCAACAAAGTCCCGTTATTTATCGAGCCTGCAGTGCAGATATTCAAACCCCTGCTTTCTTTTGCCATCTCGCAATCCCTCTTAACCTCTGCAATTATTGCCTCTTCATCGTTGCTCATAAACGTGAACGGGGCAAGCTGGCCGTCAATCCTCGTTCTTGGCATGTGTTTTCTTATTTCTGCAACTGTGAGAGTGGGGCCAAAATTGCAGCCCGTCAGGTTCAGCCTTGACAGTATCGGCAGCAGATGACCCATCGGCGAATCCGAATGCTGAAAGCGTTCATCTCTGGGGGCCGGTGCCCAATGGTCAAAAATCCTTTTTAATATCGGATATCCAAACAATTCATACATTTCTTCCGTCAGCATGCAGCAGTTATCATCAAAAAAACTAAAGCCACGCGGCACATCCGGGTAAATATAACCGGTCTCTTCATCAAAAATCGTAACCATTTTAAAAAGAGTATCCGATATTACCTGACTGAAGCGTTTTGCAAGTTCTGGCTGGTCAATTATAAGAAAAATAAGATTTTCAACGCCGTATATCGATGTTGCAAGAGTTACCGGCCCTCTTATCCCTCTTAATACATCAGGTTTTCTCCCGTAATATTCATATATCCTCTTTTTCTCTGCCTCCCAGTTAGGCGGAAATAAAAACCCCCTCAAATCCAGCTTTTCGACTCTGTCCAATAGTTCTTCCAGTTTTTGCGGTGTATCGCAGTCGCTTTCGACCCAGTATGTACCGCCTTGGTATACATGCCTGCACCCAAAAACTTCCTCTATGGTTTTTGTCTTCGGAAATCTTGTATCGGGATGAAGTTCGGGAAATTCCTCCCTTAAAAGCCTTCTCCCCACTATCTCCTCGGCTTTATCATTATACCTTTTATTCAGTTCAATTCTTCTTTCAAGTGGAGTCTCTCCCCACGGTTCCCCAGGCTCGTTCAGTTCCGCAAAAACACATTCATCACTCATCCTTATTCCCAATGCCACCTGCGGGGCGTCAGGGCTAAAGCAGTTATCCTTATGCGCCAGCTCATCATCTTTCCAGAACTGCTCAAGGTCAACATCAAGCATGTCATATAACCCCCTGTATCTGTATAAAGGCTTATGCCCTACCTTCCAGCTCATCCCCATTAACCAGATGATTGTTTTCAAGCAGGTTTTTGTAAATCTCTGAAACAGTGGTAAAAGCAACAGCGATATATGTATCAGCCGCCCCGTAATAAATGGCAATCCTGCCTGTTTGAGCATCATATACTGCCGCACAGGGGAAGCAGACATTAGGTACGTTCCCAACCGTTTCATAGGGCAGTTCCGGGGTTAGAAGATATCCATCTGTTCTGTACAGAACCTTTGACGGTGTATTGATATCAAGCAGTGCTGCGCCCATTGAATAAACAAAGCAATTGCAGTTATTAACTACTCCATGATAAAAAAGAAGCCACCCTTTATTTGTTTCAATCGGTATGGGCCCTGCTCCGATTTTCAGGCATTGCCACCAGCCACTGCCACCCTTCGACATTACATGCCTGTGTTTTCCCCAGTAAATCAAATCGGGCGATTCACTCAGGAAAACATCACCAAACGGCGTGTGGCTGGTATCGCTTGGACGGGAGAGCATTACATAATTCCCATTAATCTTGCGCGGAAACAATACGCCGTTGCGATTGTACGGAAGGAAAGCATTCTCAAGTCGAATAAATGTTTTGAAATCGGTAGTTTTAGCCAACCCGATTGTTGGCCCATAAAAATGCGTGCACCACATTATATAGTAAACGCCGTCTATCTCAACAAGACGGGGGTCATAGGGATACTGGGGCTGAAAAGGCTTTCCTTCGGTATCAACAAAGCGGATATAATCATCATCTATATCCCAATTAAGCCCGTCTTTGCTTATTCCAATATGAAGCTGGGGCGAACCGTTTCTGTGCTCTGCCCTGAAAATTCCGACAAATCCATCTTTATATGGAGCAATCCCGCTGTTGAAAATCCTCGCACAGTTTTTTGTATGGTTGATTTTTGTTATCGGATTGTCTGAATATCTCCAGACGGGATACCGGTAATCCTCCGGCTTATCCTGCCAGGGAATATTGGGGCAGTTCTTTCCGATAATCCTAATGTCCTCCATATCCGTCAATCGTCCTTTCTTATGGTCTTGGCGCAATTAAATACTTTCGAAGTATTGTGCAGCCAGCATAAACTTATCCAGTGTAACGGCTTCAAACTTGCCCGGATATTTTTCTTCAAGTTTATCCATAACCATTTTCAAGTCAGTCGGGCTCGTTAAAATCCACTGTCCGCAGCTGTTTTCTACACGGAATTGTGAGGTTGTAACATCCTCATTTACAATTACCCCATAAAAACCCGCACATATTCCGCCTTGTTTATCGGTATTAACCGTTTCCCTCAGGATGTTGTTGTAAACCTCCTGCCAGCCTTTAAACGGTGTGCATGTGAATTTGCTGAATGACGCCGAAGTGTTTTTGCAGTACAGGCCATAGGTGCCTTTAGTGATTGAGCTATCATAAATATTCATTATGTAGTTTAACCGCGAGTTTTCTCCAAATGCCACCTTAATTGTTTCACCATCCAGATACAGGCGCAGGGAATATGAACTGTCTGTTGAGATATCAACCTGGCAAGAGGACAAAACAACTTCATCGCATTTCAAAACCTTTGCCAGTTCTATTCTCTTGCCATCCGTTATCCTCGCTTCATAGTAGGTATCCATTTCAGTGTTTATAAACCCGCGTATCGCCACAACGCCTGATACATCACTGCCGTAGTGGACAGACAAGTGTATGGACAGACAGTCATAGGCAACATAGCACATGAAAAAATTCTCTTCCATGGTGCCGTGCAGCCTGCCGTCTTTTTCAACGAAATTGCCTTTGAATACCCGCCTGTCGCATAATGCTGGAGAATGATTGATATATGAAAAGTAGCGGTCTACCGCAAGCACGCCGTCCCAGCGCTCAATTTCGGTATGCGCGTTGTTGCTGCGGCCAGATAATCCCATAATCCCCGCCTTTTTTGCAAAATCGCTGTAAGCCTGCTTGTTGATATCGTTAAAACAAAAAGCAAAATAATCTAAATACGGCTGTTCTGATTTTTTGATAAGTCTTTTTGCGTTCTCGATAATCTTTTGTTTGCTTTTTTGTGGCATTGAAGGAAAATCCGCATAACCCTCGTATGTCCCGCCGGTAGTATAAAAATAATCATTTTCGGTTGCGGTATTCTGATAATACTCGGCAATAGCCGGAAAATCCTCAATGGTATTGGCGGGCATGCCCCAATTGATGGCGACCCTGCCTCTTTCAGGCGAAAGGTACCCTCCGTGGTTGAACGAAAGAGGCGCCTTTATTGTGTCGGCCTCCGAAGCATAGAACGCAATGTAGAATTTATTCGGGTCAACGGTAAAACCTTTGGTGTTGCTCTTCTGTTTAAACTCGCAAATCTGTGATGGCATTACTGCGTGAAAGGACAGGTTGTTGCAGGCTATACATTTCAGTATTCCACCCGCAGAAGATAAACTGTGAACGCCCCTGTATTCATCTTCTACCCAACCCCAAACATAAAAAACCTCATTATTATTGCCAAAATAGCTGTTTACTTGCTCTTCAAGGGATTTATCATCCTTATTTGAACAAATATACAAATCCAAAAACAGCATTTTTCTTTGGACCGCAAAATCAAGCCCTTCCCACGCCATCATCATATACTCATTCTGGTTGGCAAATGGCAACAGGTTATCAACCTGCCACTTGTATACCTCGGTATACGTATTGAGGTTCAACGTCTCAAGGCGGGCAGTTATGGTTTTACTTATATTTGAATTAGTCAGAGTAACGCTGTCCAGTATTTTTAGACCTGTTTCTTTAGCGATGCTTTCAGCATCCTTATCCAGAACAGGCAACACCTTTGCAATACCGGCAATTACAGCGGCTGTGTCCGCCAGAGGTACGCTCCAATCGGAACGCCCTTTGACTCTTTGATTGAAAGTGATAATTCCGGTGAAACAGTCTTTGAATTTTAGGATTACTTCCCTGACTGAAAACAGCTCTTCAAAGCGGCAGTCCTTGCTGCTTTTGTAATACTCCATCCATTCGCGGTCAGTATTCGAATACGCAAATGAGCTTCCAAGTATATACAAATGAGGCGATGTCCTGTTGACTATCCCTTGTATTGTTTTAATAATTGCATATTCGCTATAACCCCGGATGTTTTGAGAACTAATAAAATACTTGATTTCATTCATAAGCAGTTTGCTCCATTTCCCCCAAGCATTGCTGCCTGTACCGACAGCAATTAATCGGCACGGATGTTAATCCAACCAGTCATAATTCGCGACCGCCGCTCATTAAGCTTCTCTCTTTTTCAAAATGCGGCTAAAAACAATTATCATCAACGCCACGACTGCCGCGGACAAGACGGCTGCAAAGCTGCCGGCCCCGGTTTTCGGCGCACCAGAACCTTCTGTGCTCCCTGTTGTGTTTTCGTCCGGAGTTTCCGATTTAAGGCCACTAGTGGTCTGTGATGGATTAACATCGGAAGTTTCGGTTGTATTCAATGTCGCTGATGTTTCGGGCAGCTCATCAGGCATATTTTCGCTGGATTGTTCAAACAGCCATGAAAGCAAGTCGGGTTCCGCGTAAGCATTGTGCCAGCAGAAATGATTGACGTTTTCATATTCAGTATATATTACATTACTGCCGCAGTTCTCCAATGCAGCTACCATTTCGCGCGAACCTTCGACAGGCACAATATCATCGAGCGCTCCATGGAACGCCCAAATAGCCATATCCTTTATTAGTTCAGCCTTGGACGGGTCCCCGGCTCCGCATACAGGCAACGCTGCCGCGAACATATTTGGGTAACGGGTAATAATATCCCATGCTCCGTAACCGCCCATTGAAAGACCTGTAACATAGAGTCGGTTTTCATCGATACTGTACTCGTTTTGGATATCTTCAAGAAGTTCAACTGTGGCGGCCAGATATTTGCTTATCGGTATTTGGTCCTGATTATACGAGCCGTCCCCCCATGGGGTATCCACCCACTGGTGATTGGTTGCACATTGGGGCGCAACAACAATACAGTCATGCTCGCTATCAGAGCTGTCAACAATGCGTTCAATGATTCTGACATTACTTGCTATCTGGCTGTAATTGTCAGACCCCCGTTCACCTGCGCCATGCAGGAATAAAAGAAGTGGATACTCTCTTTCTTCGCTGTAATCGTCCGGCACATACAGGCGGTACGGAAGGACAGTTCCTTTACTGTCCGTAAACGAAAGCGCCAGCATCGACTCTCCAAGATTAGCCGCCGACGATGTAAACGCCGCGCTTGTGATTACCAGCAATAGCAGCACAATAACCGGAATAGTTTTGCAAACCGTTTTATGATTTAACATTACAGTGTTCCTCCAATAAAAATTCGATTAATTACTGCAGAAAGCCGAAGTATCATTTAAACGCCTCAGCCGCTTTCATGAACTTGTCCAGTGTAACAGCTTCAAATTTCCCCGGATAGTTTTTTTCAAGCTCATCCATCACCTTTTTAAGGTCCGTTGGAGTAACAACCAACCATTCATCATAAACGTTCTCGATTTTAAACTGAGAGGTCTCATAATCCTTCACTATTACTCCGTAATATCCGGCACATACTCCCCCGCCTTTGCGTGTCTTTATGGTCTCTTTCAGAATATTGTTGTATATCTCTCTCCATGGTTCTCTCGGAACGCATCTCAGCCTGATTTCCGTATCATTAGTAGTATAAAGCCCATATCTGCCTTTGGTTAGTTCGCTGTCCTCTACCTTGCAAATATATCTCCTGTCGCTATAACCCTTGCCTCCGAAGGCGGCTGCGACAGTTTTTCCGTCAAGATAAAGCCGCATCGTATAGTCAGAGTTTGTACTTATTATCTGTCTTTCCGAATGGAGTATGGTCTCTTCCCCGTTTATAACCTTTACGACCTGAAGCCTTATTCCGTCAACAAGGCGCAGCTCATAATAGCTTTTGTTATCCTGACTGATAAACCCGCGAATGGCCAATATCCCTTTTGCGGTCGCCCCACTTTTAAACCTTGCGTCCAGTGCCATGTACTCATATTCACTGTCATAAATCATGTAATTCTCTTTATCTGTGCCTTTGTGCTTTGAGAAACCGCCGGATATGATTGTCGGGTGGTCGTAAACTATCATTCTTTCGGGATATGAATAATACCTGTCAACCGCCAATACCCCATCCCAATCCTCGACCTTGGTTATTGAGTTTTTATGTCTTCCAATTAATCCTTTTACCCGCAGCTTTTTTGCGTATTCGGACAGCTTTGAAATCTGAGGAGTACCAAAAACAAACGTTGAAAAATAGTCGAGGTATGGCTGGTCTGATATTTTAGCCAGTTCTTTTCCGTCCTGTATCATTCTGTTAAGGCTTTTTTCCGGCAAAGAACATACGTTGACATAACCTCCATAATGCCCGCCAGACGTGTAGAAATAATCGTTTTCGGTCGCAGTGTTCTGATAGTACTCAGCGACCGCCGGGAAATCAATTATGGTATTTGCGGGCATACCCCAGTTGATAGCTACCGCCCCTCGTGATTCGTCAAGATAACCGCCGTGGTTAAACGAGATTGGGGCCTTGGCTGTATCAGCTTCAGACGCCATAAAAATGATATAGAATTTGTTTTTGTCAACCACAAAGCTATCAAGGCTTTTGCTGCTTTTTTGTTTGAATTCCTTAATGGTTGAAGGCACAACCGAATGAAAGGAAAGGTTCCCGCTTGCAATATTCCGCAAAAAGCCTCCGGCCTTTGATATACGGTCAACACCGATGTATTCGTCTTCAACCCAGCCCCAAACATCAAACAACTCGTTTTTACTGGCAAAGTATTCGTGAACTTTATCTTCCAATTCCCTGCTTGGAATATCGCTCACGATGTTCACATCAATAAAGAGCATCTTGTTCTGGACGGCAAAATCCATCCCTTCCCAATTCAGCTGCAGGTACTCATGCTGGTTTACAAATTCTATAAGGTTGTCTACCATCCAGTGATATATCTCCAGCCCGTTACCGAACTTCAGTTTTGTCAAATCCCCGGTTATGGTCTTGGTCTTGCCGTTGGATTTTATTGTAACCGTATCCAAAACTTCAAGCCCGGTTATTTGGGTATACCGTGGTACCAACATTTCCTTAACAGGCAGAGTATCAGTAAGCCCGGCAATAACTGCAGCTGTATCGGCTAATGGTGAAATCCAGTTATTATAGCTTTTTATCGAGTCGTCAAAAACAATGATGCCCTTAAAAAAGTCTTTAAAAGTTGTCAGGACCTCCTCAATGTTTTTAAGCTCGACAAATTCAGTTTTGAGATGCTCTTTATAATACTTTACCCACTCCCTGTCCGTGTCGGAGAATGCGAAGGAGCCACTGATAATATAAAATCTCGGTTTATCCCGGTTTACTATACCTTGAATAGTCTTCAAGGTAATGGCATCGCCATAACTTAAGCCTTTGAATGCTGCATTGCTTAGCGTATCGATATAATATATTTTATCTGGCAGTCCTTTATTGTTTTTGCAGCCGCAAAACGCAATAACTAACAAAAACACAACCAGGGTTATTAACGATGTCTTCTTAAAACTAATCAAGCGACTCCCTCCGTCTCTCCGCATTGCGCTTAACGCTTTACTGCGTTTTACTCCGTTTCATAAATATGAATATATACGCAAACGCTCCGGCCACTGCAAGCAACAGAACTACAATGACCACTATCAATAGAATAATCGTGGTATTCAACGTTCCGGGACCTGTGGTGCCAGTCTCGGTGTCATCAGTCGATGAGCTGACATCGGTTGTCTGACCGCCGTTTTCAAGTATCGTAGATTCCGTAACGTCATTGGTTTCCGAAGTGTCTTCAACAGTCGTATCGGCAGTGTTATCTGTAGTGGTTTCGGTTTTGTCGGTCTTTTTTGTGGTCGTAGTCTGCGTCCGGGTGGTTGTTGTCGTTTTCGGCGTCACGCCGGCCATTTTTAATGTTATATCCGCCCTTCCCATATTGGTAATGCAGAGATATCCGCCCTCTGTAATTTTTTTATCGCTTATATCTAACAGGTTTATCATTTCTTTGCCGTCAATTGTCAGGGTTAATCTTACATTGCCGTTTTCATTGACAGCTCCGATTACAAACTCGTAAAACTTACCGGGCTCAATCATTTCATAGCTGCGTATAAAATCTTTGATTATGTATCCGCCTTTATCGTTTCTGGTAAACTGATTGCCAATTCCGGGCTTATTTGTCGTAAAGAATGCCTTGGTGCCTTTTTCGTGTTTGCAGAACCTGAGCGCATAACACTCGTCATCATAGTCCCAGCAGGGCTTATCAGGCACCGAATCCCTAAAGTAAAAGTCAAGAATATTGTCGTTAGGGTCGGCAGTCAGGTTTTCGTATTTAAATAAAAACCTGATTTTTGCATCGGTTAGCTGCTCTTTGTTGAACAGCATCATGTACGAGCCGGGCGCCTTGCCAAGAAGCATGGTATCTTTACTGAACTTCACGGTTCCTTCTTCAATGGTGTGATAGATTTCTATCAATTCCCAATTCGTTTCATTAAAACTTAGCCTGTAATCATAGTCTGCCGCAAAGGCATTCTGCGCCAGCATGCAAATTAATAAAGCCGATAGGAGCAGCATTAACACTTTTTTCATAAACTTACCCTCCAAGTATTTGTATTTGAAAGAATCCTGGGGTTTATCTTTGGAGTCATTATGCTTTCAACGGTTTCCCATATCAAGATAATGACTCCAAAGATAGAATAACCAATTCCTACAATGGCATATCAGACTGCTTTCTTCCTTTTATACAGTGCCAAGAAGGGAGCCGATAGCGCCATTGCCAAAACGAACAGAAGCAACAAATCGCTTTGTTCACCTGTTTGCGGCCCTTTGCTGGTGGATACCTCGACCAAAGCATATATGCCGTGCTCCATGGTCTTAAACTCTAGGTAACCGTCTTTATATACGCTTTGATACAGAGTTTTCTCTCCATCGTCAGAAATACCGTATACTTTGACCTTTGATTTGTCGTAATCATCCGGAACCGGTATCCTAACGGTCAGATAACCAGCGGGTTCAAAATCCTCGCCGTCCAGCGTCAGGCTGATGTTGAACAATTTGAATTTGCTTGCGATACCTTTAAGGGCGTTATTTGCTGAGTCGTAGTATTCACCCTCGGTCAGAGTGCCTACCAGCATCTCCGTACCTTTGGGGAGAATATTCGATGATGCCTTAATTATAATTCCTGTATCCGAATCAGTAATTGTGTTCTCCTCTACTTCCTCGGCAGCCTGCTTAAAGGTCGCGCTGATTG
>LSQX01296763.1_pt2 | contig 12021 bp, 10 predicted proteins | sample 654561 | NCBI WGS metagenome assembly LSQX01 (sample SAMN04489861, study PRJNA283612) | anaerobic digester metagenome | isolation source: 4 biogas reactors fed with cattle manure at either 37C or 55C with and... | place: Denmark: Kongens Lyngby | collected 2014 | reverse complement strand
GCTGCTTTTAGAAATGCAGCTAAGATGCTACAAATCAGTGGCGCCGACTCGGTTAAGATCGAGGGGGGTCAGTATTTAGCTGAAACAACTCGTTTTTTAGTGGATCGCGGTATTCCTGTTTTAGCCCATGTTGGCCTAATGCCTCAATACTTCAATACCATGGGTGGCTTTAAAGCTCAGGGCTTAAGTGATGAGGCGGCTGAGCGTATTTACGAAGATGCGCTTGCACAAGAGGCGGCCGGTGCATGGGGAATTGTGATTGAGGGTACAGCTGAGCCCTTAGCTCGTCGCATTACTGAGGCAGTTAAGATACCAACCATCGGTATTGGTGCATCACCCCACTGTGATGGTCAGGTTTTAGTTGCTGAGGATATTTTCAACTTAACCCATGGTCGTATTCCTAAGTTTGCTCAACAGTTTAGCGATGTCGCTACGGTGATTCGTGAGGGTGCCAAAGCCTATGCTGATGGTGTTCGTGAGGGTACTTTCCCAACCTTAGACCATTGTTTTGGTGTAAAAAAATAATGTCTAAGAAAAAGAAAAAAGCCAAGGGTATCCCTGAAAAACGCTATAGAAAAGCGCGTAAGATCCCAGGCGAACCTTGGGTTAAGGTTCGCCGATCCTCGGTTCATGGCCGAGGCGTTTTTGCCATTAAAGATATACCAGCGGAGACGCTGGTTATAGAGTATACCGGTCGTCGCATCAGCGCTGAGGAAGCCGATGAGATGTGGCCAGTTAATCCTGACGATCCATACCACACCTTCTTCTTCTCCTTAAGTAGTGGCGAGACCATTGATGGTGGGACCAAAGGTAATGCCGCCAAATGGATTAACCACAGTTGTGATCCTAATTGCGAAGCCCGTGAGGGTAAAAGCGGTAATCGTGTTTATATCTACAGCTTAAAAGATATAAAAAAGGGCGAGGAGCTATTCTTTGACTACGGTTTAGTTATTGACGATGAGCTTAGCGAAGAGTTAAAAGAGAGTTATTTATGCCTTTGCGGTAGTAAAAACTGCCGTGGAACCATGCTTAATCTGGCTTCTTTTGAGACCGAAAAAGAAGAGGATTAGTAGCTAATCACAGTTAGGCAGACTAAGGAAGCGCTACATCACTAGCTCAATCCGTCTGCTTTTTTTATTTATCGTTATCAAGCTAAGCTATGTTAAAAGAGTCGCGTAGCCGTCGTCCAACGGAACAAGGTTTTATCCCTAAATTACCGAGCCAAGAGCAGTATTTAAAGCGCATGTCCTATGGCCGATTGACTCTCAGTTTGCTGCTCTTCTCACTAGTGATCTATAGCTTAATTGCCTCAAACCCATGGCAGTTGCCTATTGCTGCAATCTTGCAGATTGGTATCTCCATCGTTTTGGTAAACATGTTATTAAGTTATGCCTATAGGCAGCACTACTCCGTCGATCAAGTGATTCGATGGGGGTTGGTGATCGATGTGATGCTGCTGACGGAGTTGATTTATTTCACAGGTGGGGCGGCGAATCCAATAACGGTGTTGTATTTCTTGCCCATTATTAATGCGGCCTTATTTTGTAGTCCTCGTTTTGCGCGACTGCTAACACTTAGCATAGTTTTATGTTATTTGTTGCTGTTTTTTAAGTATTGGCCGTTGCCGTTGTTTGAACACGATATGAGCTCTCATAGTGGGCATGTTGCCCAAAGCGCACAGAGCGCACCTGAACTTGACACACACGCTAGTCACGAGGCTCACGACCCCCATGCAGGGCATGATATGAGTGCACACGATATGCATTCCGAGCATCCCAATGAGCACAGCGCTGAACCGCACGACATGACCCTCCACACCATGGATCCGCACGCTACTCACGATATGTCAGGGGGCGACAACTCCATGTTGGTACACCTTATCGGCATGTGGATAACTTTCTCTGTATCAGCCTACTTAGCGATGCGTTGGATTTCTAATCTGGTGCAAACTGTGCGTCTTCATGAGAGTGAGTTACAACAAACTTATCAGCGTCAACAAGAAAATGAGTATTGGCTAGTTATGGGTATGCAAACGGCTACCTTAGCACATGAGTTATCCACACCCTTGAATAACCTTGAGCTGATTTATGAGGAATTGCATAATCGCTCAGATTTACCTAAAGAGGTACAGGATGACGTTGCCTTAATGGCGCGACAGTTGGATCAAAGTAAGAAAAGCTTGATGCGATTAAAGCAATTTACTCCCCCTCAAGAACAAGCGATTCTACTCTATCAAGAATTTAGAGAGCGTCTCCAAAGCTGGCTTAATTTACGTCCCGATGTACAATGCCGTTGGAATCGTAGCCCTGTCGATGTGATTGATTATGAAGTTCAATTACACGAAGGTTTTTGGTATGCTTTTTTTAATATCTTAAATAATGCAGCCGATACGGGTGAGCAAAGCATCGAGCTACACACCGAATTACAAGAAGATGATGAGTGGTTAGTCACCATCTACAACCGCGAGGGGCACCTTAGTCAGCAGCAACTTAGCGAAGCGGGGCTCAACGTCATTGAATCGGATAAGCCCTTTGGTCTTGGCTTAGGTGTTCGCTTAGCACATGCGGGTCTGGCGGGTTTAGGCGGTAGTTTGGAATTAAGCAATCACAGTGAGGGTGGTGTAATGGCAACGATTCGCTTGCCTTTATTGGTGTTGGATGAGATTAGAGAGTAATTTATGTCGTCTGCTTTATCGTATTTGCTAATTGATGATAATGATGCTTTTGCATCCTTGTTAGTGCGCGGATTTTCTCGTCAAGGCTTAGCATTGGATTGGGCAGAAAATGGCGAAGAAGCGCTACAAAAAGAAGGTCCTTATGAGGGTATTATTCTTGATCTAAACCTCGGCAATGAGAGTGGCCTAAGACTGCTCCCCGACCTTTTAAAACGTTTTCCCAAAACAAAGATTTTAATCTTGACAGGTTATGCCAGTATTAGCACCGCCGTTAATGCCATTAAAATGGGGGCAACGAATTACTTACCCAAACCAGCGAATGTTGAAAATATCTTAGAGGCATTTAATGCGGAGGCTGCTGAGGCTGCCGAAAGCACCGAGAGCTTTGAGAAGCCCTCGCTTAAGCGGATGACATGGGAGCATATTCAATACACCCTTGATGCGAATGACGGTAATATTTCCGCTACCGCCAGAACCTTGGGTATGCACCGCCGCACCCTACAACGCATGCTCAATAAGCGCCCTGTTAAAAAGTAAGAACCGCGCCAATATGGCCTGCGACACCCCCTGCGACAATATGTCGCATGTTCAAAGGTCATAAGATGACCGATAATCTACCTTGATTATTAAATTATTAAAAATAAATAGTTCTAAGGGTAGTAATGTCATCGTATAAGCCGTTAGTATTGGTTTTAGCTTATGCATTTTCTAGCATGGTTTATGCACAAGGTGTTGTTGATAATGAAGCAGATGTTCAAAAGCTTCAAGATTTAGTTGTGGTCGTTGCGCCAAGCGCCGAGCCTAATAAAGTAATTTTAAATCCAAAAAGTGCATACCAACCGATGCCGGCAGTCGATGGCGCTGGTTTATTAAAATCTATCCCTAATATGAGTGTGGCGCGTAAAGGCGGTATGTCGGGCGATCCGATTTTCCGTGGTTTAGGTGGTTCACGCTTAGGTATTTATTCCAATGACAGTCAGTTCTATGGTGGTTGCCCAGGTCGTATGGATCCACCAACTGCTTATATTTTCCCTGAAACTTACGATGAGGTCGTTTTAACCAAAGGTCCTCAAACGGTGCTTGCTGGTCCAGGCCAAATTGCTGGTTCAGTACAGTTTATTCGTCATCCTTATTATTTTGAAGAGCCTGGTGTTGAGTTTAACGGTAGCGTAACCGGCGGTAGTAACAACCGTTTTGATGCTTATGCATCGATGACTGCTGGTATGCCTTGGGGTTATATACATGCCGATGCGACTCGTAATACTTCACGCGATTATAAAGATGGTGATGGTAATCGAGTGCACTCAGCGTATCAACGTCATTCACAGCAGTTTGCCTTAGGTATTACGCCTACTGCAGATAGCTTAATCGAGTTTGCTTATCAGCGCTCTAGAGGTTGGGCCGCTTATGGTGACCGCGGTATGGACGGTTCAGTTTTTGATCGCGATGCCTTTAACTTCCGTGCTGAGCAACGCAACATCACGCCATGGTTATCAGAGTTAAAGTTTAATTATGGCTATAGCTACGTTGACCACGTGATGGATAACTATACGCATCGCCAAAAGCCTCCGAAAATGATGTTTATGGCGATGAACCCAGATCGTCGCACTCAAAACGCTCGCCTACAAGCGACTTTAGACTTTGGTAATACGACCACTGATTTAGGTGTTGATTTTATGTGGGATAGGCACCGTGGACGTAGTGGTGGTGGTGAGAAACGACATATGGCCGAGACCTATAAAAATAAAATACGCCAAGAAAACCAACGTTTTAGTCAATGGGGTATTTTTGCAGAAACCACCTGGCGTATCAATCCAGAGCAGCGTTTAATTGGTGGTTTACGTTATGACCACACAACAGCACGTTACGCTGAAAATATGGGTAAGGGCATGATGCTTAAAAACACACGTCCTGACTTAATGAAAAAATCCTATGACACCGGTGCTGGTTTCATACGCTATGAGCAAGATATTAATGATCTCACGCTTTACGGTGGCTTTGGTATTGCACAACGTGCCCCAGATTTTTGGGAGCGTGGCAAGACTAACGGTTGGTTAATTAAACCAGAAACCAATAATCAGCTTGATCTAGGTTTAATTTATCGTAGTGGCGCTTTAGAGGCTTCTTTCAACGTCTTTGCGAGCCACATTAGTAATTACATTTTAATTGATAGTGTTAAAGGCCCAAGTGATACTGCACGCAATATCAGTGCCCGTCTCTATGGCTTTGAAGGCGACATCAATTATGAGTTCATGCCTAATTGGCATGTAGGTACTGCAGTTGCCTATACCTATGGTAAAAACCGCACCGATAAGCGTGCCTTAGCCCAGATTGCACCTTTTGAGGCTAATACTTATCTTGGTTATGACAATGGTACCTTATCCGCCAATCTTTTGATGCGTAATGTGGCTAAGCAAAGTCGCTACGCTAAAGGCCAAGGTAATATCTTTGGTGCTGATAACGGTCCATCAAGTGGCTTTACAGTGTTCTCAGCCAATGTGTCGTATCAGATCACTAAAAATCTGAGTCTAAGTGGCGGTGTAGATAACATCTTTAACCGTACTTATAGCGAGTTTATTAACCGTGGTTCAGCTGATATTGGTGGTTATAACCCAATTGTAGGTAAACAAATAAACGAACCAGGTCGTCAGTTCTGGGTACGTTTACAAGGTCAATTTTAAAAGTTTAGTTGTCCTGCTTTGAGCAGAGCAGGGCGGTTAAAGCCTTCCTCTTTAAGGCTTAAAAGCGCACAAACTCTTTCGAGTCGTGCGCTTTTTTTTTGTCTGAAAAATTAGTATGGTATGGATATAAATAAAGCCCTCAATGATTGGATATAAAATCCAATCCTGTGAGGGCTTTTGAGCTCTTTAATTTACTAATTTATATGGTTTTAAGCTTCTTGATTAGTAGTTTTTTCAGTTTTTTGTGCATCAACCTTGGTTTCTGTCTCAGACGCGGGCTTAGTTTCACCGTCACCGTTACAAGATGAAAGACCAAGGGCATCCTCTGCGGTTGCGCTAGCAACCAGCTCAGCGACTTTCGTTCTAGAAACCACACCGATTAGCTCATCATCTTCTGTGGTCACAACAACAGGCTCATCGCTATCGGTTTGAATCATATGTGGTAGTACATCTTCAAGGTTTGCTTCGCTTGAGATGGTTGCGGCTTCAATCACCACACTTGAAATATCTCTTAAACCACGTTTCATAGCGTCTTCAGCAGATTTAAGCTTGATAATACCAGCGAAAATCTTACCGTCGAGTACTGGTGCAAAGCTTAAGTCTAACGCTTTCATGCGCTCATAAGCTTGAGCAGGGCGTGCACGCATCGTTAATTTGAGGCGTGGCGAGTTAATCGCATGGGCTGCGTTAAGTGCTTTACCACGGTTAACGTCTTGTAGGAAGTTTTCGATATAACTTGTTTGAGGCGATAATAAAATATCCTCAGGTGTACCTTCTTGCACTAATTCACCGTCTTTTAGAATTGCAATGCGGTTACCTAAACGTAGGGCCTCATCTAAATCATGCGTAATAAAGACAATAGTCTTGTTCAAGCGGTCTTGTAATTCGATCAACTGATCCTGCATTTCACGCTTAATCAATGGGTCAAGTGCAGAAAAAGCCTCGTCCATTAGGATAATTTCAGTATCGGTTGCCAAGGCGCGGGCTAGGCCCACACGTTGTTGCATACCACCAGATAACTGGTTAGGGTATTGATCCTCAAAACCCTCTAGGCCCACTTGTTCTAACCAATATTTGGCTTTTTCGTGCGCTTCTTTTTTAGGTACGCGTTGAGTGATTAAACCGTAAGCAGCGTTATCTAGCACGGTTTTGTGCGGTAAGAGACCAAAGCGTTGAAACACCATACTCATGGTTTTGCGACGGAACTCTTGTAATTCGCGCTTATTTAAGCTCATTACATCAACACCATCAACCAAAATCTTTCCAGCTGTAGGGTCGATTAAACGGTTAAAGTGGCGAATGAGGGTGGATTTACCAGAACCTGATAAACCCATGATCACATAAATACTACCCTCTTCAATACTTAGACTAATATCTTTTAGTCCTAGGGTATGGCCACTTTTTTCTAATAGTTCTTGTTTGCTCATCCCTTGTTTAACGGGGTCGAGCCATTTTTTCGGGTCTTTACCGAAAATTTTATAAATATTTTTTACTTCGATTTTACTCATAATTAGGCTTTCCGTTCTTGAATGCGTTTACCGTAAGATTGTGAAATACGGTCAAAGATAATGGCAAGAATCACAATGCCGATACCTGCTAATAAACCTCGACCCACTTCTAGTCGGTTAATACCTAGTAGTACCTCATAACCTAGACCGCGTGCACCAATCATTGATGCGATAACCACCATTGATAGCGCCATCATCGTTGTCTGGTTAAGACCCGCCATGATGTTTGGTAGGGCTAAAGGTAGTTGTACGCCAAATAGTTGTTGCATGGAGTTAGCACCAAAAGAGCGTGATGCCTCTAATACCTCTGTATCAACCAATCTAATACCTAAATCGGTTAAACGAATTAATGGTGGTACGGCATAAATTACCGTTGCAATAATGGCTGGAATCTTACCCAAACCAAATAGCATCACTACTGGAATTAAATAGACAAAACTAGGTAAGGTCTGCATCACGTCTAAGGTCGGTAACATCACCGAGCGGACAACTTTAGATTTACCCGTAATAATCCCGAGTGGAATTCCTATCAATACAGCTAGGGCGGTAGCCATAATCATTAAAGAGAGGGTTTCCATACCCTCATTCCACAGGCCGATAGAGCCTAGGATAAAGAGTAGGCCACCCATGGCGATTGAGAAACCTAGGCGTCGGCTGGCTAAAAAAGCCAATACCACAACGACTAAAATAATGCTCCACCAAGGTGCACTACGTAAAACCTGCTCGATCCAAACCAATGTTTTAAGAAAAGGTTGGGACATCGCAGTCAGTGTGTCCGCGTAATTGAATACTAAGTCATCGACAAAACCGTCAATGGCCCGTCTAGCATCGCGAGCTGAAAAAATTTCTGGAAACATAATGTATTGTTTAATTGTTAACTATAAGTGTTTTAAAGCGAAAATTTTAAATCGGATTAAAGCGCTTGCTTAACACGCTCTGCGACATCTTCAGGTACCCACTGGGTCCAAAGTTCTGGGTATTCATTTAAGAACCAGAGTGCAGCGTCCATCGGTTCACCGCCAGATTCTTCCATCTCACCTAGGGTTGCACCAATGACATCAATAGGGATTTCGTTGTTATCGAAAAACGCTTTTAATTGCGGCGCATCTTCAGAGAATTTTTTATTTAAGGCAACAAACACAGGGTTAGTAGGATAGGCTGAAGCTTGTGGGTTATCACAATTTGCATCGGTTAAGCACTTATGCTTTGCCTCATCGTATTCAGGAAGTTCTAGTTGTACTAGATCTAACAATCCCACTAAAGGTGTTGGATGCCAGTGATAGAACACAATATTATTTTTGCGACGATACTCTGACATCACCGTTGCTTTTTGAGCAGCCGAACCAACAGAGTGGTGATTAAAGCTCTCGTTTAAGTCCAATGCTTTAAATAAATTTAAACTAACAACTTCACAGTTCCAACCCGCTGGACAACCGTAAAAAGCACCTTTGTTAGGGTCTTCTGGATCTTTAAAAGCATCTTTATACTTAGGTAGGTCAGAGGCTTTTTTTAGTTCTGGGAAGCGTTCTTGGGTGTATTTTGGAATAAACCATGCTTCATAACCCACGTACAAATCACCAGATTTGATCACTTTGTCTCGTGCTAGCGTCTCATCCCAAAGTGTGCCCAAGCTGTTGAGCCAAATTTCACTTTTAACATCTAAGTCACCACGTTCTAGTGCGGTAAGAGCTGGTACTGTTTCTGTTGGAATAACGTTGGTCTTACAGCCGTAACCATTTTCTAAAATGAAGCGCTGGATATCTACTACGATTAAATTACTTTCCCAGCTCATGCCACCAAAATTAATGGTGCGCTCAACTTCACAGACTGGCTCAGCTGCAGTTGCTAAGTTCGCTGCTCCAAAACTTAGGGCAGCGGTCATTAATGTTACTGATACTGCTTTTTTGCCAAATAACATAAAAATTTTTCCTTAAGATTAAAAATCTTCTTATATAGTGCTTAACCTAAGGTCGATTCTTGAAGTTAAGCGCTCGTATTGAAATGGGCCTTTACTTACAAGGCTTGCTTAACACGCTCTGCGACATCTTCAGGTACCCACTGGGTCCACACGTCTGGGCGTTCGGCTAAGAACCATTTAGCTACGTCCATGATGCCGTCACCTGTTTCTTCGAGATGCACCAAAATGGAGCTCATTACTTCTTCGGTCATGGTGTTGTTATCAAAAAATGCTTTTAATTTTGGTGCATCTTCTGCAAATTGCTTATTTAGGGCAATAAACACCTGACTATGAGGATATGCAGTGGCTTGCGGGTTTTCGCAATTCACATCCAATAAACACTTGTACTTTTCTGCGTCATACTCTGGTAGTTCTAGTTGAACTAAATCCATACCCGAAACGAGAGGGGTTGGAGCCCAGTAGTAAAAGGCAATATTTTTCTTGCGACGATACTCCGATTGAACCACTGCTTTTTTGGCAGCAGGGTTACCTGGCTGATACAAGGTAAAGTCCTTATTTAAATCCAATGCTTCAAATAAGTTGGCATTAATCACTTCACTGCTCCAGCCCGCTGGGCTAGTGTAGAAGCGGCCTTTATCTGGATTCTCAGGGTCTTTAAACTCTTCTTTGTATTTAGCTAAGTCCGTCGCTTTTTTTAAGTCTGGGAAACGTTCTTGTACGTATCTAGGAATAAACCACGCCTCAACACCGACATATAAATCACCGGAACGGATCACATTGCCACGTTCAACGGCATCGTCCCATAGCTCCCCTAGGCTATTGAGCCAGATTTCACTATTAACAGCTAAATCACCGCGCTCTAATGCGGCTAAGGCTGGGATGGTTTCGGTGGGAAGAACTGCTGTTTTACAACCGTAGCCATTTTCTAAAATGAAGCGTTGGATATCAACCATAATTAGGTTGTTTTCCCAACTCATACCGCCAAAATTCACAGTATGATCAACTTCACAGGCTGGGGTGCTTGCAATAGCTGTAGAGGCTGCGCCTAAACTAAGGGCACATGAAAGGAGGGTGGTAGATAATAATTTTTTACTTAAATAGTTATTGATTTTCATAATTAATTTGCTCTTTTAAACTCTTTCTTCAAAATTAAAGTGACAGGTATCCCAAGCTAAGGGCGAGCAGCCCTTAGCCAAGGTTTTTTTATTCGAAATAAAGGGTTTATAGAGCTTTTTTAACGCGCTCAGCGACTTCTTGTGGTACCCACTGAGTCCAAATATCAGTGTATTTTTCTAGGAACCATTTCGCTATTTCATCTGAGTCATCACCAGATTCTTCCATTTCGGCTAGCGTGGCGTTAATCACTTCTAAAGGAATTTCGTTTTTATCAAAGAAGGCTTTTAACTGTGGCGCTTCGTCAGCGAAACCTTTGTTTAAAGCAACAAACACCGGGTTATTTGGATAAGCATTAGGCTCTGGATTGTCACAATCCACGTCGGTTAAACACTTATGTTTTTCCTCGTCGAACTCAGGTAGTTCTAATTCCACTAAATCAAGTGAACCAACTAATGGGGTTGGGTACCAGTAGTAGAAAACGATGTTGTTTTTACGACGATATTCAGAGGTTAAAGCGGCTTTTTGAGCTGCACCCGTACCAGGTTGGTAATAGGTAAAGTCATCGCTTAGTTCTAGAGCGTTAAATAAGTTAGTACTTACAATCTCACAACCCCAACCCGCAGGACAACCATAGAAACGGCCTTTATTCGGATCCTCTGGATCGCTGAATTCTGCTTTGAATTTAGGTAGGTCAGAGGCTTTAACTAATTCAGGTAAACGCTCTTGGGTGTATTTTGGTATAAACCAAGCTTCACCACCCATAAAGAGGTCGCCTGAACGAACGACATTGCCACGTTCTACGGCATCATCCCAAATCGTACCCATGGTGTTTAACCAGATTTCACTATTGACATCTAGGTCACCACGCTCTAATGCGGCTAAGGCAGGTAGAGTTTCCGTAGGAAGAACGTCAGTTTTACAACCGTAGCCATTTTCTAAAATAAAACGTTGTACGTCACTGATTACTAGGTTTGATTCCCAGCTCATGCCACCAAAATTAATGGTGCGATCAATTTCACACGTCGGCTTATCGGCTGCAGCTGCCACGTTAACAGCACCAAAACTTAATGCTGCTGTAGTAATAACAACGGATAGTAGTTTGTTCTTTTTAAAATTCATAAACTTGAAAAGCTCCTTAAGTCTTACATTGTTCATACAAATAAATTCGTAGGTAACTGCGTACGCCAAAGAGTTTTGCGGAAAACGACAACAATAAATGTCGTCAATACAAGACAGGGATTTATATCCCTAATTGACAGATACCGTAGTTCAAATAAACACTTTTATATTTCATGTTTAAAGCTATTGAGCTAACTACAAGTACACAGAGAAAATTTTTAATGGTCTATTACTATAACGTATTAAAATTGATATGGCAAATTTAGTTTAAGCTTAAATTGTTTTAATGAATTATTAATCAACTTATTAAATAGTTATTACGACTCGGTTTAAGCCCTGTTTTATGGGTGCTGAAGATTCTATTTACTGGTCAAATTGTTTACAATATTCTCTAATCATATTTTTTTTGGAATAACCTTGATTCGTCTCGAACATATTTATAAACGTTTTGAAACCAAGGGTAGACCAGTCCATACAGCACTCAGTGATGTCAATCTACAAATTGATAGAGGTTCGATTTACGGCATCATTGGTCGTTCGGGGGCGGGTAAATCTACTCTCATTCGTCTTTTAAACCTCCTCGAAAGGCCTAGTAGCGGTAAGGTCTACTTAAATGGTGAGGATATTAGTGCCTTCAAGGGTGCAGAGCTACGTCAGCTACGTCATCGCATAGGCATGGTTTTTCAGCACTTTAACTTACTCAGTTCACGCACAGTATTAGATAATGTGTGTTTGCCATTGCGTTTGGTTGGGGTGCCTAAAAAAGAGCGTGAAGCTCGTGCCATGGAGCTCTTAGAAATTGTAGGATTAACCGAACACACGCATAAATACCCTGCTCAATTATCGGGTGGTCAAAAGCAGCGTGTTGGTATTGCGCGTTCCTTAGCTAATAACCCCGAGCTTTTATTATGTGATGAAGCGACCAGTGCGCTTGACCCTGAAACGACACAAGCCATTTTGGATCTACTCATGGATATTAACCAACGCTTGGGTATTACTATTGTG